>Ga0194132_10001398_pt1 | contig 48861 bp, 47 predicted proteins | sample TA2KigOf80mmetaG_FD_148612 | JGI IMG/M metagenome (GOLD analysis project Ga0194132, IMG submission 148612) | Freshwater microbial communities from Lake Tanganyika, Tanzania - TA2015054 Kigoma Offshore 80m | ecosystem: Environmental > Aquatic > Freshwater > Lake | place: Tanzania: Lake...
TGAACATTTACAAATGGGATAGGCCGCTCACGGGATAAGTGCGTGCAGCGGAAGCCTAAAACGGCGAAAAACACCGAATTAAACATCGAAAGCGCCTTCGGCCTGATGAAATCAGCATTCATTTCGCCTAATCGGCATCATCGCTTTCCTCGGGCGCACCTTTTACCTACTTGATCAGCGTATCCTAAACGCATAACCTTTGTGTTTCGCAGTGAAGTGACGGCCCGATGTTACCTCGAATGACTGTCGCGCTGGTTGTGGCGGATGAACGATGGGCCGACTGAAAATCACCCCTACCCTAACCGATGTTCGCACATCCCCATCCTCGCCCCCCGCCGCCCGCGTACGCCACCCAGTCGGTGCGCATCGTCACCTTCGCGCTGCCGGACGATACTTGCGACACACGGGTGCGTTGAGTCGGTCAAAAAATGGGGGAAAAATTCGCCCAGCAATTCGTGATCAACTATCGCGTCGGCGCATCACACCTCACCAAAATGTATCCGCCGATAAGGTGCCGAGGGAATCATGTCATCGACATGCAAGTCCCATAGTTCAGCCACGCCGCCTTTTTCGTGCGCGGTGAATAATTCCTTGAAGCGGCCGAGCGAGTTGACCTTCTCACCGCGTAACCCAAAGCCGCGCGCAATCGCCGCGATGTCGCCGCGGCCGTGTTGCGAATCGGTGGGGTCGTAGCCCTGCGCGCGGAATTTGTGCACTTCAGCGCCGTAGCCACCATCGTTGACCGCGCAGATCAGCATTTTGATGCCGTGGCGGCGCACGGTTTCGAGTTCCTGGATGTGCATCATCAGGCTGCCGTCGCCCTCGATCAGCAAGAGCTTGCCGTCGCCGCGCGCGGCCGCCATGCCCACCGCTTGTGAAAACGCGCTGCCAATGGCGCCGAAATCGTTGAGGATGTGGATGTTCTCGGCGTGCCGGCCATGGATATGCGTGACCGCGATGCCGGCGAAGTGCGCACCGCCGGACACCACTGTCCAGTCTTTCGGAATCGCCGCGTCAAGCTCCAGCATCGCCGGCCGCGGATCGACCACGCCGGCTTGCACCAGGAACTCTTTGTTGTCGGGCCGCGCCGCCGTCGCCGCGATTTGATGGGCGAGCGTGGGCGAGCGTGCGCCGGCGGACGAAAAGTTTTGCGCGGCGAGTTTCGCCAGCAGCGCTTCTGCCGTGGCCTTGGCATCAGCCTTGATGTGCATGTCGGCGATGCGCAAACCTTGATACAGCCCGCGCGGGTTGAGATCGATTTGCACCGTCTTGGCGTTGGGATACAAATAGCCCGCCTCGGTGGTGTAGTGACCCAAGCCCGCCGCCACGCCGATCAGCAAATCACACGCGGCGAATTGCTCGCGCGCGAGCGGGCTGGCGTAGGCGCCGGCGACGCCGATGCCGTAGCGATTGTGATCGAACAGGCCTTTGGCAAATAACGAAGTCGCAAGCAGCGCGCCGCAGCGTTCGGCCAATGCCTCCAGCGCCGGCGCGGCACCGGAGCGGATGCAGCCGCGGCCGGCGAGAATGATCGGGTGCCTGGCTTCTCGGATCATCGCCGCGAGTTGTTCGACCAACGCCGGGTCAGGCGCGGGGCGTTGCGGCGTGGGCATCAACTCGGTCGAGGGCGAATACTCGGCGCCCCACGGGAATGGCTGCTTTTGTAAATCCAGCGGCACACCGAGCACCACGGGGCAGCGCTCCTGGCGTGCGGTGTAAAACGCTTCGCGCACGGTGTCGAGCATGCGATCCACGCTTTTCACCGGCAGATAACGCGCGCCGGTGGCGGTGGCGAGCGGCCCCAGATCGAGCTGTTGCACATACCACGCGGCGGAGGTCGGCGAATCGCCGGCGAACACCACCAGCGGAATGCTGCCGCGCGCCGCCGTGGTCAACGCCGTCATGATTTGCGTGAAGCCCGGCCCGCAGGTGACGGTGGCCACACCCACCTTGCCGGTGTGGCGCGCATACCCATCGGCCATCGCCACCGCGCAATGCTCGTGCCGCGCATGCACCACGCGCACGTTGTATTTTTGCGCCATCATCGCGCCCCAATACATGTTGGCGTCGCCCAGTAGCGCGTACAGCGTATCGACGCCTTCCGCGACAAACGCTTGCGACAGGACTTCGTAACCGGTGGGATCGCTCATAGGGCTTGCCTTTCTCTGAAAATCAGTAGGGTGCGCAACGCGCACGAGCATGCTTCGCGGCACGCGTACGCGTTGCGCACCCTAATGACAATGGATTTATGCAGAATTAAAAATATCAATTAAATCAGATACTTACGATGTATCGCGCTGCGACTTGCTGGGGAAAACGCCATCACGTCGCCTTATCACCCTTACCGATAATGCTGCGCGCGCCATCCACCAACGCGCGCCCCAAAATTTTCGCGCCCGACGCGGGCTGCGCTTGTTCCGGCACCGCTTCACCACCACCGGCGCGGCGCTGTTCGATCACACGCAAAATGTTCGCTGCGAATTCCGCGAGCAGCACGCGCGCCACATGCACGCCACCGGCGGAAGCAAACATTTCCAGCGGGCCGGCGACTTCGTAGCCGCCATCAAGGGTGATTTCTGTCGCATCGCCGCCACTCGCCGCCACATCGAATTTCGCGCGCGCGCGCGAAGCGCCTCGTTGATCGATGCCGCGCGCTTCGATCAAACAGCGTTTCGCCGCATGATCGTAAGTGAGCTTGGCTTCGCCGCGAAACACCGCCACCGTGGGGCCGAACTTAAACGTGATTTTGCCGCGATGCGCGCCGTCGGGCGTCAATTCGTTCAACTCCGCGCCGGGAATGCACGCGGCGACCACCGCCGGGTCGGACATCAGCGGCCACACTTCATCCGGCGGCGCGGCCACCGCGAAATTTTCTTTGAGTTGAATCACAGCAATTCCTTCACGCCGACACGCGCGGCGCTACGCGCCCGCCACCGCCTTGAACTTGCGCAAGAGGTCGACTTGTTCTTCGAGCTTGGGCGTGCGAAACATCGGATACAGCATCACATAATTCGCGCCGAGCTTACGCCAAGCCTCGGCCGCGGCGCCCCAGCGCTGCGGGTCGGGCTCTTGCATGCGCAGCCACGCTTCGAGGCCGAACTTCGCCGCGTCGCGGCCATGCGCTTTCATTTCGGCGCGCAACAAAGCGAGCTTGGGCTCCGCTTGATCCGGCGCAATGATCGGCATCCAGCCGTCAGCCAATCTCGCCGTGCGCTTGATCGCGCCTTCCGACACGCCGCCGAGCCAGATCGGGATCGGCCGCTGCACCGGCGGCGGCACCACCGTCACTTTTTCCAGCCGATGAAAGCGGCCGATGAAATCGACCACCTCGCCGCTCCACAAGCGGCGCAGCACTTCGATTTGCTCCGCCTGCCGCGCGCCGCGGGTTTTCCACTCGGTGCCGAGCGCTTCATATTCGACGTGATTCCAACCCACGCCGATGCCCAGCCGCAAGCGGCCGCCGCACAACACATCGACCTCGGCCGCTTGCTTGGCGATCAAGCCGGTTTGGCGCTGCGGGGAAATCAACACACCGCTCGATAGCCCGATACGTTTGGTGACGCCGGCCAAAAAACCCAGCATCACAAAGGTTTCGTGAAACGGGTCGAGCTCGTTGTACGTCGGCACCCAATCGCCGCGCGCGGCGGCGCCGAACACGTGATCGGGCACTTCGATGTAGGCAAAGCCCAGATCCTCGGCGGCTTGCGCCCAATCGCGGATCTTCGCCGGATCGTTGCCGATGTCGCGCGTGGGAAAAATCGCGTTTAGTTGCATGGCATCACGCCGTGTGTTTGACCGTCACGCGCAGGCTTAGTGTGCGACCGCCACCGGGCAATGCGCGCGCAGGAAGGTGCGCACATGCCGCACCGCCAGCGGTATGGTTTCCTTTTCTTCCTTCCACGGATACAGGCTCACTTGCGCGTTGGGCGCAAGGCGCACCGACTCCATCGCCACTTTATACGGGTGCGCGGCTACGTCATCGGGCAGCACCAGGATTGGCGTTTTACACGTGCGCACAAAATCGCGCGTCACGGTGAACACGAAATCCGGGTTCGCTTGATACATCTTTTTCAAGAACGCATCGATCATCGACATGGTGATGTCGGACCGCTGCGCCGTGAGCCCCGGCGCCCAGCCCTTGATATTGTTTTGATAAAAGAGATCCGGTTTTTCCGGACGATAGCCGCTCGGCTGCGCCAGCACCGCAGCCACCACACGGTTCGGCACGCGTTTCAACAAATTCCAGATAAACGGTCCGCCGATACAAAAACCCATCACCATGAATTGATTGATGCCCAGATGATCCATCAGGCCGATGTGGTCGTCGGTGTACGCATCCCACGGCCGGTCGATTTCCAACGGGCCGGTGGATAACCCGCCGTTGGCGTTGCGCAAGTCCGCAGCGATGCAGCGGTACTCGCCCTTGAATTCCTCCATCGCGTGAAACGGCGCGCTGCTGGTGAAAAACCCGAGCGTCGAATTCAAGCCGCCGCCGGGAATGATCATCAGTGGGAAACCGTCGCCGCCGGTGTCTTGGTAGTTAATGCGGACGTTACCTTTTTGATAGACGGACATGGCGGTCTCCTTTGGGTTGCGTTCGGTTGTGTTCGGTAACGATGAGTCGAACGGTAGCGTAGCACATCACACCGTTCGTCGGCAGCGGCGAACTCTGCAATAATCACCGCCACTACCTCCATCGGAATCCACATCATGCCCAACAAAATCCGCTTAGGTTTTATCGGCGCCAACGTGAAGTCGACGTGGGCTTCCCAGTCGCACTTTCCGGCGATCGCCGCGCACCCCGACGTCGAGATGACAGCGGTGTGCACTCGCAACGCCGACAGCGCGGAAGCGGCGCGCAAGGCCTTCGGCGCCAAGCTCGCGTTCACCGATTACCGCACGATGATCGCGTCGAACGAAATCGACGCGGTGGCGGTGGTGGTGCGCGTACCCTCGCACTACGAACCGACCAAGGCGGCGATCGAAGCGGGCAAACACGTCTACACCGAGTGGCCGCTGGGCCGCACCACCGCCGAAGCGGTGGAACTCACCGCGCTCGCTAAGGCCAAGGACGTGCAAACCGCGGTGGGTTTGCAATCGCGCGTGAGCCCCGCGCTGCTCTATATCAAGGAACTCATCGCCACCGGCTACGTCGGCGAGGTGCTCGCGTGCCACGTCTCCACGCATCGCGACGGGCCTTTAGAACGCCCGTCGAGCCGCGCCTGGCAGCGCGATGTGACGCTGGGCGCGAACCCGCTCACCATCGCCAACGGCCATGTGATCGACGCGCTGCGTTTTGTCGCCGGCAATTTCACGCGCGTGTCGAGCATGGTCACCACGCAGGTGAAGCAATGGTACGAAACCGATACTAAGAAAATGGTCGACGTGACTTCGCCCGACAATATTCAAGTGAATGGCACGCTGGCAGGCGGCGCGGCGGCCTCGGTTCACGTGGGCGCCGTGCCGTGGGCCGGCCCCGGCTTTCGCATGGAGATTTTCGGGCGCGAAGGCACACTGATCGCCACTGGCAGCATTTCCTCGCAGCGCGGTGAAATGTTGCGCGTGCGCGGGGCGCAAAAAAGCCACGAGTTAAAAGACTTGCCGCTGCCGGATCGCTTTGCGCACGTGCCGGCGAATTTCCCGCAAGGCGACCCGTATAACGTAGGGCAGTTGTATGCGCTGTTCGCCGACAGCATCCGCAGCGGCAAAGCGCACGCGCGCTTGCCGACGTTTGACACGGCGGTGGAGCTGCATCGGTTTCTCGATACAATACAGCAGGCCTCGGATGCGGAGCGCACGTTGCCGGTGGCTTAAGGCGTGCACTAAAATGTGCGTTCAGCCCCTCCAACAAGCCCGGCGCGAACGGTAAATTTGAGCGCCGTTCGTGCCGCGCCTGTCCAGGCATCATCAGCGACTTGATCCTTCGCTACACGCTCGCAAAAAGACCCCAGCCCATGCCCATCTTCGAATATGCCTGTCGCTCTTGCGGCAATGAATTTGAAACGCTGGTGCGCGCCTCCGCGCCGGCGCCGCAATGCCCGTCGTGCCAAGGCGCTGATTTGCACAAAAACTTTCCGGCTTTGCGGTGGCAACTTCCGCGGCCTCCAGCGCAATGGGAAGCGCCGACGCCGGCGCCTGCGGCGCCTGTGGTCACCCCGGCGGGCCGGGGGCCTGCCAGCTCAACTGAATCGAGGTGCGGCTGCCTTGGCTAATTTCCCCGGCGTTGCCGGGTTGAGAAACGCGGCCCGCGCACCGCCGGCTTCACATGCCGCGTCCAGCGCTCGGCGTGCGGGCGTTGTTCGTAAACTCGATCGAAAATCCGCTCCAGCCGCACATGCGTGCCGCGAAAACTGTCGACAACCGCCTTTGCCCAATCGAAATATTCGATCTGGCGTTTCAACGACCAGCGCGTGGGCGGGTTGGCTGCCACATCGCGCAGGTTGCAGATTTTGTCGGCGAGTTTCACCAGCCGCGCTTTGCGCGTGAGATGCGGGCCGTGTTTGATTTGCAGCTCCTTACGTTTGCGCCGTTTGAGTTTTGTGTTATCGGTGAGCTCGAGCACGATGTCGCGAATTTCGCCGCCGAAATTCACGGCCAACTCGGCGGGCGTGGTCTCGGTGTCTTCCAGCGTATCGTGCAAGATCGCAGCAATCAGCACCGTGGTGTCGCGCACGCCGCCTTCGTGCAGCAGCACGTTGGCAAGGTCGATCGGATGATTGATATAAGGTGAAGCTTGCGGGTCCTTGCGCCGCTGATGGCGATGCTTTTGTGCCGCGAAGGCAATCGCTTTCAACAACTGGGCGTGGCGAAATTGCATGGACAAACGTGAAACCAGCCTATAAACGTAAGCGTTTGATTTAATTGACTATTTTTCATGACCCGCGAGCGCCATTTAAAACCCCCCGCTCCGTATAATAGCGCGCTCAATTGACTGGAGTACCCCGTGAGATTGCCACCCTTCACCCGCGATTTTTGCACGCAGTTGGTGGGCGGCAATCATCGCGTGAGCGACGCCACGTATTGCGCGGCCGTCAAACCATTCGGCGTGCCACTGACCGTGCAAATAGCGGCTTCACTCGGCTACATCGCCATGATGGCGTGCGTGGCCAACGCCTCCGAAATCGCGCCGCAAACCGACGAATCACGGCCCGCGTCATGACCACCACGCCCGACACCCTGGAAAAGCTGCGCGTCGCACTCGAGGAGTTCGCCCACGAGCACGACTGGAACCAATTCCACAACCCCAAAAATCTCGCGATCGCGCTAAGTGTGGAGGCGAGCGAACTCCTTGAACATTTTCAGTGGTTAACGCCGACGCAAGCGGCCAACCTTTCGCCCGAAACCCAAGACGCGGTGGCACTCGAATGCGCGGACGTGCTGTTGTTTTTGATTCGGCTCGCCGACAAACTTAACATCGATCTCGCCACCACGGCCACGCGGAAAATGGAACTTAATGCGCAAAAATATCCCGTCGAGAAAGCGCGGGGCCTTTCCACCAAGTATGATCGATTGTGATCAGTAAACCGTAAACAGTGAACAGATAACTGCGTCGCCTCCACTGTTTACGGTTCACCGTTTACTGTTCACCCCCAAAAAAATGCTCTCCTACCGCCACCTGTTCCACGCCGGCAACTTCGCCGATGTCTTCAAACACCCGTTGCTAACGCGCCTGCTGCTAGCACTCAACCAAAAAGACAAGCCCTACTTTTACCTCGACACCCACGCCGGCATCGGCCGCTACGATTTATCCAAGCCGTGGGCGCAAAAAAACCGCGAGTTTGAAACTGGCATCAAAAAGTTGTGGGCGCGCGACGACGTTCCCGCCGCGCTAAAGCCCTACCTCGACATCGTACGCGCCGAAAACGCCGACGGCCATGCGCGCTTTTACCCTGGCTCGCCGCTGATCGCACGGCGCTTGATCCGCCCGATCGACCGCATCGTCGCCACCGAACTCAATAAAACCGATTGCGCCGAACTGCAAACCCTGTTCGCGCGCGACCGCCGCGTGACGGTCAAACTGATGGACGGCTACCAATCGTTAAAAGCCCATCTGCCGCCAAAGGAACGCCGCGGCTTGGTGCTGATCGACTCCTCGTTCGACCGGGCGCGCGAATTCGCACGTATCGCCGCCGCACTACGCGAAGCGCACCAGCGCTGGGAAACCGGCATCTACGCGCTGTGGTACCCGCTGATGGGCGCGGGCGTGATACGCGGTTTCGAGCGCGACCTGCTCGCAACGGGCATCAAAAAAGTGCTGCAGTTCGAACTCAGAATCCTGCCCGACGATGCGAGCACCATCCCCGGCTGCGGCATGATCATCATCAACCCGCCGTGGAAATTCGACACCGAAATGCGTACTCTGTTGCGGTGGCTGTGGTCCGCCTTGAGTATTAACGGCGCTGGCGGGGTGAAAGTGGAGTGGCTAGCGCGAGAGTAACGCCCGCCTCCCAGAAAAACCGTAGGATGGGTGAAGCGCAGCGTAACCCATCAATGTGGTGCGATGGGTTACGGCCTGCGGCCTGCACCCATCCTACGATCGCTGTAATCGATTACGCATACCGATTCGGCATCGCCGCCGTAGCATGTCCCTTCTGATGCGCGTAGTTGGCGCGAAAAAACTCCAGGATCAAATCAGCGGACAGCGCCGGCGCGTATTTCGCCGGGCGATCCGCGCTGATGCACGAGGGCAGCACTTCAATCGTGCGATACGGGTTCGGGCTGTGAAAATAAGCGAGCGAATAGCGGTCGGCCTTGCCGTCGACGATCACGCCGTGCGGCGTGGAGCGGAATCGATCGTTCGACATGCGCCGCATCATGTTGCCGAGGTTGACCAGGAACGTGCCGGGGATCAGCGGCGGCGCCACCCATACGCCCGAGGGTAATTGCACACCGAGCCCCGGCACCTCCATGCGCGCGAGGATGGTGAGGAAGCTGTTATCGGTGTGCGGCCCCTGGCCGAACGCGTTATCGGCGCCCGCGCCCGAGGTCGGCGGGTAATGCAGCATGCGCAACGTGGCGTGGTTGTCGTCATCAAACAGCGGCGTGAAATAATCGGCTGGCATGCCCAGCGCCACCGCAAACGCCGGCAACATGCGTTGGCCCAGCGCGTTCAATGCGCTGAAGTACGCCATCACGTTTTCGCGAAAGCCGGGTAAACCGTCGGGCCATTGATTCATGCCGCGCAGCGGCTTGCCGGCGCGCACGTCCGGGTGATCGGCGGGCCGGTCGACGATGACAAAAAAAGATTCGTTTTCGTTGGGGCGCGTCGCCTGATGCACGGTCGAATGTTTTTGCGTGCTCGAATTCATCGGCAAGTAGCCGACGTTGTTTTGGTCGAGCGACAGATTTAGTTTCGTTTCCAGCGGCAGCGCGTGAAAACGCTTCGATTCCGCGAACGCGCGGTCGATCAACACCTGCGGTACACCGTGGCCCTTGATGTAAAGAAAGCCCACGCGCTCGCAGGCATCGCGCACTTCATCGGCAAGCGGCGCCAAGGCACCGGCGCGTCCGGCAAAGTACGGGCCGAAATCGATGATCGGGATTTGGCCGATGGCGGCGTTAAGATCGGCGGGGGCGTGTTGTTGGAACAGGTGCATGATGGCGCTCCTATTCAGAACCCGGCGGCATCGGCGCAGCCGGCATGTTCGCGTCAGTGTAGCGGATTGTAGACGCCGAATACAGCGGCGCTAAACACTCGCGCGCATGCCGTTCCAGAATTTCTCCAGCCGCTTGTATGACACCGGATACGGCGTTTTGAGTTCCTGCGCAAACAGCGACACACGCAGTTCCTCCAGTTGCCAGCGCAGTTCCTGCAAGCGCTCATCCGCCGCGCCGGCTTTTTGCTGTTTTTCCACCGCCGCCTCGTAGCGTTGCCACCACTCGGTGAGGCTTTGCGTGTGGCGCGCGTCGCGCGCGGGATCGCGCGGGTATTTCTCCAGCCGCCGCTGCATCGCCTGCAAATAGCGCGGCAAGTGGGTTAACTGCTCCCACGGCGTTTGACTGACAAACCCCTTATAGGTGAGGCGTGCGAGCTGCGCGCGGATGTCTGCCGCGGGGCGCGTGAGCAACCCTTTGGCACCATTGAGCGCCGAAGACAACTGGTGATACTCGGCCGCGATGGTGGTCAACAGCCGGCACGCGCCCTCGCTCACCGCCGGCAGGCGCGTGCGCGCGCGCTTGATTTGCGCCTGAAAGTCTTTCTGCGTGCGCGGCAATTCATCCTCGCCGATGAATGCGCGATCTGTAATGGCGGCGATCACGTCTTCGCGCAGGTCGTCCACGCTCGCCACGCCGCGCAGTTGCAGCGCCGCCTGATCGAAACCTTTGAGGCTTTTTTCCAACTGCTTCATCTGCTCTTTCAGCGCGAGGCGCATTAGCCGCACCACGCCCGCGCGCATCGCCGCATCCGCCGCGGCCCGGGTGTCGAACAAGCGGATCGCCACACTCTCGCGCTCATCGGCAAGCGCCGGATAACCGGTAAGCTTCCTGCCGCTGCGCGTGAACGACAATTCTTTCGGCAAATCGCCGAAATCCCACACACGGATGTTGTCGCGCTCGATGCCGGTTTCTTTTTTACCCGCCTCGCCAAAGGTCAACTGCGCCGCCTGCCCCAGTTGCGCTTTCAGCGCGGCAAGGTCGCGCCCGCTGGCAAGTTCGCGGCCGGCGTCGTCGATGACGCGGAAATTCATGTTCAGATGTGCGGGTAGGTCGGCACCGCTCCACACATCCGTGTTCACCTGCTGGCCGGCGCGGCCGCGCACAAAATCCGCCAGCGCCTGCACAAACGGTTTGCTCGCATTATGTTCGCTGAGAAACGCCGTCACCTGCTCCGGCAGCGGAAACAAATTGCGCCGCAGGTTTTTGGGCAAGGCTTTCAAATACGCGCTGACTTTGTCGCGCACCATGCCGGGCACCAGCCAATCGAACGGCGTATCGTCCAACGTGTTCAACACATGCAGCGGCACGGTGACGGTGACGCCATCCAATGCATGCCCCAACTCGAAGCGGTAACGCAGCTTGTAAGTGACATCGCCCACACGCAGCGTTTCGGGAAACTGCGCTTCGCTTATATCCAGCGCCGCGTGGCGCATCAAATATTCGCGCGTTAAAAACAGCAGCTTGGGATCTTTTTTCTCGGCCTCAATGCGCCATTGCTCGAACGCCGCGCCGTTGTATATGCCCAGGGGAATGCGCTCGTCGTAAAACGCGAACAGCGTTTGTTCGTCGACCAGCACATCGTGCTTGCGCGCCTTGTGTTCGAGCGCTTGAATGTCTTTTATAAGCACTTGATTTTGTATATAAAATTCTGCTTTGCTCTGGTAGTCACCCGCGGCCAACGCGCGGCGGATAAAAATCTCGCGCGCTTCCAACGGATTGATCGGGCCGTAATTCACGTTGCGACGCGCGACGATGGTGAGGCCGTAGAGCGTCACACGCTCATACGCCATCACGCACGCACGGTCTTTTTCCCAACGTGGGTCGAAGTAATGGCGCCTTACCATCGCGCCCGCGATGTGCTCGATCCAATCCGGATTGATTTGCGCGGCGCAGCGCGCGTAAAGCCGCGTGGTGTCGACGAGTTCCGCCGCCATCACCCAGCGCGGCTGCGACTTACGCAACACCGAGCCGGGAAAAATCGCGAACTTGATGCCGCGCGCGCCGAGGTATTCGCCTTCGTCGTTTTTTAATCCGAGATTGCCGAGCAAGCCCGCCAGCAGCGCGCGATGGATTTGATCGTAAGTCGCGGGCGTTTCGCTTTCCTTAAAACCCATCTCACCCGTCAGCGCGGCGAGCTGGCCGTGGATATCGCGCCACTCGCGCAGGCGCCGCTGCGACAAAAAGTGTTCGTGCAGTTGGTCGGCAAGCTTGCGATTGGATTTTTTATGCTTCAACGCCTCGTCGAAAAATTGCCACAGCTTCAAATAGCCCATGAAATCCGAACGCTCGTCGGCGAACTGCTGATGCGCGCGGTCGGCGGCCTCGGCGCGCTCGAACGGCCGGTCGCGCGGGTCTTGCACCGACAAGGCGGAGGCGATGATCAGCACTTCACGCAAACAGTTCTCGGCTTTCGCCGCGAGGATCATGCGCGCAATGCGCGGATCGATCGGGAACTTGGCAAGTTGCCAGCCGATATCGGTAAGCTGATTGTCGTCATCCACCGCGCCGAGCTCGGCCAGCAACTGGTAGCCGTCGGCGATCATGCGCGGCGTGGGCGGCTCCAAAAACGGGAAATCCTCCACGTCGCCGATCTTCAGCGACTTCATGCGCAAGATCACCGAGGCGAGCGAGGAACGTAGAATCTCCGGCTCGGTGAATTCGTCGCGCGCATTGAAGTCTTTCTCATCGTAAAGCCGCACGCACACGCCCGCCGCCACGCGCCCACAGCGCCCCGCGCGTTGGTTGGCCGAGGCGCGCGAGATTTTTTCGATTTGCAGTAACTCGACCTTGTTGCGGTAGCTGTAGCGATTGATGCGCGCCAAGCCCGGATCGATCACGTAACGAATACCCGGCACGGTGAGCGAGGTTTCCGCCACGTTGGTGGCGAGCACAATGCGCCGCCCGCTGTGCGGTTTGAATATGCGTTCCTGCTCCTCGAATGACAAGCGCGCGAACAGCGGCAGGATTTCGGTGTGGGCGGGGTGGTGTTTGCGCAGGGCTTCCGCCGTGTCGCGGATTTCGCGTTCACCGGGGAGGAACACCAAGATGTCGCCGCCCGCTCTTTCGCGGGCTAGATCGTCTACGGCATCGACGATGGCAGCTTCTACATCCTCATCTTCGTCGGGGATGGGCTCCCCTCTCCCGTGAACGGGAGAGGGGCTGGGGGAGAGGGCAGACGCCGACTTCAACGGCCGATACCTCACCTCCACCGGATACATCCGCCCCGACACCTCGATCACCGGCGCCGGTGTACCCAAATGAGTAAAGTGTTTGGAAAACCGCTCGGCATCAATCGTCGCCGAAGTCACAATCAATTTCAAATCCGGCCGCCGCGGCAGCAGCCGCTTCAAATACCCTAGCAAAAAATCGATATTCAGACTGCGCTCATGCGCCTCGTCGATGATCAGCGTGTCATAGGCGTGCAGCTCACGGTCGCCCTGCGTCTCCGCCAGCAAAATGCCGTCGGTCATCAGCTTGATATACGAGTTGCGCGACACCTTGTCCGAAAAGCGCACCTTGTATCCGACGGCCTGCCCCAACGGCGTTTTCAATTCCTGCGCAATGCGCGCCGCCACCGTGCGCGCGGCAATACGCCGCGGCTGGGTGTGGCCGATCAGGCCGTTGACGCCGCGCTGCAATTCCAAACAGATCTTGGGCAACTGCGTGGTCTTGCCCGATCCGGTTTCGCCGCAAACGATCACCACCTGGTTTTCGCCGATCGCGCGCGCGATCTCCTCGCGCCGCGCCACCACCGGCAAATCGTCGGGGTAGGCCGGCCGCGGTAGATTGCGCAGGCGTTGTTCGGCGTCGAGCATACTCACGGGCATTTACGAGAGGGGGCGCATTGTAACCCGGCGCCCTATCTGAAAAAGCCGGCTCACGGCAGGCTGCCGCACGATCCGCATTACAATGCCCGCCTCAATGCGTTTATGCCCATGACCAAAGTAATCTGCCTGACCGGCGGCATGGCCTCCGGCAAATCCACCGCGGCGCGGTTTTTGAAGGAACAGGGCGCGTACGTAATCGACGCCGACGTGCTGGGCCATCGCACCTACGAACCCGGCTCGCCCGCGCACGCGCAAGTCGTCGCTACCTTCGGACGCGACATACTCGCCGCAGACAGTAAAATCGAGCGCAAGGCGCTGGGCGCCAAGGTATTCGGCAAACCCGCGGAGCTCAAAAAACTCACCGATATCGTGTGGCCGGCAATCCGCAAAATGGCGGAAGACGAGATTGCTGCCGCCTGCGCCGCCGGCACGCATCGCGTGGTGGTGCTCGAAGCCGCCGTGTTATTCGAAGCCGGTTGGGATAACGCGGGCGACGAAGTGTGGGTGGTGATCGTTGAACGCGCGATTGCCATTGCGCGCGCGATGCAACGCGACAACCTGTCGCAGGCCGCCGCAGAAGCGCGGCTTGATGCACAACTCTCCAACGCCGAGCGCATCGCGCGCTCTGATGTGGTCATCGACAACAACGGCACGCTGGAGGCACTGCTCGATCAATTGCGCAAGCATTGGCAGCGCATCAGTGCCAACTGACGCAAACACCGTCTAAATAAAAAAATTAATAAAATCAAATACTTACGTAATATCCCGCCGTGGTAGACGGCTTCACTTGCGGCGCGCCGCACGCACATGCGCCGCCTTGCCAAACGCGGTATAAAGCGCGCCACCCAGCGCGTGCTCTTCGGGCTTCCACTCGGCGTGCCATTGCACGCCCACCACGAACTGTTCTTCATCCTGGTAACGCACGCCCTCGATCACGCCGTCGGGCGACTCTGCCTCGACCACCAGGCCTTTGCCTAATCGATCGACGCCCTGCCCGTGCAAGGAGTTGACCATCATTTCTTTTTGGCCGGTCAACGCATTAAACAAGCCACCCGGCGTGAAGCGCACCAAATGATTGGGCCGGAACACCTCTTCCAGCGTGACATTGTCGCGCTGCGGGCGGCGATGATCGTTTTTGCCGTCGAGTTGGTGGATGCGGTAATGCAGCGAGCCGCCGAGTGCGACGTTGATTTCCTGTATGCCGCGACAGATGCCGAACACCGGCACACGCGCCTTGACGCACGCGCGTATCAACGGCAACACCAGATTATCTCGGCCCGGATCGATGATTTCGTCCTCGGGAAACGGCGGCCCGTCGTAGTGATGCGGCTCGACATTCGCGCGCCCGCCGGTCAACAAAAAACCGTCCATGCGCGACACCAAATCGGCGATATCCACTGCGCTGCCCACCGGCGGCAGCAACACCGGGATGCAATCGACCATGCGCAGCAGCGCATGGATATTGCGCTCGCCGGTGGCATGCACCAGATGGCGGCGCTCCGCCGCTTGCATGGCATTGGCGGAAACGCCGATTAACGGTCGTGGCGCGGTTTTGCTCATGATTGAAATAATGCACGCAGGGCGGGCATGACGCAGAGTACGTATATCACGGTTGAGCTGGTTTTCACACTGGATTACGCCGGCATCTTGCGCGAAAGGTCCTCACAAGCGGCGACAAAGCGATCCATCTGCGCCGGCGAATTCCACACACAGGCGTTGGCGCGCAGCGTGACGCCGAAGGGCTTGGGCGCGAGCGTCCGCGGGTCGCGGTTGGGCACCAGGCCTTCGGGAAACGCCGCGGCCTGCGGGTCGGGTGCGCGCGTAAAGCCCTCGGGGCCGACGCCGCCGCCGGAGATGCGAAAGCCGTATTCCTGCAGTAGCCGTGCGCGGAATCTTTTGTTGAGCTCGGGGTCGGTGCGCCGCCGCGCATCGGGAAATGGGTTAAAACACACGATCGCCGATTTCAACGCGGGATCCACTGTGGGCTGCAGCAGCGCATCCTCGCCGAAGGTGGCCACGAGACGCTGGCGCAAATAGTCCGCCAGGTTATGCGTCCACGCTTGGATGCGCGCGCGCCCGATCTCGTCCCACAACGCGCACACGTCACCCAGCGCGCGCCAATCGGCGGATTCCGGAAAGCCATAGCGGCTCATCGCAGCACCAATGTCGTAGCTCTCGGTGCGGCTGCCGTCAAACGGCACATCGCGCGCGGAGCTGCGAATGATGTGAAAACGCGGCAGCGGCGTGGGGTTCGCCGCGAGCGCACGATTGCGGATGTAAATGATGCCGGTGCCGCCCGGCCCGCACTGCCACTTGTGGCCGGAGATCGCCCAGAAGTCGATGCCGCTTTCGTCCAGGCGCGGATCGATCATGCCGCCGTAATGCGCGCCATCCGCCACGGTGATCGCGCCCGCGGCTTGCGCCAGCGCCGCGATGCGCCGCTCCGGCAGGCGCTCGCCGTTGGGCCACAACGGGCTCGAAAAAAACACCACGCGGGTGACACCGGGTTTCAAGCGTTTCTTCAACGCCTCGACCACTTCGTCCGCGGTGGCATTGCGATGCACCGGCACGCCCCACTGCACGATCTTTACGCCAAAACGGCCCGACACACGCAACACCGTTGCCAGCCCTGCCGGATGCTCCATCGGCGTCACCAGAATTTCGTCGCCGCGTTGCCACTCGATGCCCATCAGGATTTGTCCCAGCGCGTCGGTGGTGTTGCGCGAGATGGCGATTTCATCGACGCTCGCGCCATAGCCGCGAGCGATGCGTTCGCGCGTGGTGGCTGTCGGCTCCAGGTGCACCGGAAACGGATCGCGCGCGATTTGATCGAGCCCTTCTTGGTAGCGCTTACGCACGCTGTCGGGCTGCGAGCCTTTTTGCCCGGCCATCAGATAAACCACTTTAGGATCGAGCGAAAACTGCCGCGCAAACGCCTCGAACACCGGCGACTGGCGCGCGAAAAACGCCGCTTGCGCGGCGCTCATGCGCACGCTACTGGTGGCGGCTTCCGCGGATGGACTGTCGGGGTCGGGCATGGCGGCGTCGTTTATTCCGGCAACTTGGTCGACTGCCACACCACCATTTGCCAGCGCCCGCCGCGGTTGGCATAGACATCGGTAAAACGCACGCCGAAGCTGTTGGGTTTGCCGTTGGACACCACGCTGATGCGCGCCACACCGGTTAACACCACCGCGTCGCCGCAATCGTGTGCCTTGACCTCGGAGGGCACGATCGAGGTATACACCGTTTCACCCGACACCATCGCACCGATCAGGCTTTGCTTGGTGTCTTGGCGCGCCGAGGAATGGGTGTAGACCAGATCATCGGCGATCAACTCGTTTAGCGCCGCGACATCCTTGCGCGCCGTTGCGTCCATGCGCTTTTTGTCGAGCTCGATGATCATTTGGGCGTTGCTGGCCATGGCGGGCCTCCTTGACAGATGAAAATGTGCTTAGCCGTTCACTGTTGCGGTATGCCGGCGGCCTTCAACGCCGACTTCCACACCTCGAGCTGATCCTTCATATACGCCGCGAGCGCTTGCGGCGTACTGGATCTCGCCACGAAGCCATGCTTGAGTTTGGCTTCCTTGACCGAGGGTTTGTCCAGCACCGCGACCATTTCCTTGTTCATGCGCGCCACTATCGCGCTCGGCAATCCTGCCGGGCCGACCAGTCCGAACCAGGGGCCGATCGGAAATTTCTGCTGCCCTGCCTCGGGGAATGACGGCACATCGGGCATCAACGGGCTTCTTACATGCAAGGTGGTCGCCAGCGCGCGCAGTCTTCCCTCACGCACATGGGTCAACACACTGGTCGCGGTGCTGTTCATTACACTCACACGGCCGGACAACAAATCGGTCATGGCCTCAGGCTCGGAGCGATAGGGCACCGAAACCATTTTGATGCCGTTAATCGCCGAGAACAAATGCGTCGACACCAGCGCGTAGGTATTACCCGCGGCAAAGTAAAGCACATCCGGCTTGGCCTTGGCGTGGGCGATTAACTCGTTGAGCGTTTTTGCCGGCACCGAGGGATGGACCACGATAAAAAACGTGTTCTCGCCGATAAACGTCACGGGCGTAAAGTCCGTGAGCACGTTATACGGCGGCTCCCTGCGGATGTTGGGGACCACCGCGTAGGCGCTGTTGGTGCCGTAGAGGAAGGTGTGGCCATCGGCGGTGGCGCGCATGACCTCGACCGCCGAGATCGCACCGTCCGCGCCCGGTTTGGGAATGACTATGATCGGCTGGCCGAGCGATTGCGAAAGCTCCTGGCCCGTGATGCGGGCAAGCACGTCGCTTGCCGAGCCTGGGCCAAACGATATGATGAAGCGTATCGGCCTCGCGGGATAAGCTTGCCCCGCGGCTTTTGCGGCAGGTTGCGCGTACGACACAGCCTGCGGCAACAACAATGCCATCGCCAACAATGCGAATAGTCCCCTGTGCATAATCTGGTTTCCTCCTTTGGGCCGGCTTGCATCAAGTCCGTTAGTTAAATTTTCACCGCCGGGTTCAAGCTATAAAGGCCGGTGATTGTTGCCTGCGCCAGCACATGGCCTTTGATCGCGTTACGCACGTCACCCCCCTTGAACGTGCCGCTCACGCCGCATTTCGCCACATCCAGCGCGTAAAGCGTGAACACGTAGTGATGCACGATGCTGTCGTTCCACGGCGGGCACGGGCCGTCGTAGCCGAAATAATCGCCCGACATATCCTTGTCGGCGGCGAACCACATCGTATAGTCGTTAACGCCCTGGCGCGCGCCGCGCGCCGCGTTGGGGCCGGCCTTGCCGCGCACCGTCACATCCTGCGAAAACTCGCCCGCCTTGATCTCGCCGGCCTGCGGCGGCAAATCCACCAGCACCCAGTGAAAAAAATCCACCCGCGGCAGCGTGGCCGGTATGATGCGGCCCTCCTGATTGACGTCGTCGGGTTTACTCGGCACGTCGAAATCGTGGCAAATCAGCACCAGCGATTGCGCGCCCGCCGGCATCTCGCTCCACGCCAAATGCGGATTGCGGTTTTGCCCGAGCGTGCAATGGGTCTTGGGATCCGGCGCGCAAAACGCGAATTCGGCGGGGATCGCGCTGTTGTCGCTAAAACTATTGCTGGTGAGTTTCATGGCGGGCTCCTCGGTGTTGTCGATAAATTATAGCTTGCCTGCCGCCGTTGCGGGCTTGGTGAAATCGGGTGGCATGTGTTCTGGCGGCGCGTAGCCGCGCAGCGCCGCCTCGCGCGCGGGTTTTTCGAGCCGCGCCAGCGCCCTGACCGCCGCGTAAAAAGCCGTCAGCTCGCCGTTATGCTGCTGTAACAGCGCCTCAAACGCCGGCACGTGTTGCGTGTAAATCGACACCGACGCCAGCAGCGCGTTATTGGGCGTTTGTGCAAACCAGCGGTCGTAACCGGCGTAACCGCCCCACGCCGATTTCAGCGCGTCGTAATCGCGCCCCATGTCGGCAAACTGTTGCTGTTTGGCGGCGCGCATCGCCTCGGGCGCGATGCGCTGCGTATACAGTTTGGCCAAGCGCGCGCGATAGGCGTGCAGCAAGCGCAAAAAATCCGCGCGGTAGCGCTGCATTTTTTGGGCGGTTTCGCGTTCGGCGTCGCTGCCGTAGCGGGCAAGCCAGCGCCGCAGGCCCTCGCGCTCCACCGCCACCGCGAAGGATTCGTTAAACACCGTGTCATCCTTGACGTACACCACCTGGTGCGCTAACTCGTGAAAAATAATGCGCGCGACTTCCGCCGGCGGGTAATTCACAAAGGTGTTCAACACCGGGTCGGCGAACCAGCCCAGCGTCGAATACGCCGCAACGCCGCCGATGTGCACATCGTGCCCCTGCGCGGCGGCCGCGCGCGCGAACGCTTCGGCATCGGCCTTGGCGAAATAGCCGCGATAGTTCACGCACCCGGCGAAGGCAAAACACCATTGCACGGGTTGTATCGAAAATTCCGGCGCGGCGAACACGTTCCACACCACATACGAGCGCTCCAAATCGGCGTAGCGCCGGTAGCTGTCGTTTTGCGGCAGCGCGAGTTCGCTGCTGGCGAATTCGCGTGCTTTAAGTACTAACGCGAGTCTGTCATGCAGCGCCGGCGGCGTGGCCGTGTCTTCAATCAACGCCGCGATCGGTTTTTCACGGCTCCAGATGTCGAGTTGGCCGCGCACCGATTGCGCGTAATAGGCGAGTTGCGCGCAGCCTGACAGCAGCAGTAACAGCGGCAGGGCCAGCCACCAGCGTCGACGGTTGTGCCGCGTCTCGTTCACCAGGCAGCTCGCGGCTTAAGAGACGGCCTCGCCGCGCGCAAACTTGCCGTGCCGCAGGAATTCGCAGGTCTGGCGCACCACCAGCGGCGACAGCACCATTTGCGAATGCGTCACCGGCAGCACGATGTGATCGCGCGCATCGGGCACGATCGTCTCCGACACGCAGATCGTGCCGTCGTGCGGCTTGGGCAAATCGCGCGCCACCAGCATGCCAAGGCCCACCGAGCGGCCGCCCGCGATGACGCCGATGTCGTAGTCGGCCAAATGCGTGGGCCGCTCGCCGTGAAACCAATCCGCCACCGTCGCCCCCATCGCCGCGCCGCCGATGCGCACGCGCGCCAGCCGCCGCGCGGCGTGGCTGCCGGTAAACGGCACGCCGATGAACACCACGCGCCCCACCTCCAGCCGATGCGGCTCATCAAGCATGCGCGCGATCAGCGCGCCGCCCAGGCTGTGTCCCACCAAATTGAGCGGGCGCGCGTCGAGCGCCTGGCAAAATGCCGTGAGCAGGCGCACGTTTTGCACGAGATTCATGCGCACCGAAGGGTACGAATAGGTGTGCACCTCATAACCCGAACGCGCAATCCGCCGCGCCATCCAGCTCAACACAACCCCGTGCATCCACAAGCCGTGGACCAATACCACGTTTTCGTTCGCCGCCATCACCAGAACCGCGTCACGCCCACATCCGCCAAATGCTCGACATCGGCCCACGACACTTGCACCCAGGTTTCGGGCTCTCGGCGAAAGGTGTTCAGGCTCGCATTGAGCAACGGCGCTTCGCGTTTGACTTGCAACGGCAGCTTGTTCGCTGCGCGATACAGCGTATCGAGCACCATGCCGTGCGTGACGACAACGGCTTTTTCGCCCGGGTGCGCCGCGGCAATGGCTTCCAGGCCGGCGAGGCTGCGTTCGAAAAACTGCCGCGGGCTTTCGCCGCCAGGCACCGCATACTCCGGGTCGCGCCGTGAAAAGCGCGCGTGCTCGGTGGGGTAACGCGTGGTCATTTCGTCGTAAGTCAGCCCTTCGAAAATGCCGAAGGTGCGTTCGCGCAAGCGCTGATCGCCGACGATGTCATGGCCGCTCGCATCGGCGATGGCACGCGCGGTGTCCCATGCACGCTTCAAATCGCTGCTGTAAATCGCGGCAAAAGTTTCGCGCGCCAGACGCTGCCCCACGGCCTGCGCTTGCCGCAAACCGATGTCGGATAACGGCGTGTCGGTTTGCCCCTGCATGCGCCGTTCGCGATTCCACGCGGTTTCGCCGTGACGCACGAGGATCAATTCGGTGTTTTTTTGCATGCTCAAACGCGGCTCAGGACCGTTCGAAAGGTTTAGCGCCATTATAATGGCCGATAAAAACATAAATTAAATCAAATACTTACATCATATCTACAGCAGGCACCGATGGCCGGGGCGGACACCGCGCAAGCGTTCTCGGCATGGCGCCATCAAAACCAGGATGATTTTTTTGCCGCCGCCTTTTCTGCCTCGCGTTTCTTTTGCGCGGCCTCGCGTTCGGCGGCTTGCGCCTCGCGCATTTTTTTAGCTTGCGCGCGCTCGGCGGCGGCTTGTTCGCGCTGCTCATTTTGCGCCTTGCGGATTTCATCGCCGCGCGCCTGCGCGGCTTCGCGCTCGGCCGGGTCTTCCTTGGACTTATCCTTCCCCGCGGCATTGGGGGCGGCGGCGGGGCGCCCCGCCGCTTGCGCCTCGCGCTGCGCGGTTGCAGCGGCTTTTTTCTGCGCTGCTTCACGCTGCGCTGTTTCGCTGGCCGCGCGGCGTTGCTCACGCTCGGCGGCGTTGCGCGCGCGCGTTTTTTCGCGCTCGGCGCGAATCGCCTCACCGCGCGCCTTAGCGGCATCGCGCTCGGGTTTTTCCAGTTGCGCGAGCGCCCCCTGGCTTTGCCGCAACGCCTGCTGAGCGCGCGTGAACTGTTTTTGACTCGACCTGACGGTGGCGCTGGCGGCGTCGATCCTGGCTTTGTCGCCGGTTTTGCGCGCCTGCTCGAACGCCTCGCGGTCGCCCTTTAACTGCGCGCGGGCGGCTTCCATTTTTTGCCGCGCGGCCTCGACCTGCACCTGGGCTTGGGCGGCCGTGGCAGGCTGGGTGGTCGCTGGTGCCGGCGCCTGCGCGTGCGCCGCCGTGCCGGCGAACCAGAACAGGGCGCCGGTCAGTAACGTCAACAGGGCGTTCGAAGCAGGCATGACGGGCTTAACGCGAACGAGGCAATATGGGTGCACGCGCAATTGTATACTCGGCGACGGATTCCTTTCGCGCACCGTTTTGGCGCATTTTGTTGCGCTTCGCTCACCGCCGCCACATGCCCAGTCTCGAAATCCTGATTTTTACGCCGCTGATCATTTTGCTCGCGTATTTGATCTTCGGCATGTCGGGCTTTGGTTCGACGCTGATCGCGGTGCCGCTGCTCACGCATGTGCTGCCGCTCAAATTCGTGATCCCGATGGTGATCATTCTCGATTGCATCAGCTCGGTGACCATGGGCGTGAAGCTGCGCGAGCAAGTGTGGAAGGCCGAGTTCATCCCGATGCTGCCATTTTTGCTGCTGGGCCTGGTGGCGGGGGCGTTTGTGTTGATGAAGCTGCCGCCGCAATGGCTGATTTTGACGCTGGGGTGTTTTGTGCTGATTTTCGCGGTGAATTTTTTAGTCAACCGCAAACCGCTGTTTCGCATGCCGCGCTGGACGGTGGCGCCGATCGGGCTGTTGGCCGGCACCACCTCGTCGGCCTTTGGCGTGGGCGGGCCGATTTACGTGTTTTATTTCACCGCGCGCGGCGCCACCGCGGAGCAAATCCGCGCCACCGTGCCGGCGGTGTTTTCGTTTACCTCGATCGCGCGCATTATCATCTTTGCCACCATCGGCTTGTTTAACCCGCAAGTGCTGATGGCCACGGCGGTGCTGTTAATCCCGATGGCGCTTGGGCTTTGGTGCGGCCACCGGCTGCACGGCACCTTGACGCGCGAACAGGCGCTGCGGGTGGTGGGCGTGCTGTTGTTGTTAAGCGGAGTATCGCTGATCGCGCGCGCGTTGGCCTAACCCAGATAATTCGCCAGCCGATTGACGCCTTCTTGCAGCCGCGCCACCGGGCGGGTGTAGGCAAAACGCACGTGCTCGCGCGCGAGGTGCGCGCCGAAGTCAACGCCCGGCGTGATCGCGACGCCGGCTCTTTCCAGCACGTCAAGGGCAAAGGCGTAGCTGTCATCGGTCAGCCGCGAACAATCGGCGTAAACATAAAACGCGCCTTGCGGCATTTGCGGTATGCCAAAACCGAGCTCGCGCAATGCCGGCACCAGATAATCGCGGCGCGAGCGAAACGCTTCGCGGCGCCGCTCGCAAATGGCCAGCGTTTCCGGCTCGAACGCGGCGAGCGCCGCGAGTTGCGACACGGTGGGTGGTGATAAAAAAATATTCTGTGCGAGTTTGTCGAGCTGCGGCACGTAAGCTTCGGGCGCGATCATCCAGCCCAGGCGCCAACCGGTCATGTTGAAATACTTGGAAAAGCTATTAATCACGAATACGTTGTCGCCGGCGTTGGCGGCGGTGTGTGTGTCACCATCGTAGACGAGCCCGTGATAAATCTCATCGACAATCAATGCACCGCCACGTGCTTTAGTAAACGCCGCCATCGCTTGCAGTTGCGCGTGCGCAATCAGCGTGCCGGTCGGATTCGACGGTGTCGCCACCAGCACGGCCTTGGTGCGGCTGCCCCAATGGTGTTCGACGAGTTCGGGCGTGAGTTGATAATGGCTATCGGGCCCAACCGGGATGCCCACGGCCTCCCCCTCGAGCAAGCGCACAAAATGGCGATTCGCCGGATAACCCGGATCGGCCATCAACACTTGATCGCCCGCGTTCACCAGCGCGGCAATCGCCAGCAGCAACGCGCCCGACGAACCGGTGGTCACCACCACGCGCGCCGGATCAACCGTCACGCCGTAACGCGTTTGATAGAACGCCGCGATCGCCGCGCGCAGTTGCGGCAGGCCCAGCGCCGCGGTGTAAAACACCGCGCCGCGCGCCAACGCCTTGGCGCCCGCATCGCACACCGGTTGCGGTGTTGCGAAATCCGGTTCGCCGATTTCCAAATGCACAATGTCGCGCCCCGCGGCTTCCAACGCCTTGGCGCGCGCGAGCAGCACCATCACGTGAAAGGGTTCGATGTCGCGCGCGCGTTGCGCCAGCAGCGCTCCGGGGCTCATGCCAGCCTCAAAAAATATTCAATTAAATCAATTACTTACTATTAACCCCGCAAACTGCCCTCACGGCGCCTGCGCTATTCGCGGCACACCTCAGGCCACGCCATGCTGCTTGAACCAAGCCGTCGCACGCGCCCAAGCATCGTCCGCCTGCGGCTTGCGGTAACTTGGCCGATAGTCAGCGTAAAAAGCGTGCGGCGTATCGGGATAAGTGTGGATGACCGATTTTTTATTCGCGGCGGTTAACGCCGCGCGCATTCTGTCGACGGTGTCGTTGGGGATGCCCGCATCCGCGCCGCCATAAAGCCCCAGCACTGGCGCGTTGATTTTCGCCACCACGTCGATCGGATGCGCGGGATTGTTCTCGGTTTTGTCGCCTATTACGCGCCCGTACCACGCCACGCCCGCCTTCACGTTTTGATTGTGCGCGGCATAAAGCCAGGTGATGCGCCCGCCCCAGCAAAAACCGGTGACGCCTAGTTTGCGGGCGTGCGCCATGCCCATACGCCGCGCGTAGGCCACCGTGGCATCCAGATCGGCCATCACTTGGGCATCGGGCACCTTGCTCACTACGGTGGACAAAATTTCCTTGATGTCGGTGATCCGCGACACATCGGCCTGGCGGTAATACATTTCCGGCGCCGCAGCCACATAACCGAGCCGGGCGAAACGCCGGCACACGTCCTTGATGTGCTCGTGCACGCCGAAAATCTCCTGCACCACCAGAATCATCGGGAAATGCCTGCCCTTGTCCGGCATGGCGATATAGGCGGGGATCGAGCCTTGTTTGGTTTGCACACGCACTTCGCCCGCGTGCAAACCGTCGGCGGGCGTTTTGATCATGGTCTGCGCGCACACCGGCTGCGCGGCGAGCGCAAAACCGGCGGCGAGCGAACCGCCGACAAACTCGCGGCGGCTTAACCGTCCCTTGCCGCCGACCAAGGCCAACATGTCCTCGCGCACCCTGTCGTTCATAACGCCTCCGTGAGAAAAAACACCCCGCGCATCCCGCGGCGCGGCCATTATGGCACAGCCGGGTTTGCCACGAACACGCGTCACCGGCCCCGTTATTTGCCGCGATAGCGCCGCGCCGCCCTCGCCTCGCGCGCCTTACCCGGCAGCGGCAACGCGGTTTTGTATTTGACTTGTTTGAGCGCAAAGCTCGAACGAATGTTCGACACGCCGGGTATCTTCGCCAGGTAATCGACGATAAAACGTTCCAGCGACGGCATGTCCGGCACCACCACGCGCAGCAAATAATCCGAGTCACCGGTCATCAAATAACACTCCATCACTTCTTCGCGCGCCAGCACCGAGCTTTCAAACGTATCGAGCGCATTGCGCATTTGTTTTTCCAGGCTGACATTGATGAACACACTCACCGTAAGCCCGAGTTTTAGCGGATCGAGCAGCGACACATAGCGCTGAATCAGCCCCGCGCGCTCCAATTCGCGCACGCGGCGCAGACACGGCGAGGGCGACAAAAACACCTTCGCCGCCAGATCGCTGTTGGAAATGCGCGCATCCGCCTGCAGCGCGGCAAGGATGCGCCAGTCGGTGTCGTCGAGGGTAAGGCTGGGCATATTTTTGCTTTAACGTGGGTGCGGACGCAATCTTATTGCCTAAAACTCGAACACCGCAAGCCAATCACGTTGCGCGCTGCAAATCCTCGATCACCACATTCAAAAACCGCCCCGCCTCGCCGCCCGCCACGGCGCGATGATCGAAGGTAAGCGACAGCGGCAGCACGCGGTGCACCACCGGCTTGCCCTCGGCCGCCACCACTTCTTGGCGGATTTTGCCCGCGCCGAGGATCGCCACCGTCGGCGGCACCACCACCGGCGAGGCATAACGCCCGGCGATGGTGCCGTAGTTGGACAGCGTGATGGTGTTGCCGCGCAAATCTTCCGGCGGCACCTTGCGCGCGCGCGCATCGCGCAGCAAGCGATGCAAGCCTTGTTTTAAGTCTTCCGCGTCGCGCTCGCCGACGTTGCGCAACACCGGCACCAGCAAGCCGTCGGGCGTATCCACCGCGATGCCCAGATCGACTTTTTTCAACACCCAGCGCCCGGCTTTTTCGTGGTCGTACCAGGCGTTTAACGCGGGCTCGGCTTTGCACGCGGCCACCATGGCGCGTATCAAACGCAGTATCACCGGTGTGTGCGTGGGCCAGGCGTCGATGTCGGCGTCATCCATGATGGTGGCCGACGCCACCTCGGCGTTGGCGAGTGTCATGTTCCGCGCCATGGCGCGGCGGATGCCGCGTAAGAGTTCGATCGGCCCTGCCTCCGCCAGCACACGCGCGGCGCGCTGCACGTCGTTGGCGGTGATCAAACCGTCGGCGCCGGTGGGTGTCACCATCGACAAATCGACGTTAAGCTTGCGCGCGAGCGCGCGCACCGCGGGTGTGGCTTTGATACCGGCAGTGGTGGGCGCGGGCGCCGCCGGCGCGGCCGTCACCACGTTTTGCCCCGCTTCGACCACGCCCACCACGGTGCCGGTGTCCGCCGATGCACCTTCGCCTTCAAACGCCACCAGCGGCGCGTTCAGATGCGCAATGTCGCCGGGGTTGCCATAGAGTTTGACGATCTTGCCCGCGTACGGCGCGGGGATGTCGACGATCGCCTTCGCCGTTTCCACCGACACCAGCGGTTGATCGACCGCGACGGTGTCGCCGGCGGCAACGTGCCACTTGACGATTTCGGCTTCTTGCAAACCTTCGCCTAAGTCCGGAAGTTTGAATATTTTCATAAGTATTTGATTTTATTGAATATTATGAAAACGCTAAAACTTGCTTCACCGCCGCAACAATGCGTGCCTTATCCGGCATATAGCGCTGCTCCAGCTTCGCCAGCGGCACGACGGTGTCATACCCGGTGACGCGCCGCACCGGCGCCAGCAAATTGAGCAAACCTTCTTCCGCGAGATTGGCGGCGATTTCCGATGCGAAGCCGCAACTGCGCGGCGCTTCACTGACGATCACGCAGCGCCCGGTGCGCGCCACCGAGGCTAAGATGGTTTCCATGTCGAGCGGCTTGAGCGTCACGACATCGATCACTTCCGCCACCACGCCTTCTTCCGCCAACGCATCGGCCGCGGCGAGCGTTTCGTGCACCATGCCGCCCCAGGTCACCAGCGTGATGTCGGTGCCTTCGCGCAGCGTCACGCATTGATCCAACACGGCGGCAACGCCGTTGTCGGCGACTTCTTCCTTGAACAAACGATAAAGCCGCGTCGGTTCGAGCACGATCACCGGATCGGGGTCGCGCATCGCCGCCAGCAGCAAACCATACGCGCGCTGCGGCGACGAGGGATACACCACGCGGATGCCGGGGATATGCGCGAACATCGCTTCCGGGCTTTCCGAGTGATGCTCCGGCGCGTGGATGCCCGCGCCGCACGGCGTGCGCAGCACCATTGGGCAAGTGAGCCGCCCCTGCGTGCGATGGCGCATGCGCCCGGCGTGATTCAAAATCTGATCGATCACGGTGTAGCCGAAACCGGAGAATTGAATTTCGGCGACGGGCTTTAAACCTTCAGCGGCCATGCCGATCGCCATGCCGGCGATCAGCCCCTCGGCGAGCGGGGTGTCGATCACACGCTCCTTGCCAAAGCGCTTAAGCAAGCCGAGCGTTGCACGGAATACGCCGCCGTCGACACCGACGTCTTCGCCCAGCACCACCACATCGTTATCGCGCGCCATTTCGTGCGCGAGCGCGAGGTTGATGGCCTCGATCAGCGTGATGGCGGCCATGCGCTAGATCTCCTCGCCCAAGGCTTCGGCGCGCTGCTTCGCCAACACCGCCGGCCACACCGCGTAATGATGATCGAACATCTGCGCGGGCCGCGGTGGCGGTGTGTCGAGATACGCCCGCACCGCGGTTTGCACCGTGTCGTTGCAATCCTTCAACAACGCTTCCTCGCGCGCCTTGTCCCAGGCGCCGCGCTCGGTAAGATGCGCCCGCAACCGCGCCACCGGGTCGAGCTTCCACGCGGCGGCCACTTCATCCGCGCTGCGATACCGCGTGGCATCATCCGCCGTGGTGTGATCCGACAAGCGATAGGTCAGCGCTTCAATCAGCGTCGGCCCGCCGCCCGCGCGCGCTTTTGCCAAGGCTTCATCCAGCACCTGGCGCAGCACGATCACATCGTTGCCATCGACTTGCAGCCCCGGCAGGCCGCCGGCAATCGCCTTTTGCGCCAGTGTTTCACAGGCACTCTGATGCGCGCGCGGCAGCGAAATCGCCCACTGGTTGTTGCTGACCACAAACACGATCGGCAGTTGCCACACGCCCGCGGCGTTTAGCCCCTCGTAAAAATCGCCCTTGGACGTCGCGCCATCACCCAAGGTGCACACCACGGCGCGATCTTGTTTGCGTAGCTTCATCGCGTAGGCCGCGCCCACCGCGTGCGTGCACTGCGCGGCGATGGTGACGCATATCGGAAAATCGCCGCGCGCGCCGGAGAAATTACTGCCGCGCTCATCGCCCGACCAATACAAAAACAGTTCGCGTAGCGTCACGCCGCGCATCCATTGCGCGCCGTTTTCGCGATAGGTCATCAGCAACACATCATCGGGCCGCATCGCCGAGCCGATGGCGGCGTTCACCGCCTCCTGCCCGATCAGCGGCGCGAAGGTGCCCAGTTGTCCGGTGCGCTGCAGCGCCACCGCCTTGGCATCGTACGCGCGCATCAGCACCATCGAGCGATACAGCGCCACCAGCGCGGCGGCGTCCTCGGCGAACGCCGGCAACGGCGCCAGCGCTTTGCCGTGTTCATCCAAAAACTGCCGGCGTTCGATCTCAAAACGGGCGACGATGTTCACGTTCGGGAACCTCCCACGCACGACACAGCCCCAATCTAGCGGCATTTTTTTGCGCAACGCTTGATTTTTCGCAATTTTATTGCCGAAACTTCCCGTTGGACTGCCCAATTCGCAATCCGTTCCCTGGGCAGACTGGATACCATGTCGCATCCCAATTCGGTCATCAACGCATGAACTACCCCGCCGACCCCGATCCGCAAGAAACCCGTGAATGGGTGCAATCGCTGCAATCGCTGATCACTCACGAAGGTGAAGCGCGTGCGGAATTCATTTTGCAGCAGTTGTTCGACATCGCGCGCCGCAGTTGCCGCGGCCTCAAATTTAACGCGACCACCGCTTACACCAACACCATCCCGCTCGCCGAGCAGCCGCCCTACCCCGGCGATCTGGCGCTCGAAGAACGCATTACCGCGCTGGTGCGCTGGAACGCGCTGGCAATGGTGGTGCGCGCCAATCGCGATCATCCGGAACTTGGCGGCCACATCGCCACTTACGCTTCGGCCGCGGATTTGTTCGAAGTGGGGCTGAATCATTTTTTCCGCGCCGGGCCCGATGGCGATCTGGTTTATTTTCAGCCGCATTGCTCCACCGGCATTTACGCGCGCGCTTATCTCGAAGGGCGTTTGACCGAAGAACAGTTGATGAAATACCGGCAAGAAACGCGCGGCGGCGGTTTGTCGTCTTACCCGCATCCGTGGCTGATGCCGGATTTTTGGCAGTTCCCCAATGCCTCTATGGGCCTGGGGCCGATCAACGCGATTTATCAAGCGCGCTTTATGCGCTACCTCGAAGATCGCGGCATGAGCGCGCGCCCCGCCGCCGACCGCAAGGTGTGGGCCATTGTCGGCGACGGCGAGATGGACGAGCCCGAATCGCTCGCCGGTTTATCGCTCGCCGCGCGCGAGCGGCTCGACAATTTGATCTTCGTCGTCAACTGCAATCTGCAGCGGCTCGATGGCCCGGTGCGCGGCAACGGCTCGATTATTCAAGAACTCGAAGGTCTGTTCACCGGCGCCGGCTGGAACGTGATCAAGGTGCTGTGGGGCAGCGATTGGGATGCGCTGTTCGCGCGCGACCGCGACGGCATTCTGCTCAAACGCCTGCATGAAACGGTCGATGGCGAGCTACAAAAATACGCCGCCACCGACGGGCGTTTTAACCGCGAACATTTTTTTAATAAATATCCGGAGCTGCAAGCGCTGGTCGCCGATTTGTCCGACGCCGACATCGACCGCCTGCGCCGCGGCGGCCACGACCCGATCAAAATTTATTCGGCCTATCATGCCGCGACGCGCACGCGCGGCCGGCCGACGGTGATCCTCGCCCAAACTAAAAAAGGCTACGGCATGGGCCACTGGGGCCAGGGCAAGATGACCGCGCACCAAGCCAAAAAACTCGAAACCGATGCGCTGCTGGCGTTTCGCGACCGTTTTGCGTTGCCGATTTCGGACGCCGACGTCGCCGCGCTGAAGTTTTACAAACCCGCCGAGGATTCGCACGAGCTCAAATACCTGCGAGCGCGGCGCAAGGCGCTGGGCGGCGCGATGCCCGCGCGCTCGCGCGGCGTGGCCGCGTTGCCGGCGCCCAAGCTTGATCTCTTCGCACGTGTGCTCGAAGGCTCGCACGAGCGTGAAGAGTCAACCACGATGACCTTTGTCGCGCTGCTGTCGCAGTTGTTAAAACACAACGCGAATAACAATTTCGGCAAACACGTGGTACCCATCGTCGCCGATGAGGCGCGCACCTTCGGCATGCAAACGCTGTTTCGCCAGTTCGCGATTTATTCGTCGGCGGGGCAAATGTACGAGCCCGAAGACCGCGACGAGTTGCTGTATTACAAAGAGGCGAAAAACGGCCAGATTCTCGAGGAAGGCATCACCGAGGCTGGCGCGATTTCATCGTGGATCGCCGCCGCTTGCGCCTACAGCGCGCATGGCGTGACCATGCTGCCGTTTTATATTTTTTATTCGATCTTCGGTTTTCAGCGCATCGCCGATTTGATCTGGGCGGCGAGCGACAGCCGCGCGCGCGGCTTTTTGATCGGCGCAACCTCCGGACGCACTACCCTCTCCGGCGAAGGCTTGCAGCATCAGGATGGATCGAGCCATGTGATGGCCTCGACGTTTCCGAATTGCGTTTCATACGACCCCACCTACGGCTACGAACTCGCGGTGATGATTCAAGACGGCATGCGGCGCATGCTGGATGAGCAGGAGGACGTGTTTTATTACTTGACGGTTACCAATGAAAATTATCGAATGCCGGCGATGCCGAAAGATGCCGAGCCAGGCATCCTGCGCGGCATGTATTTGTTGAAATCTGGCGGCAAGCACAAACACCGCGTGCAGTTGATGGGCTGCGGTACCATCCTTCGCGAAGTGCTTGCGGCAGCCGAGGTGCTCGAAGCCGAATACCAAATCGCCGCCGACGTGTGGAGCGTTACCAGCTTCACCGAGCTTGCACGCGACGGCACGGCGTGCGAGCGCTGGAATCGGCTGCATCCCGAAGCGCCGCCGCGCTTGACCTGGATCGAGCAACAGTTACGCGATCACGCAGGCCCCGTTGTCGCCGCCACGGATTACGTGCGCAACTATGCCGAGCCGATTCGCGCGTGGATCGATCGCCCTTATACCGTGCTCGGCACCGATGGCTTCGGCCGCAGCGACACGCGCGTGAATTTGCGGCGTTTTTTTGAAATCGATCGCGCGCACATTGCCGTGGCGGCATTAAAGGCACTCGCCGATCAGGAAGCGATCCCGGCCGCCACGGTCGCGGCCGCGATCGGGAAATTCGGCATCGACGTTGAAGCCACGGCACCGTGGCTGGCGTAGCGCTGCGTCGGCGGGTTGCTACGCGTCTTGCCGATCGAGCCACTGCTCCAACTCGAGCAGATCCTTGACTGCCACCGGCGCGTCCGCACCGGTCCACGCGCCAGCGGCACGATTCATCCACACGCAGCGCAACCCCGCGGCGCGCGCCCCGCGCACATCGAGCTCGGCGTCATCGCCCACGTGCACCACTTGTTCGGGCGCGCAATCGAGGCTGCGGCAAGCCAGATGAAACAACGCCGCCTCGGGCTTGCTCACGCCATGCACATGCGCAGAAATCGTGGCGCTGAAGAATTCGCCCAGGCCGATGCGCGCGACGTCGGCGTTGCCGTTGGTGAGTGAAGCGAGCGCATAACGGCGCTTGAGACGCGCGAGACTTGCGCGCACTTCGGGATACAGATCGACTTCGTTGCGCGCACTCATGTAGACGTGGAGCGCCTGCTCGATCAATGCCTGCGCGTGGGCACCGCTTAAGTTCGCCTGTTCGAACGCGGTGGTCAGCGCAAGCCGCCGCATGCGCAAAAAATCATGCCGGAGTTGCGGTTGCGCTTCGTAGATCGACATTCGCAGCGCGCGCAATTCGTTGATGGACCACATCGCCGCCACCGCCGGCGCATGCACTTGAAGCCATGCATGCGCGCGCTGCTCGGCGCGCACGAACGTGGGCGTGGCCGGCCACAGCGTGTCATCCAGATCGAGGGTAATGGCGCGTATGCGAGGCAAGAGCGTGAGTGCAGCGACGGAGCGAGGCGCCATTTTACGGGCAGCGCGCGTTCGCAGAGTTTATCGAACGATATTGCGTCAAATTCATAAGTATCTGATTTTAAACAATATTTTATTTCGGCTTACGGAGAGCCAACAAAGGCCGCGGGCACGCCAGCGAATGCAGTTGCGGTTTAATATCGGCACACCCGTCAGCAAAAATTTTCAGGCCTCAACCTGCCGAGCAAGCAAAACCCAAGCGAAAGGACAACCATGCCCGCTACCCCCTACGTCCGCGCCACGCAATCGATGGCGCCCGCCATCCCGCCCGTGCTGCAGCCACAACCGCCGATCGCGCCGATGATCCCGCCGCTGCATGTGGTCGACCTGATGACCGACGCCGGCTCGGCCGCGTTTGGTGCGGTGTGGCGCGGCAAAGAAGCGAAGTTGATCGAAGTGCCCGCGCTCGGCGACTCGCGCCCGGAATACAAAACCACGTACGACGTCGAACCGCACGCCGAGGTAGTAGGGTACGACGATTCGAAATGGGAACTGGTGCCGCCTACCGATCTGGGTGGCAGGCGCGGCGGCGGCCTGGTGTCATTCTTCTGGTATCGCACGACCTTGACGATACCCGCGAACGCCACCGGTTTTGACACCAAGGGCGCGAAAGCGGTGCTGCACGTCACCGTCGACGACTACGCCGAAGTGTGGGTGAATGGCGCGCTGCCGCGCGCCTCCGGCCGCCCAAGCCCGGCGGCGATCCAGGGCTTTAACATGCCCAACCGCGTCGTACTCGGCGATAGCGTAGTGTCGCCCGGCGATAAATTCGAAATCGCGGTGTTCGCCATCAACGGGCCGATCTCGGTGGCGCCGGCGAATTTTTTGTGGTTTCGCGATGCGCGGGTGGAGTTTTTTCGGTGACGGCGCGGCCGCACACTGCGGCGGCGGGTCATGCCGCTTTTAGCTTGACCTTCGCAACCTTACCTAGGTGGACACGCCGGCGCGCATGCCACAGATCGTAGCTGTATTGCATCGAAAGCCAACTCTCCGGCGTTCGCCCCAGTGATTTTGACAGCCGCAGCGCCATCTCCGGCGTCACCGCGCTCGAACCCTTCAAGATGCGGCTTAACGTCGAAGCGGCCACACCGAGCTTGAGCGCGAGCTCTCGGCCGCTCAAGCCATTCGGCTCCAGATAAACACGGATGATAAATTCTCCCGGATGCGGCGGGTTGTGCATGGCCATTAGTGATAATCCTCGTAATCCAACAGGTAAGCGTCACCATCCCTGAACTCGAAGGTCAGTCGCCAGTTCGCGCTCACCCAGATCGACCAGCGGCCCTTATCGCGCCCCTTCAAGGAGTGAAGGCGAAAACCGGGGATATCCATATCCTCGATCTGTTGCGCGGTGTCCAAGGCGGCCAGTTGCATTCGGAGTCGAGTCGCATGATCGGGCCGGATGCCGGCGACGCTGCCGGACTCATAAAACCTGCGCAGCCCCTTATGCCGGAGTGTCTTGATCACGGCCAATTATACTGTGTTGCGCAACACGCAACAAGCAGGGACAGGCGATGTAGGCGCGCACGCGACGGCGGCGCCCACGACACGCTTACTTACGGCCTGTATCTTCGTCGTTTAGGAACTCGCGATCCTTGATCGCTCAAGCGCCGCTCCTGCATGGCACCAAGGTGTATGGACAATTCCTTCGCCGGGACTTTAACCCGCTAGCTAAATTGCTTTTACTGCGAACTATTGCCCCCTACGAGTTCTTGGGTCGGCGCCAGTCGGCCCGATCAAGAGGTAGGCCTCATGCGCGACGCCGCAGCTCATGAGCAAGTTGGGGAAACTGGCGAAACAGGAACACGCGATCAAAGCCCGTGGAATACTCCACATCGAGAACCGTGGAGTCGAACTCGAACCATGTAGACATTGCCGCTAGATCGGCAACGACGACGAGCCATAGCTCACTACAGCGACTTTGATATCTCGTTCGCTTAGTCTCCTTACGCGCAAGGACACGCACAATGTCCTCGCGTGTAAGCTGCGGCACGAATGTGGCGCCGGGGCAACCGAAGAACGTTTTAGTCACTCCTGAGAATCTTCCCACCGAGACCCTGCTCACATTCTCTGGAAAATACGAGCGGTTCTCCCAGTTGTAGTCCTCGTAAACCGTCTGGTCATCCGCTACGGGTACGTTGCGTGCGACTAAGGTTGCTATTGAAGTTGCCAAACTCTCGACTTCGCCCTTGGAGATACTCTTTCGGCTATCAAGATGCACTGAAGCATGAACGGCAGGCAAGCCCCGAGCGACGTAGATGTCTTGCGCCCTGGCTACCACCCGTCGGCGCATTGCCTCGGCCGCCTGCGATGGCACTTCGCCATCAGGCGTTGGGCGATGTAGCTCTGACACCTCAAGGCCCAGAGTGCGGTTCGGGAGGTGAACGAGGAAGTCCGGCTCCTCCGTCGCCTCGACTTCCCCGGCCGGGATTTCGCGTAGCGCGCGCACGAACTGTTCTAGGAGTGCACGCTCGATTCGCTTCTTGAGAGTAGGGATCGAAGCTTCCATGGGACCTAACAAAAATTCACAAGTCGTAGATGCCAATAAGCGCAGCACCCATCACTCCGGCCTCACATTAGCCAACTTAACCACCCGCCCCCACTTCGCAAGCTCCGTCTTAAGATAAGCGGTCAATTCCTCCGGCGAACCCGGCGAGGGCAGCGCGCCGTCGGTGATCATGCGTTGCGCGGTGTCGGGTTGCTTTAGCGTATCGACAATCGCTTTGTTCAACGCGTTGACGATGTCGCGCGGCAGGTTCGCCGGCGCGATCATGCCGCCCCAGCCGAAGGCTTCGAAGCCGGCTACGCCGCTTTCCGCCACGGTAGGCGTATCGGGCAGCGACGGCATGCGCTGGGCGGTGCTCACGGCGAGGCCTCTGACGCGGCCCGCGCGCACATGCGGCAGCATGCCGGGGATGCTGCTGAAGGTAAGCTGGGTTTCGCCGGACACCAGCGATATCACCGAGGGCGCGTTGCCTTTGTAGGGGATGTGCAGCATGTCGAGCTTGGCCATCGAGGCAAACAAGGCGGTGGCCAGATGTTGGCCGTTGCCGGTGCCGGGGGAGGAATAGGCAAGCTCGCCGGGGCGCGCGCGCGCCAGCGCGATCAGCTCTTTCACGTTTTTCACCGGCAGCGACGGGTGCGCGACCAGGATGTACGGAAAGGTGGAGATCATGGCGACGTGGGTGTAGTCGCGCAGGCTGTCGTAGGGCAGCTTTTTGAAAATGTGCGGGTTGATCGCCAGCGGGCCGTTGGAAGTGGCGGCGATGGTGTAACCGTCGGGCGGCGCGTTTTTGGTAGCTTCCATGCCGATGATAGCGGAAGCGCCCGCGCGGTTGTCGATCAGCACTTGTTGGCCGAGGCGATCGGACATGCCCTTGCCGACGATACGCCCGACGTAATCCACGCCGCCGCCGGCGGGGAACGGCACGATCATGCGGATGGGTTTGGCGGGGTAGCTCTGTGCCTGCGTTGCCGCCGGGAGGACGGTCAACGCACCAAGCGCGAGCACCACCGACACGTAGGGTGCGCAGCGCGCACGCGTTAGGTGTGTGACGTGTGTTTGCGCGTGCGCGGCGCGCACCCTACGAAATTTTTTCTGATCGGTTTTCATTGTGCTTTCAACCCCGCTTCTTTGACCAGCCGCGTATAGCGCTCATATTCGGTTTGCATGAGTTTGGCGAACACCGCCGTCGAGGTATCCGCCGGCACTTCGGCGCCGCCGCGCAGCAGGGTTTCCTTCATCTTGGCGTCCGCCAGCAGCCGCGAGACGTCGGCGCTTAATTTTTTCACCACCGCGCCCGGCGTGGCGGCGGGGCCGACCAGGCCGAACCAGCCGTCGGACGTGGCTTCGGGCAGGCCCGCCTCGCCCACGGTGGGCAAATCGGGCCACGCCGGCGAGCGGCGCGAGCCGCTGGTGGCGAGCGCACGCAGGCGCCCTTCGCGCACGATGCCGGAGGCCGAGGGTATGGTGAACAGAAAATAATGCACGCGGTCGTTGATCGCCTCGCCGAATGCGTCACCCAACAGCTTGAACGGCACGTGCACCTGTTTGGTGTTCGCCGCGCGGTTAAACAACTCGCCCGCGATGTGCGCGAGCGAGCCCACGCCGACCGAGGCGAAGTTGTATTTGCCGGGGTTCGCCTGCAGCAGCGCCACCAACTCCTTGACGCTTTTCGCCGGCAGCTTGGGCGAGACCACCAGGAGATTCGGCACCAGCGCCACGCCCGCCACCGGCGTGAAATCCTTCACCGGGTGATACGGCGGGTTGGCGTTCAACAACGCCGCCATGGTGTGCGGCGGCGCCACCATCACCAGCGTGTAGCCATCGGGCGTGGCTTTGGCGCCGAGACTGCTGCCGATCAAGCCGCCCGCGCCGGGGCGGTTATCGACGACGACGGGTTGTTTGTACTGTTCGGTGAGCGGCGCAGCCAGTGTGCGCGCGATGAAATCGGTGGCGGTGCCCGGCGGCAGCGGCACGATCAAACGCACCGGGCGCGCGGGGTAGGCCTCTTGCGCCAGCGGCGCGCCCGCGGCAAGCGCGGCGGTTGTCGCAATAAATATATGTAAGTATTTGATTTTATTCACTATTTTCCTCATGGTTATTGAGGCCTTACGCCTCTTATTGTTATGCGATGCATCACGCGCCGCTCGCCGTAATCGGCCAGCGCGTAGTGCTGCGTGATGCGATTGTCCCACACCACAACGTCGCCCTCGCGCCAGCGATGGCGCACTTGAAATTCCGGCGTGCGCAAGTGCTCGAACAAGTAATTTAGCACCGCCTCGCCTTCCTTGCGCTCGACGCCGAGTAGCCGCGTGGTGTAGCCCTCGTTCACGTAGAGCAATTTTTTGCCGCTGACCGGGTGCGTGCAAATCACCGGATGTTCCGCGGGCGGCTGCGCCTTGATGCGTTCGAAGCGTTGCCTACCTGCCTGGTCTTTCCATAGATGGCTGCGAATATCGTCGCCGAAGGCCTTCACCGTTTCGTGCTGCGCGCGCAGGCCGGCGAGATACTGTTTCATGCGCGCGGAGAGCGCCTCGTACGCCGCGGCGAGGCTCACCCAAATGGTGTCGCCGCCGGAGGACGGCACTTGCAATGCGTAGAGCACCGAGCCCATGGTCGGTTCGGCGCGCCCGGAAAAATCGGTGTGCCACATTTCCTTGGTCACGTACGGCGGGCGCGTGGCGTCGTAATCAAGCACGTCGATTTCGGGAAAGCCTTCAAGTTTGCCGAACGACGATTCGCTCGCCGGCTGCGGCTCGCCGAAGCGCCGCGCGAATGCCACCAGTTGCGCCTGGCTTAACCGCTGGCCGCGCAAGAAAATCACGTGATGCGTCATCAGCGCGGCGTGCACTTGCGCGAATTGCGTATCGCTTAGCGTGCCGGCATCGACGCCTTCGATCAACGCGCCGATGGCGGGCGTTGTGGGCGTGAGCTTAAAGCCGGCGCGGACGGCACTCGACGCGTGATTCATGTATTAAAAAATATCAATTAAATCATATACTTATGTTTTCATTATAAAACCACCTCCGATTTTGCACAAGCCTTTGCGCGGCGCCATCAACCTCGCTACAGTGGCGTCTCATCACAAAACCCGTCGAGGACAAACGTGGCACTCACCATCAACGAAAGCACCATCACCCCCGAGCCCATCGCCGCCGGCGTCACCCGTCAGCGCTTGTTGACTGAAAAACACACCGACGGCGGCAAGGTGCTGCTCGACCGTTTGAACGTGGCGGCCAATACCATGCATCAAGTCAGCGTCGCGGCCGGTGACCTCGCGTGGCTGCAGATTCTCGAAGGCACGGCGGCGTTAAGTCACGGCGGCACGCAAGACGCACTGACCCACGCGCATATCGTGTTTTTGCCGCCGGGTTTCAGCGCTACGTTATCGACGCAAGACGGCGTGGCGCTCGTCTACGCCACCGTGCCAGACGCCGCGCGCTTTGACGCGCAGTTCACCGCCGCGCCGCCGCCCTACAAAATCGTCGACTGGACGCGCGAGCCGATGCTGGATTCCGAGCATGACGCGCGCAAGCGCATTTATGTCGCCACGCCCAAGCTCTTCGCTACCCGCGCCATCAAAGGCGAAATGATTATTTATCCGCCCGGCACCGAAGCCTCCAACCATCACCACGAAGGCGCGGAACATTTTATGTACGTGTTGAAAGGCCGCGGCACGGCGTATGCCAACGAATCGCCGATCCCGGTGCGCAAGGGCGATCTGATTTATTACGCCGACCGCGAGCGCCACTATTTGCGCAGCGAGGGCGACACGGAAATGGCGTTTGTCGAATTTTTCGTGCCGGGCGAATACAAAACCATCTGGGTGCCCGGCGCGCCGGTGTGCACCTGGACGCCCACCGGCAAGAGCTTAAGCGGCCAAAAACCGGTGCGCGAAATCGCCAAACACAGCTCGGCGGACGTGGCGAGCCCGGTGGATGTTTAATCGCCCGCGTTCGCATCGCTGAAACAAGGAGCCCTCATGCACGCATCCCCCCGTGATTACCACCGTACGCTCTACGCCTCGGAAAACAACGACATCGACTTTGCGCTCGCGGGCGAGGCGCTGATCAGTCAGGGGCTGTCGATGTACACCGAGCCGCGTTATCTGGAACTCGTCAATCTGATCCGCGGCGCCGATGCGCGTTACGTGCACCTGGAGATGCTGTTTCACGACTACGAGCACGCGCCCACCGACAAGCGCGTGGGCACGCACATGCGCTGCGATCCGAAATACATCGCCGACTTGCAGTGGATGGGCTTTCAGATGATGTCCACGGCGCACAACCATTCGATCGACTTCGGCGAAGGCGGGGTGATGAAAACCGTCGAGCATCTCTCGCGCGCGGGCGTCACGCACGCCGGCATGGGACGCAACCTCGCCCAAGCGCGCGCGCCGGCTTATCTCGAAACGGCAAAGGGCCGTGTGGCGCTGCTCTCGGGCACCACGTCGCTGTTCGCGTGGGGGCGCGCGGGCGATCAGCGCCGCGACATGATCGGCCGGCCGGGTGCGAACTACCTGCGGCACTACCTGGAGTGGACGGTCGATAAGCCGATGTTCGAACAACTGCGCGCGATCGGCGCCACGCTCGGCTGGACGCACCAAGCGGGCGCGCATCGCCCGATGGGCCACAACTCGCCGCCCGACACCGCCACCACCTTGCATCTGACGGGCTACGACAACTGCGCCTTCAAGTATCTGAAGGTGATCCTCGGCGACAAAATCGAAAAGCGCTGGTATCCGTATCAGCCCGATCTTGACGGCTTTTTGGAGCGCATCCGCGACGCGCGGCGCATGGCGCAGTGGGTGGTGGTGGCGATGCACAACCAGGATTGGCCGGGCGACACGCCGCCGGAACACGCCATCACCATGTATCACGCGATGATCGATGCCGGCGCGGATATTCTGGTGGGCACCGGGCCGCACCAGGATCGCGGCATCGAGATTTACAAAGGGCGGCCGGTTTTTTATGGACTGGGCGACTTCATCCTGCAAAACGACAGCGTCTTGCTCACGCCGCAAGACGCGTACGAGTATCAAGGCCTTGGTTGGAACGGCACGCCGGCGGATTTTTACGACACGCGCGCGGGCTACCAAGGCGACAGCCCGGGCAAGCCCAGCAAGGGGCAAAGCGTCACGCCCCACAACTGGCAAAGCGGCATGCACCGCGTGCGGTTCGAAGGCGGCAAGTTAAAGGAAATCCGCATTTACCCGGTGGATGTCGGCTATGGCAAGCCGCGCTGGCAGCAAGGCCGCCCGATGCTCGCCGAGGGCGAGGTGGCGGCGGAAATTCTCGAGCGCTACCAGCGGCTGTCCAAGCCGATGGGCACCCACGTGCAAATCGACGGCAACATGGGTTACGTGCGTTTGTAGCGCGGCACCATGCTTACGCCGTGACGTCGGCTTGCGTGAGCGCGCCAAGCGTGTCCGCACAGATCGGTTTACCGCGCTGGTAATGATAGGCGACGGCTTCGAGTTGCCCCGATTTGGCGAGCCGTTCGAGTTCCGCGAACAGGTTGCCGAGCGCCTGCGCGCCCAGGCTGTGGCTTGACCCCTTTAACGAGTGCGCCGCGCGCGCCACGCCGGTGGCGTCCTGCTGGGCAAGCCGCGCGGCCAGCGCCGCGTCAAACGCCTCGAGATCTCTTTGCAGATTTTGCACCATGCCGCTCAATACGTCCGGGCCGGCCTCGCGGGTAAGCGATTTCACCTCTTCAAAACGTTGCCGGTCGAGCAACTCAACGCTGCCGGGTTCATCCGCCGCCGCCTCGGCCGGCGGCGCTTCCCGCGGCACGCCGGCGCCGTGGGCGCGCTGCGCTTCATTGAGCACGGCTTGCAGTTCATTCATGGTAAACGGTTTACCGAGGAAGCTGTTCATGCCCGCGCGCACGTATTCCTGCCGGTCCTCGTAAAGCACATTGGCGGTGACCGCGATCACGTACGGCTGCCGGTGCGCCGCAAGCTGCGCGCGAATGCGGCGGGTGGCTTCCAGGCCGTCCATATTCGGCATTTGCACGTCCATCAGCACCACGTCGTAGGCACGGCGCTTCACCGCATCGAGCGCCTCGCCGCCGCTCGAAACGCCGTCGGCGCGATAGCCCAGTTTGTCGAGCATCACGTGCACCAGACGCATGTTCACCGGATTGTCTTCCGCCACCAGAATTTTCACGCGCGCGCGCGCCGCGCGCTCCCCGGCGCTCACCAGGCGCTGCGGCGCCGTGCGCACCGTCACCACCTTACCGGCGAGCAAACCGTTTAACGTTTCGAACAATTGCGATTGGCGCAGCGGTTTCATCAGCTTTGCCGCGAACAACTGATCGACGTCGGCCGCGGCGCTCGCCGCCGTTTCCACCGAGGTGAACAGCGTCAGCGGCAATTTTTCGCGCCCGGCAATTCCGCGAATTTCACGGGCAAGCTCCACCCCGTTCATCTCCGGCATGTGATAGTCGATCACCGCCAGATCGTAAGCCGTGTCCTCGCGCAGGCGCGTTAACGCAAGCTGCGGCGACAGCGCCAGATCGCAGGTCAAGCCCCACCGGCGCAGCACCGAACTCAAAATGCGCAAGATGGTTTCGTTATCGTCGACCAGCAGCGCGCGCTTGCCGTGCACCGCGAAATGATCCGGCCGCACATCGCGCTCGCTTGCAACGGCGGCGCGGGTGGCCAACGTAAAGGTGAAGGTCGAGCCTTTGCCGGCTTCGCTGCTCACCGCAATGGCGCCGCCCATCAGCTCGACCAGGCGCGCGCAAATCGCAAGCCCAAGACCTGTGCCTTCGTACTTGCGCGCCGCGGTGGCGTCGACTTGCGAAAACGGCTTGAACAGCTTCTCTTGAGCCGCGGCGGGGATGCCGATGCCGCTGTCACGCACCGCGAAGCGCAAGACCTCGCGCGCGCGCTCCGCGCCCGCCACGGGTTCGCCGGCCTCGCGCGTGACGTGCACGAAGATTTCGCCCTGATGGGTGAACTTCACGCCGTTGTTCACCAGATTCACCAGCACCTGGCGCAGCCGCGCCACGTCGCCCTCGATCCACGCCGGCACGTCGCTCTCGATCAGATACAAAAGCTCCAGGCCTTTTCGCTGCGCGGCCATGGCGACGATGCTGAACACATCCTCGATGCAGCGCGCGAGTTCGAAGGGTTGCGTTTCGAACTCGAGCTTACCGGACTCCATCTTGGAAAAATCCAGCACGTCGTTGATCACAGTGAGCAGCTGGTTGCCGCTGGTGCGGATGGTCTCGACGTATTCCTGCTGTTCGCGGTTTAACGGCGTGCCGAGCAACAGCCCCGTCATGCCGATCACGCCGTTCATCGGCGTGCGGATTTCGTGGCTCATGTTTGCAAGGAAGATCGACTTCGCGGCGTTGGCCCGTTCCGCGCGCGCGCTTGCTTCGTGCATTTGCCCCATCGCGCGCTTCACCGCGTTTAGCGGCACGCTTTTCATCATGCCGAAGAGCGCAATACCGAGCAGCGCGCCAAGCGAAGCGGTAAGCGCCGTTTGCAGCAACAAGGGCTGCAATGTGCCCACCACCTCGACATAACCCACGTCCAGCGCGCCGTGCACCAGCGGCACGCGCTGGGCCATACGCGGCCAGGGATTCGCCGGCCCCGCGGCCGCCAACACTTCGCCTTGCGCATCGAGCACGCGCGATTGAACACCGCGCTTTTCCAGCACGCCTTCGTTTAAACCGGCTTGAAGCTCCGCGCCGCGCGCGCGCCAGGCCTGCGGCTCGCGGTCAATCAACGCCTGAACCGCGCGCGCTTGAACCAGCGCCTGCACCCGCAAATCCGATTGCACGCGCGCCTGCTGCGATACGTAGTAGACCAAAGGCACGGTAAGCGCGAACACCGCGCAAGCAAACGCCACAATCACCATGATGCGCCGCAGCTCCGCCGCTTCGCCGGCGGCGGGATCGAGCGATCGAAGAAGGTTGCGTAGCGCCATTAGGGGAAAAGGTTTAGCACGCCCCGAGCTTGCGCCGCGCGCTCGCGAGGCAGCTCACTGCACCGCAATCGCGGCAATCGCGCATGCCAAATCCTTGTGTTGACCGGTCTGCCGAACGCCAAAAACACGTGCACGTTCGCATGTGCGGTGGATGCCGGCATTCTAGCAAACCGGACTGCGGCAGACGCCACTAAGTCCTTGATTTTTAGCACATTTCCGCACGTTTCGCACAAAAATTCCGGCCTGCGCATGCGTGCAAACCGGTACGCACGCGCGCCGCCGCCGGCTTACGCGGGCGGCAGCGGTTCGCCACCCGCGTGGGCCGCCGTCTCGGGCAGCGCGCTTTGCGCCATCAAGCGCAGCAGCGCGCGCGCCTTGTCGAAACTTTCCTGATATTCGGCTTCGACTTGCGAATCGGCGACGATGCCGCCGCCGGCCCAGAAGCGCACGCTGCCGTGCGAATAGGTAATGGTGCGAATCGCGATATTGGTATCCATGCTGCCGTCAAAGCCGATGTAGCCGATGGCGCCGCAATACACCCCGCGGCGAAAGCGCTCGACTTCATCGATGATTTCCATCGCGCGCAATTTGGGCGCGCCGGTAATCGAGCCACCGGGAAAAGCGCCGCGCAACAGGTCGATGGCATCGCGGCCCGGCTTAAGACGCCCCACCACGGTGCTCACCAAATGATGCACCGTGGCATAACTTTCGACTTCAAACAGCCGCGGCACTTTTACCGACCCCAGCTCGCAGTTTTTAGATAAATCGTTGCGCAGCAAGTCGACGATCATGACATTTTCCGCGCGGTCTTTTTCGGACACGCGCAGCGCCTCGGCCAGCTCGGCGTCGAGCCGCGGGTGGCCTGCGCGCGGGCGCGTGCCCTTGATCGGCCTGGTTTCGACTTCACCACGATGCACGCGCAAAAAACGCTCCGGCGAGGACGACAAAATATGCGCGTAGGGTGTCGCCAGATACGCCGAAAACGGCGCCGGGTTGATCACCCGCAAGGCTTGATACGCGAGCCATGCGTCACCGCCGGCCTCGGCGGCAAAACGCTGCGCGAGATTCACCTGATAACAATCGCCATCATTGACATATTGCTTGATGCGGCGAAACGCGCGCGCGTAACTCTCGCGCGAGCGGCTCGATTGCACGCCCGAGGTCACGCGAAACGGCGCGCGCGCGCGTTCCGGCGGTGGCTGGGAAAAACGCGCAATTAACGCATTCCACTTGATATCGGTGTCGTGATCGCGCCCTTGGCCGACCAGCCAGCAGCGGCGCTCCAGGTGATCCACCACCACCGCCCAGTCGTAAATGCCGATCGCCATGTCCGGCACGCGCTCGCCGGCGGTGGCGCGCGAAGGCAGCCGCTCGATGCGGCGCGCGAGATCGTACCCGAAGTACCCGATGGCGCCGCCGCAAAACGGCAAGTCGCCGGCAAGCGTGGCGTCGATATCGAGGAGGCGTTTAAGCAACGCAAACGGGTCTTCACGCGTGAGCGACACGCCTTCCGCGTGCACTTCGGTGAGATTGCCGCGCGTTATCAAGCGCACGTACGGCTCGGCGGCGATGATGTCGTAACGCGACTGCCCCGCATCGTGCCGCCCGCTATCGAGAAACACCGCCCACGGGTGATCCGCCACCGCTTCGAATAACGCGGTGCTGTCTTCGCGATAAGGCAGTTCAGTGCGCAACGGCGTGGCCATGAGTCGGTTTAGACAAGGGCTCAGACCAACAACAACGCAACACGTTTATGCCGCATCTAACGCCCGTGGCCTTATTTCGAAGGAAATAAAAATATTGTTTAAAATCAAATACTTAAAGTAGCAGCTAAAAACGCGAATCGGGCCCCTGCAAGAACTCGATCTCGGCTGGCGTCGAGGCGCGCCCCAACGCCGCGTTGCGATGGGGGAAGCGCCCGAAGCGTTCGACGATCACCAAGTGCTTGCGCGCCCATTCCAGTAAATCCGCGCGGCCCGGCTCTAGCGCCAGTTGGCCGAACAAGCGCATCGATTCGTGCTGCATCGCCAAGTCTTCGCTGTGCTCAAAAGGCAGATAAACGAACTGCCGTTGCACGCCGAGCAAACGCCGATCCCAGTCGCGCGCTAACATCTTCCGCGCACACTCTAGCGCCATCGCATCGGACTCGAACGCGCGCGGCGAATCGCGAAACAAATTGCGCGCAAACTGATCGCACACGATGATCAACGCCAGCAGCGGCAACGGGCTCTCGCGCCAGTGCGCCAACGCGCCCGCGCGGGCTTGCTCGTACAGCGGCAAAAAACGCTCGCGGATCAGCGCATCGAACGCATCGGACTTTTTAAACCACTCGGCGCGCGATTGGCCGTAACTCACGCTGCCCGGCGCGCCGAACCAGAAGTCGAGCACCGCGCTCCAATTGCTCGCATTCACACTCAGTACACCACCACGCTGCGTATCGATTTGCTCGCGTGCATCAAATCAAAGCCCTGGTTGATGTCGGCGAGTTTCAACTGGTGCGTGATCAAATCGTCGATGTTGATTTTGCCGTCCATGTACCAATCGACAATTTTGGGCACGTCGCGCCGGCCCTTGGCGCCGCCGACTTCCTTGGGATTCACAAAATGCGTCATGCCGAATTTTTGGGCAAGCGCCTCGCGCGCGGGATTCACATCCACGCCGACGATCATGTTGGCACCCGCCAGCAGCGCGCCTTGAATCACGTTTAAGCCTATACCGCCCAGACCGAACACCACCACGTTCGCGCCCGGCTCGACTTTCGCGGTGTTGATCACCGCGCCGATGCCGGTGGTAACGCCGCAGCCGATGTAGCACACCTTGTCAAATGGCGCGTCCTCGCGGATTTTCGCCAGCGAAATTTCCGGCACCACGGTGTAGTTGGCGAAGGTCGACGTGCCCATGTAGTGAAACAATTTTTTGCCGCCGAGCGAAAAACGGCTTGAGCCATCGGGCATCACGCCTTGGCCTTGCGTGACGCGTATCGATTGGCACAAATTGGTTTTTTCGGAGATGCAGTATTCGCACTCGCGGCATTCCGGCACGTAAAGCGGAATCACGTGATCGCCCTTTTTCAGCGACTTCACGTTGGGCCCGACATCAACCACGATGCCCGCGCCCTCATGGCCTAAGATTGCCGGGAACAAGCCTTCGGGGTCGGCGCCGGAGAGCGTAAACTCATCCGTGTGGCATATGCCGGTGGCCTTGATCTCAACCAACACTTCGCCGGATTTCGGGCCGTCGAGATCAACCTCTTCAATGACGAGGGGCGCACCGGCTTTGTGCGCGACCGCGGCTTTGACTTTCATAAGCGCTCCTGGGAATTTTTTTGTGCGGCGCTGTTCGCCGCCAAGCGGAGAACGTTGCGTGAGATTGATTTAACCAACGAACGCCGTGCGGCGCAACCGCAACTCGCGCCGCACGGCGTTGTGCTTGCATTAGCACAGTGCTAGGCTTGTCGCGCGTCTTAAACCAGGAGGCATCATGAAACATAAGTATTTGATTTTATTAAATATTTTTATACTGAGCCTGGTGACTGGTTGTGCGCAGTTGCCGCCCACGCCAGCCGATATCCATGCAAAAAAATTCGAGGCTCTGCCCGACAAGGCGGTGATCTACATCGTGCGTCCGCTGGTGGACGGCAACGTGCACGGACCGCTGTCGATACCCGGCGGCATGATCGCCACACAGCCCGGCACCTACTACCGCTGGGAAGGTCCGCCGGGCACGCATCACATCAGCGGTGCGGCGGCGTGGGGCGCGTCCGTCACCCTGCAAACCAAAGCCGGCGAAATTTATTTTGTCGAACAAATCGCCACCGGCGACGCGCGCGACGGCTTGAAGACGATGTCGCTGCGGCGTATTGATGAAGCGCGCGGCCGGCGCATGGTCAACCAGGCCTCGCTGCTGTAGCGGCATGGTTCGGCGCCCGCGCGGCCCTGGTTTCGCCGTGCTGTCGGGCCTGCTGGCGCTGCTGGCGGCGTGCGCTTCCACGCCGCAGGCCACGCACGAACGCGACCGCGAGGCCAAACAATTCGGCACGCATCCGGCGAGCGCCACACTGTATGTGTATCGCCTGGACAGCGGCGCCGAGGACAGCGCGCTATGGATCAACGAGCGGCTGATCGGCGCGACCTTGCCTTACACCTATTTTCGCGTGCACCTTGATCCGGGCCGGCACACCTTGAGCGGCGTGGGCGCGGACAACGGGCGGCTAACCCTCGATGTGCGCGCCGGCGCGCTTTACTTTGTGGCGCTGACGGTGCAGGCCGGGCAATCGTTTTATCAGCCGGTGCCGCAGAGGGTTGGGCGCGAAGTGGTGGCCAAATGCTGCCATTTATTGGAAAACTGGGCGCCCGCGCAGCGGCCCTTGCTCTGGTGACGGAAATCGTTGATAATCCACGCCCTTTTGGCCCTCGGCCATTTTCAACCGCCTCCGGAAATGCCATGAAAGTAGACGCTCACCCCGAATACAGCGAAATCACCGTCACCTGCAGTTGCGGCGCGAGCTGGAAAACCGGCTCCACCATGGCGCGCGACTTGCACGTTGAAGTGTGCTCGTCGTGCCACCCTTTTTATACCGGCAAGCAAAAAATCGTCGACACCGCGGGTCGCGTGGAAAAATTCAACCAGAAATACGGCAAGCGCGTGCCGGGTACCAAAGCCGCGGCGTAAGTTAATTCTGGCCGCAGCGTAAGTTTTTTTGTGTAACCTCAAGGGCAGCCATCGTGCTGCCCTTTGTATTTGTGTGATGAAAAGAGACGCCCATGAAGCAATTTCGCATCGCAGTCATCCCCGGCGACGGCATCGGTAAGGAAGTGATGCCCGAAGGCTTGCGCGCCCTTGAGGCGGCCGGCCGTAAATTCGGCATCGAATTCAAATTCGACGAATTCGACTGGAGTTGCGACTACTACGCCAAACACGGCAAGATGATGCCCGACGACGGCCTTGAGCAATTAAAGCAACACGACGCGGTGTATTTCGGCGCCGCGGGCTGGCCCGCCACCGTGCCCGATCACGTTTCACTGTGGGGGCTGTTGATCCCATTTCGCCGCGGCTACGACCAATACGTCAACCTGCGCCCGGTGCGCTTGATGCCCGGCATGAAATGCCCGCTCGCTAATCGCAAGCCCGGTGACATCGATTTTTGGGTGGTGCGCGAAAACTCCGAAGGCGAATATTCCTCGGTGGGCGGGCGCATGTACGCCGGCACCGAGCGCGAATTCGTCACCCAAAACGCGGTGTTCTCGCGCAAGGGCACCGATCGCATTTTGAAATACGCGTTCGACCTTGCCGCGTCACGCCCGAAAAAACATCTGACCTCCGCCACCAAATCCAACGGCATTTCAATCTCCATGCCGTACTGGGACGAGCGCGTCGCCGCGATGTCGCAAAACTACCCCGGCATCAAGGTCGATCAATTCCACATCGACATTTTGTGCGCGCACTTTGTAATGCACCCGGATTGGTTCGACGTGGTGGTGGGCTCCAATTTATTCGGCGATATTTTGTCCGACCTAGGCCCCGCCGCCACCGGCACCATCGGCATCGCGCCCTCGGCCAACATGAATCCGGAAAAGGCGTTCCCCTCGCTGTTCGAGCCAGTGCACGGCTCCGCGCCCGACATCTACGGCAAAAAGATCGCCAATCCTGTCGGCATGATCTGGGCCGGCGCGATGATGCTCGATCACCTGGGCTGCCCCGAAGCCGGCGCCGCCATGGTGAAAGCGATTGAAAACGTGCTGCAGGAAGGCCCCAAAACGCCCGATCTCGGCGGCAGCGCCAAGACCGATGACCTGGGCAAGGCGGTGGCGGAGATGCTTAAGAATACGCTGATCAAGTAGGTAAAAGGTGCGCCCGAGGAAAGCGATGATGCCGATTATGCGAAATGAATGCTGATTTCATCAGGCCGAAGGCGCTTTCGATGTTTAATTCGGTGTTTTTCGCCGTTTTAGGCTTCCGCTGCACGCACTTATCCCGTGAGCGGCCTATCCCATTTGTAAATGTTCACCATCGCCAGCATCGCAAAGGCGCGATTGGCGTTCT
>Ga0194132_10001399_pt1 | contig 48836 bp, 40 predicted proteins | sample TA2KigOf80mmetaG_FD_148612 | JGI IMG/M metagenome (GOLD analysis project Ga0194132, IMG submission 148612) | Freshwater microbial communities from Lake Tanganyika, Tanzania - TA2015054 Kigoma Offshore 80m | ecosystem: Environmental > Aquatic > Freshwater > Lake | place: Tanzania: Lake...
GAGGCGCCGCGTCGCGTTGCGACGCTCATGCTCGGAGGGATGACGCGTGAGGAGGCGGAGCGGCAGGCGGGAGCGGGCACCCTGGAGGCAACGGGCGCATCGCAGTGGCCGCTGGAGACGATCACCCCAGATGAACTTCGCCCATACCTGCTCAAGACGGGTCTTCGCCTGCCCACCGAGGCGGAGTGGGAGTACGCATGCCGTGCGGGCACGCGCACGCCGCGCTACGGCGAGCTCGATGCGATCGCGTGGTACGCGGGCAATGCCAATGGCAGGACGTATCCAGTCGGACAGAAGGCTGCGAACGCGCTCGGCTTCTATGACATGATCGGCAATGTGTGGGAGTGGTGTTCGGACTGGTACTCGGATACCTACTACGGCGACTGCGAGAACGGCGCAACCGATCCGCAGGGTCCGGGTGAAGGCAAGCCCGCGTACTTCCGCGTGGCACGCGGCGGATCGTGGGATCATGTCGAGAAGAATTGCCGTGCGTCCTACCGCCAGAACCATTACATGCCTGATCCGCGCGTGACGGATTTTGGCGTCCGTGTGGCACGTGATCCGTGATCGGCTTCGTGCCTGTTTCTTCGTTTGAATCTGTAACCGCACTTGCATCTGGAGGATTTCAGAATGAACACCTCGCCTGATCGAAAGTCGCGCTGGTTCCTGCTCGCACCGCTCGCTCTTGCTCCCGTCATGTGGGCGGTTGCTGGGCATACCACGACTGCACCAAGTCCATCGAAGGCAGCCGGTGCTGCAGAGGTGGCTCTCGGTGCCTCATCTCCGGTGCCCGCAACTCCCGTGCAGCAAACGCAAAGTGGTGCGCTCGACGCGGCGAAAGCGGAGCAGGCGCGCATGGCGGGCTTGATCGCCACCGTCGCGGGCGGCAAGAACATTCCTGTGAATGCGTGGGCGGACATCATCGAAGCGGAGTGCGACGCGCGCGTGGTGACCGACGAGAAACTGCGTGCAGCCATCAAGGGCACGGGCCTGCCGTGGCGCATTCGAGAGAAGATCACAGGCATCGAGATGCTGCTCATCCCGCCTGGGCAGTTCGTGATGGGCATGAGCGTGGGTGATGACGGCGCGAGCAGTGATGAGCGCCCATCACATGAGGTGATCCTGACGAAGCCGTTCTATCTCGGGCGAACGGAAGTGACGCAGGAGCAGTGGACCCGCATCATGGGTTGGAATGAGAGTTATTTCCAGGACTTCAACTTCGAGGCGATCCCCGCCGAGGACCGCGAACAACGGGTTGTGGAGTTGGTCGAGGCGGGTTACACGCGGCAGCAGGCGGAAGAGAAGCTCGGTCCAGTCCTGATGAAGAAGGTGGAAACGGCGACATGGCCAGTGGAAACGGTGGAGCCCGATTCGATCGAAGTGTTCCTGAACAAGGCGGCGCTTCGTTTGCCGACGGAAGCGGAGTGGGAGTTCGCCTGCCGCGCGGGGACAATCACTTCTCGCTACGGCGATCTCGATGTCATCGCATGGCATTCGGGGAATTCGGAGGGGCGCACGCATCCAGTGGGCGCGAAGTTGCCAAACGGATTCGGTCTTTACGACATGATCGGCAATGTGTGGGAGTGGTGTTCGGATTGGTACGGAAGTGACTACTACAGGAACTGCGAACTTGGCGCGACGGATCCGAAGGGTCCAGGGCCAGGTCCATTTCGTCTATTGCGCGGTGGCTCGTGGGATCACTCAGGCGACAAGTGTCGTGCTTCGTTTCGCCTGAACCACTTCATGGGTGATCCCCGCGTGACAGACTTTGGATTCCGAGTTGCGCGTACTCCCTAAGGAACAAGCGGTCTCGTCTGCCGTGGTGCGGGGCGAGTTGTACGGGGGTCGCCTGAACGCTATCTGAACCGTGTTGCGATACCGTTTTCGACATGGCAGTGAGACACACTTCAAGACAGTGGGCGGGTCTCGTTGCGTCTGTCGGTCTGCTGTGCGTGAGCCGACTCGCTGTGGCTGTGCCGCAGTCGCCGCCTGCTGATTCCTCGGAGTTGCAGCGTGCCATCCGCGAGATCGAGGCACTTCGGTCGCGGCTGGACGCATTGGAGTCGCGACATCAGGCGGACATGCAGACCATGGAACGGCGACACGATGCGGAGTTGACCGCGCTTCGGAACTCGCAGGGTGACCGTTGGCTCTCGCAGGAGCGGGCGGCAGAAATCCGAGAGGTCGTGCGCGAAGTCATGGCTGATGCGTCCGCGCGCGGGCAACTGCAGAGCAACGATGTTCGGGCGCAGTTGGAGAATGGGAGCTTCGCTTTCCGCTCTGAGGATGGAAAGTTCCTCCTCAACATCGGCGGACAGATTCAGGCGAGGTTTGCGTACAACTATCAGGGACCTGAGAATCAGGCGCCATCCGAGCCTGGTGAGTTCAGCCTGTACGGATTCGGTCTTCGCCGTGTGCAACTCGTCTTCCGCGGGTATGCGCTCGATCCCAGCTGGACCTACCGCATCCAAATGAACTTCAGTCAGAACAACCCCACCTATCAGGGGCCGAACCAGATTCAGCAGACTGTGAATGGGGCGGTTCTCGACAATGCGTTCATCCGCAAGGACCTTGGTGACGGGTTTGGCATCACCGTCGGACAATGGCGTTCGATGTACAACTACGAAGAGGTGCTTTCATCGAGGCACCAGCAGTTCGTGGAGCGAACCATGGTGTCGCAGTACTTCACGACGAAGTTCATTCAGGGCATTCAGCTGGATTACAGCAACAACTTCTGGCGTACATGGCTGAACTACAACGACGGTGGCGGAAACAGAAACACGGGCATTGCCGGGGTGAATCAAGTCACGGAGTGGGCGGTCGCAGGTCGCGCACAGTACAAGTTCGTCGGAGAATGGGAGGACTTGCACCGCTACTACGCGCCTCGCGGAACGCCGCTTGGGGTGATGGCGGGTGCGGCGTTCAATTGGCAGCGCGGACAGGATGGTCCAAACAACTCTTTCGATGGGGATTTCATAGGAAACTCGCCCGGCATGAACTTCTCATGGACGGCGGACACGCAGTTGCGGTTCGATGGCTTCAGTGCGACCGCTGCGATCTATGGCAACGACTTTTACGCCCGTCCTGATGGTGAGGCGTCGCTCAAATCGTTCGGTACGGTCATACAGGGCGGTTACTTCGTGACGAAGGATGTCGAACTGACTGCGCGCTGGGAGTACTTGAATGTGTCCGGTGGCACGGACACGACCTACAGCAATCCGTCGGCGTCGAACGCGCAGAACTTCTCGATCTATACGGCGGGGTTGAATTGGTACGTCGGCGGGGAGTGGGTGAAAATCAACATGGATGCAGGGTTGACGGTGGGAGGCATCATGTTTTCCAATGGCATCTACAACCAGTCAGTGAACAGCGGCGATTTCCGAGCGGATACTCAGGCGGGCGCGTCTGGGCAGTTCGTTGCCCGTGTGCAACTGGTCCTGATGTTCTGAGGCATTCCGTTTCAGCGGACAGGCACGACCTTGTAGGGGCGCTTGAGGAAGTCGCTCCATTCCTTTCCGATGACGCCGAGCGGGGCAATGTCGCCATCGTTCGTGGCATCGATGCTCGCGGCCTCGGCGAGCACATAGGTGCGCCCCTCATGCTCAATCGTGCGGTCGCCTTCCCGAGTCGGGACTCGAATGCCGAGGATCGCGTGTCCAGTGCCGTCCTTCATCTGAAGTGTGACGATGGCGCACTCGGCGAGGCACGCGGCGCGAAGCAGGGATGCCATCAGCACGGATTTCGAATCGCAGTCGCCGCCGCGAAGCAGCGTCAGCAGCGGTGTGCGGAGACCGCAACGGTCCTTGCCATCCGGCAAGTCGGGGATCGTTTCGTAGGGGATCGCCTGAATGAATCGAAAGACGGCCTCCACGCGGTCGCGCACCGTGACAGGGCGGGCATCCCCGCGCTCACGAAGGACGCGATCCGTTTCCTTCAGGACGGCCTGCGCAACGGGGTTGATATCGGCGCGACTGCCATCGATCAGCCACTGAAAGTCGGGCTCGAGCATGCCAACCTGTGCGTCACTTGTGGGCAGGACGCGGAGCCCGTGTCGCGCAAGTTTGTCGTGCTCGAGCTTCTCGAGTCTGCTGCGTTCCGCTTCGGATCGGTAGGAGAACTGGAGCGCTTCCATGGGGACACCGAAGTGCTGCTCCACCGCTTCGGCGCGCGCGGCATCGATGCGGAGCGTGACCGTGAAACGCCAGGGCTCGATCGATGGATCGCGCATACGGCGACCATTCTCGTAGACGATGGCTGGTGTGACGTCCGCCCATGCGATGGTGTGCCGCACCATGCGCGGCGAGACGGAGGGCATTTCGCTTGGCGTCTTCAGCCATGCCTCGAATGCGGCGTTGGAGGGCGGCGATGCGCTCGTCGGTCGTTCACGGTCGGGTGCGCTGCCGAGCAGGGGCGCGCACAGCAGCATGGTCGCTATGGCCCGAAGCGGTCGTGCAGGCGCACAACATTTCCGCAAATCGCGCAGCGCAAGTGGAAACCACATGATTGCAGGATACGCTGCAAACTGTGTGGTCGATGCGAGAAACAGCGCCTGGTGTCGTCGCGCTCGCGGGCGCTCTTGCGGTGGTGCACCCTTCGGGTGCCGCCATCACGCTCGCGAGCGCCGTGTCCTTCTCACTCGCTCCACTGACCAATCCAACGCATGTGGTGGTGAAGGACATCGATGGCAACGGGGTCGTTGACCTGGTAATTACCTGCCGAGATGTGTCTGGACGCATGTGTGTTGTGCGGGGGATCGGCGGGGGCGTCTTCGGTCCTGTGGAGATTCTTCCGATCGAGATGCAGACGGATTGGTGCGATGTGGTTGACGGCGATGGCGATGGGATCCTCGACATCTATGCGTCGGTCCGCAGCGGGTGGGGCCGAGTCGCGTTCCTGAAGGGGCGCGGTGATGGGACGTTCGAGCCGCCCGTCACGACAACGGCAGGCCGGAGCGGTGCCGGCTTGGTTGCGCGGGATTTCAGCGGTGATGGACGGATCGATGTTGCGATGGCGAATTACACATCGGGCAGCCTGCAGTGGTGGCACGGGACAGGCACGGGCGCGCTGATCGAGCGGGCGCGTGATCTGGTGACGCCGTGGGCCGTCGGCATCCCCTATCCGTTTCACGTCGCAAGCGGCGATTTCGATGGGGATGGTGATGTGGATCTTGTGTGCAGCGCGACGGGCCCGACGCGGCTGGTGGTCTACCGAAATCAGGGCAATGGCAACTTTGGCGCTGGCGAGGTATGGGATGTTCCGCCCGTGGGAAAGGAGCGTCCCGCTCTCTCGAACCTCGCGGTCGCGGACATCGATGCCGACGGTGATCTGGACATTCTTGCGAATGGACTGCTGCTGATGTCCCCGTCGGTCACTGTCCTTTGGAAGAACGATGGGCTCGGTGGATTCGCGGCGCGCGAGACGCGCCCCGCAAACATGGAGGGGTATGCATGGACCGTGCAGGTCGGCGACTTGGACGGTGATGGTGATTCCGACGTGCTCGCGGGTTCCGCATTGCCGGGTCGGTTGACCATCGCCGAAGTCGATGCGCAGCAAGGGGGCGCGTACGTCGCCGTGACGACCAAGTCTGGCGGGACATTTCTGCGTGACATGGCGGTTGCGGATATCGATCAGGATGGAGATCTCGATGTGGTTGCGGTCGATATCGCCGCTGCGAGCGTGATGATCTATCGCAATCAGATGGGTGGTGTGGCTGGCGATGGAGGCGACGATGGTTCGCCCGCGACCCCGTCATTCGGCAGCGCCCAAGCAGCGGTGAGTTGGCTTGCCGCGTGGGAGAGTTCAGAGGGATCCGTGGCTGGCGAGCCACCTGCCGTATGCGGAACGGGTGCTGGTCTCTGCGAGGAAGTGCATGAGACACCTGGGTGCGTTCGCACGCTGTGCTGTGAAGCGGTCTGTGCGTTCAATCCACTCTGCTGCGAAGTGGCGTGGGACCAGCCATGTGTGGATGCAGAAGAGGAGTTGTGCGACAACTTCAACTGTCCGAGCGCGGGCAGTTGCACGGAGTTTCATCCGACGCTCGCCTGCGATGACGAAGCGTGCTGCCTCTTCCTGTGCGACTTCGATCCGTTCTGCTGTTCATCGATATGGGATGCGATCTGCGCGCGGGAGGCGGTGGAGTACTGCGGCGCTGCGGCATGCGACATTGGCACGGTGCCAGGCGCCATTCAACTTCCCGAGCCCTGCTCTTCGCGGTCGGATGATGGATGCAATCCTGCGGGCGGCGAGATCGATCCCATGTGCCCGGCCGTCTATGAGTCGACGCTGACGAGCGATGTGCCACGGGATACGGACTGGTTCAACTTGTCGGCGCTGCCACAGTCGTCCGTGCGCATCGAGTTCAACACTGAGTGTCCGCTGATGGTGCAGGTGGTGCAGGGGGTGTGCTCTGGTCCGCTGCAGGTGCGGCAACTGACCGAAGTGCCGCCATGTGGGAGTGGTGCAATAGATGTGTCCGTGGAACCCAACCTATGGCTGGTGCTTGGTGTCGGCAACAGGGACCGCGTCATTCGGGGGGAGTTCCCCTGCGATCTCACGGACCCCGATGATCCGCCGTTCGTTCCTGGGTACTTCGGGCTGAACTACCGCGTGCGCTTCTCGATTGGGGTGCGCCCAGGCGACTTGAACGGCGATGGTGTCGTCAGCGGGGTTGATCTGACCGTGCTGCTCGGGGCGTGGGGGGCATCGGGCAGCGCCGACCTGAACGGCGATGGGATCGTGGGCGGCAGCGACCTGACGATCCTTCTGTCGAACTGGGGTTGACGGGTCTGTCAGGTGCCGTTGGCGACCGCTTCGTACGCGGTCCGCAGGCAGCGCTCCATCTCGGCGCGGATGTCCTTGTCGCTCACCGCGACCCCCTTGGACTTCAAGTCTGCGGCGAGTTTGCCCACCACGTCCTCGTCACCCGCCTTCTTCAGATCGTGGGCGATGAGTTCCTTGGCATACGCATCGATGCCGGCGGAGTCCAGTTTGGTCTTGCTCCCGAACCATTCCGCGAGCAGCTTGTTGCGCCGCGCCTCCGCCTTGAAACGCTTTTCCGCATCGAATGCGAACTTGGACTCGAAACCTTCTTCGCGCCTGGAGAACCCGCTCATCGAAACCTCCTTCGGGGAGGCGGAGTGTAACGGACTCACTCATTGCATGCGGCATTCAACCATCGGAGATCGTTGCTGTAGTCGTTGTTCAAAAAGAAAACTGGCTAGGGCGTCCTGCCCTAGCCAGTCGTGTGATCCTGAGAAGCCTGATGGACTGGATCAGGTCGTGGACTGCTTCTTGGTGAACACGGCAATGATCACCAGCAGGGCGATCAGACCGACGAATCCGCCGTTCCCAAGTTGACTGATGAACCCCGTCAAGTTGGAGGTAATGCCGCCGAAGAATGTGGTGTTCGAGGTACCGAAGATGATCTGCACAAGGACGCCTAGCCCGATGAACAGAAGCATGATGTCCATAAGTTCGCGAGCCCAACCCTTGATCCAAGTGAATGCCTGCATGTCTTGAAGCTCCTGAGGATTCCTGAACGAGGCAGTCGCACCATGCCACTGCCAACAGAACACTTATCGGCAAACCGACGGAGGTCGGCTTGGAAATCGCTATGAACGAAGGTCCTATAATACATTATGGAGGATCAGAACAGCCCGAAAGTGTCATTTTATCGATAGAAATCCACCTTTCGAGTGTTGAGGATGAATCCAAAATTCTTGCGATCTTCCATCGTGGATCGCGCCGATTTGGCCGTGTTCTCTGCTGATATTCTTCCTCCCCGCATCGGAGTCCCGAGCGTCCATGACATCACTCATTCGCGCTGAAAACCTGACGAAACGCTTCGGGCACATCGAGGCAGTCCGCGGCGTCACGCTCGAGGTTGCCGCCGGGGAAGTCGTTGGGTTCCTCGGTCCAAATGGCGCGGGCAAGACCACGACCATGCGGATGATCACTGGGTTCCTTGAGCCAACACAAGGGCAGGTGACGCTGCAGGGCTTCTCTCTCGATGCGGCGCCGATTCAGGCTAGGCGCAGCTTTGGCTATCTGCCGGAAGGTGCGCCCGCCTATCCAGACATGAGCGTGCTTGAGTACCTGCAGTTCATTGGGCAGGTGCGCGGATTCGCAGGTCAGGCACTCCATGACCGGATTGCCGCGGTGGTTTCTCAGGTGCATTTGGAGCGAGTCCAGCAACAGACCATCGAGACGCTGTCGAAGGGGTTCAAACGACGGGTCGGGATTGCGCAGGCGATCCTGCACGATCCGCCAATCCTGATCATGGACGAGCCGACCGATGGACTCGATCCCAATCAGAAGCACGAGGTGCGGCAACTGATCCGCAGCATGGGTTCAACCAAGGCCATTGTTCTGTCGACCCACATCTTGGAAGAGGTCGAGGCGGTCTGCACCCGGGTGATCCTGATTGCAGCGGGCAGGATTGTGTTTGACGGGCGACCGGAGGAGTTCGAGGCTCGCGCGCCGGCCTCGGTGCAGCGGAACCGCATGGACCATGTCTTCCGTGAAATGACTGCCACCGGGCTAGAGGTGCGCTCATGACGGGGAGCGTTCAGCCATGGCGGGCGATCTTCCGCCGCGAGTTCCGCGCCTACTTCGCCACGCCGCTTGCCGCGGTATTCCTTGTTGTGTTCCTGTTTCTCGCCGGGATCTTCACCTTTTCCCTCGGTGGTCTCTATGAACGCGGTCAGGCAGATCTCCGCCCGTTCTTTGATTTCGCCCCGTGGTTGCTGCTGTTTCTTGCGCCTGCCATCTCGATGCGGTTATGGGCGGAGGAGCGTCGCCTCGGCACCATCGAGGTGCTGACCACGCTGCCGCTGCCGCTTTGGCAAGCGGTGCTTGGGAAGTTTCTCGCAGCGTGGGCGTTCAGCGTGGTGGGAATCGTGCTGACCGTGCCGCTCTGGATGACGGTGTCGTGGCTGGGTGATCCTGATCAGGGAATGATCGTTGCAGGCTATGTCGCGACAGCGCTGATGGCCGGGCTGTTCCTTGCGCTTGGCGGCGTGGTTTCCGCACTGACGAAGAATCAGGTGATCGCCTTCGTGGTGACGGTGGTGGCGTGCTTCCTGCTGATGGTCAGCGGCTTTCCCGTCGTGCTTGATTTTCTTCGCGGCTGGGCGCTGCCCGGCGTGGTCGATGCGGTCGCCAGCCTCAGCATCCTGACGCACTTCACGAGTCTGACGCGCGGGGTCCTTGATCTTCGCGACATCGCCTACTTCATCGTGGGCATTGCGGCCTTTGTGATGGCGACGGCGTTCCTGATCGATTGGAAGAAGAGTGCCTGACATGTCCCGATCGAGCAAGTCATCCTTGGCACTGAAGGCGAGCGCGCTGCTGCTCGTCGTGTGGGTTGCGCTGAGCGCATCCCTGTCGATCGTGCCGCTGCCCATTCGCATCGACCTGACCGAGGGTTCGGTGTACACGCTCTCGCCTGGGGTTCGCGCGATGCTGACCTCGCTCGACGAGCCCGTGCGATTGGAGTTGTTCTTTACTGCGGAGGGCTCCCGCGATCTGCCGCAGATTCGCAATCATGCGCTGCGTGTGCAGGAGTTTCTTGAAAGCCTGGTGGCATCATCGAATGGCAAGGTGGATCTGAAGGTCGTCGATCCACAGCCATTCTCCGAGGCGGAGGACATCGCGAAGGCTGCGGGCATCGCCCCGATCACGGCAGATGGCGCGGGCCGAACGCTGATGCTCGGACTGTTGGTGTCTGGTGCCACGGACCAACGCGAGTGTCTGCCCTACCTGAACCCGCAGGAGGAGGCGTTCCTTGAGTACGACGTGTCCCGTGCGATCATCAGCGTCTCACGGGCGCAGCGTGCGAAGGTTGCCCTCGTGACGGGGCTGCCGATGGACAGCAGTTTCGATCCGCGATCACAGCGCATGACGCCTCCGTGGCAGGTGATGGCGCAACTGCGCAATCTCTTCGATGTGGAGGTCGTCCCGCCGAGCGCCGAGAAACTGCCGGATCAGTTCGATGCACTTGTTGTCGCACATCCCAAGGGGCTTGCGGAACCGCTCTTGCGCGCCATCGATGCGTACGCGCTTGCTGGCGGGCGAATGCTGGTGTTCCTTGATCCGTTCTGCGAGAGCGACTCCGCACCGATGGGGCCCGGCGGATTCGGCTCGGGCGGAACGCCAAGCGATTTCGGCACGCTGCCCTCGTCATGGGGGATCGCATGGAAGGCGAACGAAGTTGTTGCGGACCGTACCTACGCGCAGCGCGTGCGGGCGCGCAGCGACACGGGGCTTGCCACGGTGGACTTCGTCGCGTGGCTGAACCTGAACAAGGAGGCGATCAACCGCGATGATCCGGCGTTTGGCGTGTTGCAGACGCTGATCGTGATGTCTGCCGGTTCGCTCGATCGCACCGAGGGGTCGAAACTTGAGATGGTGCCGCTCGTGCGAAGTTCGGCGGACTCGATGCTGATCGACGGGTCGAAGCTCGGACCCTTTGCCGATCCATCGGCGCTGCTTCGTGACTTCAAGGCGGATGGTGCGCAGCGCGTCATCGCAGCGCGTTTCACGGGTGTAGTGCGGAGTGCGTTCCCGCCTGCGGCGGCAGCCGCTGCCGATGGAAGTGCCGCCGCCCCCGCGCCTGTGGAAGGGACGGCACCCGCGAGCATCGTGGTCGTTGCCGACGCGGACATGCTGCGGGATGAGACATGGATTCAGGAAGAGCGGCTTGGCAACCTGAGTCTGGGGTGGCGTTCGTTTGCCGACAACGGTTCGCTGCTGCTGAACACCGTGGAGCAACTCAGCGGGAATCAGGCACTGCTTGGGCTGCGCGCGCGCGGCAGCAGCCAGCGACCCTTTGATGTGGTCCGATCGCTGAAGCGCGAGGCGGAGCAGCGGTTCCGATCGCGTGAAGACGAACTGCAGAAACGGATCACGGAGACGCAGCAGCGCATCACCAGCATGCAGCAGCAGAAGACGCCCGATCAGATGCTGCTGCTGACGCCTGAGCAGCAGGCGCAGCTTGAACGCTTGCAGCAGGAGGTGATCGATGCGCGCAAGGAGCTTCGGCAGGTGCAGTTCAGCCTGCGCGAAGATGTGGAGGCGCTCGGTCATCGTCTGATGCTGCTGAACGTGCTCGCATGGCCAGCGGTCGTGGCGGTCGCGGCTGTCTTCCTTGGCATTCGTCGGCGGGGCAGGTCTGCGAGGGCTGCAGCATGAATCGTCAGGCGGTGCGTGTGCTTGTGGTGGTGGCGGTCGCTGCGATCCTCGTTGCGGCGTTCATTCGGATGAGCCGGGGCGGCGGAACGCCCGATGTGGATCAACCACTCGTATCGTTCGCATCGGATGCGGCGGCGATCGACCGCGTCGAGATCGAGCAGGGCAGCGACCGAATCGATGCGCAGCGGAAGGATGGGCAGTGGGTTCTGGCTTCGCGCGATGGATTCCCCGCCAAGGCGGAGTCGGTGCAGGAAGTGGTGCGCGGACTCGACGGACTTCGGAAGTCACAGCGCATGACGGCGAAGCCAGAGCGGCACGCCGATCTTGACATTGGATGGCCTGATCCGAGCGGAAAGGCGCGGCGGGTTCGGGTCTTCGCGGCGGGCAAGGAGAAGCCGCTCGCCGATCTCGTGATTGGGCGGGCTGCATCGTCGCCTGCCGGTGTGTATGTGCGCGTTGGTGATGATCCGCAAGTGTGGCGCTGCGCGGGCGTGTTGAATATCCCCGCTGGTGTGTCCGGTTGGTTGGCGACGCCCGTCGCGGACTTTGCATCCGATCAGTTGCAGCGGATCACGCTCTCGGATGTCACGCTCACTCGTGCGGGGACTGAGTGGAAGATGACAGGACCTGATGGGCAACCCGCCGCATCGACGCCACGGCTCGACGCGATCAAGAGCACGCTGCCGTATCTGCTGACGGGGTTCGCGCCAGACGATGTGCGGCGTGAGGTTCCCGAAGATGCATCGCGTCCAGATTCGATCGAGGCGCAAGCGTGGGTGGATGACGCGAACGCTGTCGCCATTCGCATGTGGATGCAGGACGGCAGGGTGTGGGTGCGGTTGGCGCCGGGAGCCTGCGGTGCGCAGCATGACGCGCGGATTGATGCTGGGACGCCGAAGTGGAGCGGTTGGGTTTTCCAACTGCCTTCGTGGCGCAGCGATTACCTGAAGCCGATGTTCGGGGTCGCTGCGCCTGCGGATGCTCCACTGCCCGCGACACTTCCCGCTGTGCCATAATGGTGGCATGGCACGATCCACAACACCCAGCGTGAAGAAGGCTGCGCCCGCCAGTGGCGGGGCTCGCGTGTACGAGGGCGATGGCGACCGTCTGGTCGAGATCCCCGCGGCTGGTCCCAAGGTGACGCTGCTTCCTGCGGGCGATCCGCGCGCCGCGGATGCGTCTCGTCGGATTCGGGTTCAGTGGGGGCAGCACCTTCTCGATGATCTGGTGGACGGTCGCTACCGCACGCTGATCTGCGGCGTGAATGAGCAGGACAACTCGCACGGCATCCTGGGCGAGATCCTGAAGCTCATTCCGACGAGCCAGTGGACGCTCAGTTCCGCGACGAGCTATGCGCAAATGTTCCGCAGTGCGGTGCAAGTTCACGCGAAGGAGGACCGCGAGCCATACATCCTGAAGTTCGACCTCGATCGCTTGTTGGTCCTTGCGCTGCTCCGACCCCACGGGCGTGATCACTTCACGCTCGAAGACATCTATCGCGGATTCCGCACTGCAGCACGGATGCTTGAGGGTCGTTCGGATCGGCAACCCGTCGCCACGATCTCATTTCTCGGCGCGAAGAGCAATCGTTTGTTGGACCATGCGGGTGACGAGCCAAGCCTGGAAGCTGTGCTGAAGGCGATGCACGATGCGGGCTTCCACGGCGACTGCTATCCGCCCGTATCGCTCTGGGATTGTGCGCGGACGGGCGTGTTTGCGCGGTATCCGTTTCCTGCGGGCGTTGACCGCATGCGTGAAGGCAGCAGCTGATGTCCGGCCAGGCGCCGTTCAGCCTGCCGAGGGTCGCCTTTTTCGGACGGACGCTCGCCGAGTATCTGCAGTGTTTCTGCCTTGATGCGAAGGAACTTCGTGGGCTTCGAGTGCTCGACTGTCCTGGCGGACCAGGGTCGTTCGCAGCGGAAGCCGCGGCGTTCGGCTGCGAAGTGACTGCGGTGGATCCCGCCTACGAAGCCAGTACCGATGACTTGGAGCGGCGCGCGAGTGCCGACATTGACGCGTGCATCGCGCAGATGCGTGCGAAGCCCTGGTCTGCGCCTGTGGGCGACCTCGAGACGTATGCGGCTGCGAAACGTGAGGCGCTCGGGCGCTTCATCGAGGACTTCCGAGCGAATCCTCAGCGTTACCGCGCTGCGTCGCTGCCCACACTTCCGTTTGCGGACCGACAGTTTGATATGGTTCTCTCGGGGCATCTGCTCTTCCTCTACGCGCCGCTTGCCGAGGATGGCTTCCTCGAGGGGCATCGTTTCGATCTCGCGTGGCACCATGAAGCGATCGGTGAACTCGCACGAGTGTGCTCGGCGGAGATGCGCCTGTATCCAACCTTGGCACTGAATACAGCGCCGCGCCGCCATTGCTATGCGTCACCGATCGAGGCGGACTTGGAGGCACGCGGATGGCGCTGCAGTTTCCTGCCGTCGGTCTACGCGCAGTATCCGCCAAGTTGGAACGATTGTCTGGTGGCTCGTCGGCTCAGCGTGGCGACACCGGCATGATCAGCGCCGTTGCAGGGAGCGCAACGAGCGCGCCGCGCAGGCAACTGACGATGCCGAGCGCCGTGCCGAACGCATCGTGAAACATTCCCTCGAGCGGTGCCCACGCGGCGATTGCCAGAAGGACCGCAGCGCCGGCGGCCGCATCGGGGAGGCGCGCGCGTCCAACGATGAGCAGAAGCACCGCGGAACCCGCGACTGCGGGGAGGAGCAGGGGATGCACGGCGCCTGGCGCGATGGTCAGCACGACTGCTGCAAGCAGAATGGAGAGCGCATTCGCTGCGATCATTGTGCTCCAGAGCCCCGCAACCGCTGGAACACTTCCCGCGGTTGCAGTGACACCGCTGCGCGGGTTCAGTCGCCACGCGATCAGTCGAGGTGCCCACGTGGCGACCGCGCCGAGTGCAACAGCCATCAGCACCCATGCGCTTGTTGCAGCTGGCCAAGGAAAGGAATCGGGGGCGATCCACCGGGACACGATGGAGAAGGTCCAGCCGATCGATGCGGCGAGCGCGAGTCCTGCCAAGAGCAGTAGCGCATCTCGCAGGATCGCACACAGCGGGACTTCGCTGCAGCGGCGCACTGCAGCGACCGTGCCGAGAACCGACAGCACGAGAAGCGCGATGGAGATCCACCCATCCCAGCGAACGATCGGGCCGCCGAGCGCGTTGAACCAGACCGTGCCTCGCTGCAGGGGAGCACCCGACGTGCGTGTCCACGCTGCGTGATCGCCGGATGTCGGCATCGGCGGTGACCCCGCTGCAAGGGACCGAAGCAGTGCGAGTGCGGTCGAGCCCATCTGTCCGATCGTCGCGACATCCACTTGATCAATGCGGTCGTTCGCAGTGTGGTAGTTGCGCGGTGATCCGATGAAGGCGATGTTGAACCCCGGTCGACCTGTGCGTACGGCGACGGTGAAGTCAGTGTTGTTTGGCATCAGCCGATACGCCTCTGCTGCAAGGCTGGTGGAGCACACGGGCGCGTCAACCGCCGCAATCAGGCGTGCGTGCGCTGCCGCATCGGCGCCTGTCTCGAAGAGGATCGCCGGACCGCTGCTTCCACGTGCATCGAGATTGACGATGGCGCCTGCGCGCATCCACCATGGGTGTTCCTCCGCAAACCTCCGCGCACCCCAGAGCCCGACCTCCTCGCCGTCCGTGAAGACGACGAGCACGGCACGTGGTGGCGGATCTGCCACAAGCGCACGGATCGATTCCAGTGCGCATGCGACGCCCACGCCATTGTCGCCAGCGGCAGGACCGCTCGGCACACCGTCCCAGTGAGCCCACAGCACTGGGAGTGGTGCCTCGGTGGCCTCACGACCCGGAACTTCAACAAGAATGTTGTGCATCTCGACGGCGCTTCTGTTCCACCCCCGTGCAAAGAAGCGGTGTGTCGTTGGCGCAGCACCGATCTCGCGCAAGCGACTGAGCAGGCGCTCCTTCGCGGCACCATGTCCCGCGCTGCCCACCGAGCGCGGCGTTCCATCGCCAACGAAGCGCACCAACTCTTCATGAGCACGGCGCGCAGAGAAACGCGCGGGATCGGTTGGATCCTGTGGAGGCGGTGGTGCCGACTCCTGCACGCACCACACGATCATCAACCAACAGAGCACGAGGGTCGCGAGGCGCCACGGACGCTCCAGCGGCGCGGGGCGCGTGCTCATGCGCGCGCCTGAACCCCGTGCTGGATGCCTGTGAGTTGCGTGTGCCGCTGCAGGTAGCGCAGCGCAGTCGTGATGAACGCCGCATGGGACCACGTGAGCGGGCTCACGGAAAGATGCGCGCCCGAATAGGGATCGAACTGTTCCGCGAGCACACCCGAGGCGGAGGCGCGCTTGCAGACCCACTCCAGCAGTGGAACGGCTTCCGCAAGTTCCTCCTCACTGTGTGCGCGCGCGATCAGCCACTGCGCGTACCACAAGGTGGTGATGATCCATGGATTGCCTGGAACCCGCTGCAGATCATGCCGTTCGATCTGGTGGTAATGATCGCCTGCGTACCGCGCCATGCCGCCAATGTCCGTGTGTACCCAGAGCTTCTCGCGCAGCATGCGCATATGACTGGTGACGCGTGGGTCATCCGCCTCGAGCGCTCCAAGTGCGAAGAGCCCACATGCGCTCGCATCGGGTGTGAAATCGAGGTGATAGCCACCGGCACCATCGGGGGTCGCCATGCGTGCGAAGCAGCCGCGTTCTTTGCTCCACATGTGGTGGATCATCGCCTCGCGCATCCGTTCAGCACCGTCATCGAACTCTGCGGCGCGGTCTGCGGCGCCCACCTCGTTGGCGAACGCGGCGGCAGCCTTGAGTGCGCCGATCACGGAAGCGACTGTGAACAGATGGACTCCGCGTCGCTCCTCCCACAAGTCCCATGACGGCTGCGGTAAGCCATTGGAGTCGCGATAACGCAGCATCCAGCCGGCAGGTTCGATCACGAGCGGGGTGTAGAGATCACGCACGAACTCCACATCGCGGAAGGCGACGAAGTGGCGACGCAATGCCCACACAACGAGCGCGGTTTCATCCTCTTGAATCGGCAGGATGCGTTTCCCATCGAGGATCCACGGATGCCAGCTCGATGCCACGCTGCCCGTCGGGTTGTACTTGTGCAGGAAGTAGCCCGCGGACTCAATCACCTTCGCAGCAAAGCGGAAGAACGCCTGGGAGAGTTCGCCTTGCCCTGCAAGCACCAGTGCGTACGAGACGAGCGCGCCATCCCGCGGCCAGAGGTAGGAATAGGTGTCGCCAGCGAACCGCGTGATGTCGTAGTCGTTGGCGGCGATGATCGCACCACCCTTGTCGATCTGCGTCCGAATGATGAGTTCACTCCGGATGAAGAGATCGCGGACGGCTGTGGGAAGGGGAGAGAAGTCGATTCCCTCTTTGGTGGCCCAGAGCCGCCAGTAGGACTCGGTCCGCAGCATCATGCGCTGCGGGGTCTTCGCGCGCACCTTGTCGTCGAGGGCCTTGACCTCCGCGTAGTCGCGCCCGGCGCAGATCCAATAGGTCACAAGCGCGCTGCCACGCGAGGAGACGCTCAGCGTGAATCCCACAGTGGAGTCGACCGAGCCCTGCGCGATGGAGTTGCGGCTGAGCACGCCATCCTCGGCATCGCGCCATGTGCCTTCCGCATCGCGGATGCGTTTCTGTCCTGTCGACCATGTGTCAACGCCAGTGGCTCGCGCGCCGAAGCCGTTGAAGAGGAAGTAGGTGTCGTCCTTGAAGTGCACGAGGCCGCCCGTCTGCGGGTCATAGTGCACCGTGTCGCCGACAGCGCTCTCGCCGATGGAGAGATCGTGGTGAAAGAAAAGACGCACATCGCGCGCTTGATCGTGGAGGTTGTGGACGCGAACCTCGCGGAAGTAGACGGGACTCCAGAAGTCGACGGCATCGCGGCAATGCAGTCGCACGCCCAGTCGGTCATTTCGCAGGTGGACTTCGGTGACGAGCGAATCGCGCGTGTACTCCAACTCTCGTGTCCAGCCAGGCGCGTCGACCCACGCGAACTGCCCATCGACCCAGACGCCAAACCGCTGCAGGTGCCCACAGGTGTGGTTGGGCATGCCGACCCGCGGCCAATAGAGGTCGCGGATGCGGTAGAAGTCGTCGAAGGCAACGAGCATCTCTCCGTTGCCGACTGGAATGTTTCGCGGCATGAGGGATCAGCCCCGCGGCGTTCCGAAGACGAGTGTGGTGTTGTGGCCGCCGAACCCGAAGGAGTTGTTGAGGGCGATACGAACCGAACGCTGCTGCGCGGTGTTGGCGACAAAGTTCAGATCGAAGCCGTCATCGGGCTGGTCGAGATTGATCGTCGGCGGAAGGGTGCCTGTTTGCAATGCCTTGATGGTGGCGATGCTCTCCACTCCACCCGCCGCGCCGAGTGCATGCCCCATCACCGACTTTGTGGAACTCATCGCCAGCGCATGCGCGTGACTGCCGAAGAGGCGCTTCACGGCGCTCACTTCGGCCGCATCGCCAAGCGGCGTGCTCGTGCCGTGCGCGTTGATGTAGCCGACATCGGTGGCGTTCACTTGGGCATCGGCAAGGGCGTTCTGCATCGAACGGAACGCGCCGGCACCCTGTTCCTCGGGCGCGGCAATGTGGAACGCATCTCCCGAACAGCCGTAGCCAAGCAGTTCCGCATAGATGTTTGCGCCGCGCCTTCGGGCGTGTTCGAATTCCTCAAGCACGATCACCGCCGCCCCCTCGCTCAGCACGAACCCGTCGCGATCCTTGTCGAAGGGGCGGCTCGCCAAGGCGGGCGCCTCATTCCGTGTCGAGAGCGCCTTCATCGATGCGAATGCGCCGATACAAAGCGGGGTGACCGCCGCTTCCGCGCCGCCGGCGAGCATCACATCCGCGTCACCGCGTTGAATGGTCTGGAATGCCGCGCCGATTGCATGCGACCCAGTGGCGCAGGCGGTCGCCGTCGCGATGTTGCTGCCGCGCAGGTTGAATCGGATGGAGACCTGTCCCGCACCTGCGTTGACCATCAGGCGCGGAACGGTGAACGGATTGATCTTTCGGTTGCCCGATGTGACCATGCCACGAACGCCCGTCTCGATCGTTCCGATGCCGCCAATGCCTGATCCGATCGCGACGCCGTGGCGGTAGGGATCGCCCGCCTGAAAGTCGATGCCGCAGTCCCGGACAGCCTCATGCGCCGCGCCGAGAGCGAAGATCGCGAAACGATCGATACGGCGCTGCTCGCGAACATCAAGGAACGACGAGGGATCGAAGTTGCGCACTTCGCCAGCGAAACGGACCCCCCAGTCCTCGTTCGCGTCGAACTGCGTGATGCCTGCGATGCCCGAACGTCCGTGGATGAAACTGTCCCACGTCTCCGCGGCACTATGACCAACGGGCGTAATGGCACCGAGCCCGGTCACAACCACGCGTCGGAGTGTGATGGTCCTCACAGCAGGAATGCGCTGCAAAGGCGCAGATCAGCCGGTCTTCGCTGCGCCGCCCTTGCCACTGCCAAAGTTGGTCTTGATGTAGTCAATCGCGGAACCGACGGTCTGGATCTTGTCGCCCTGATCGTCGGGAATCGATGTTCCGAACTGGTCCTCAAACTCCATCACCAATTCAACGATATCGAGGCTGTCGGCATTGAGGTCGTTGGTGAAACTGGTTTCGCGCTTGATCTCAGCCTTGTCCACCCCCATCTGCTCTGCAACGATGGCGATGACCTTCTCTTCGATCTCTTTTTCAGTCACTGGAGGGCTCCTCTAGAGGTGTTGGAAGTTGCTGTTGATCCGTCGAACGACCAAGAACATCGGCAGTTTGTGCCGCCAAGGAGTATAACCGCTGAGCGGACTTCTGTGCGGACGCGGCAAAGGTTGTTCGTCCATCGGGACAGCTATGATCCGCGCGCTGCAAGGAGGCAACCATCGAAAAGCGTGTCGCCATCGTTACTGGAGCCAGCCGCGGAATCGGTCGTGCCATCGCTCTGCGGCTTGCCGCAGATGGGAAGCATGTGGTGGGAGTGGCGCGCAATGCCGAGCATTTGGCTGCACTGCAGGGTGAAATCGCCGCGGCGGGGGGGAGTTGCGAGGTGGCCGCGTGCGATGTGGGTGATGGGGCTGCGCTTGCCGCGCTCATCGATGGCGTTGCCGAAAGGCTCGGGCGACTCGACATCATGGTGAACAATGCGGGCATCACCAAAGATGGTCTGGTGCTTCGCATGAGCGACGAGGATTTCGATGATGTGATCCGCGTGAACCTTCGTTCCGCATTCGTGGCGTGCCGATCCGCGGCGCGACCGATGATGCGTGCGCGCTTCGGGCGCATCATCAATATGAGCTCGGTCGCGGGCATCATGGGAAACCCAGGGCAGGCGAACTACGCCGCCGCGAAAGCAGGGTTGATCGGCATGACCAAGTCGATCGCAAAGGAACTTGGCGGGAAGGGGATCACCGCAAATGTCATCGCGCCCGGGTTCATCGATACGGACATGACTGGAGCGCTCGGCGCGGCGGTCAAGGAGGCAGTGCTCCCGCACATTCCCCTGAAGCGCTTTGGGCAAGTCGACGACATCGCGGCAGCGGTGTCCTATGTGGCATCAGATGGCGGCGGCTATCTGACAGGGCATGTCCTGTCGGTGGACGGTGGCCTCGCCATGTGAGGTGCGCACGAGAAGTGCGTCAGTGCGCAGTCGGCGCCTTCCTGCCCATCGGCAACGCAGCGAAAGTCCGTGACCGCTCAACCGGTGGGTCGCCCGGAGGTTCGGCGAGAGGCATTGGGCTGAAAATCAGTCAGGAATCGGCGGACGCTTCTGCTTCTTGAGTGCGCCGCCGCCTGTACCGCCTGGAGGTGTCGGGGTGTTGCCGCCACCGCTGCCGCCGTCACTCGACTCTTCGCTCTCCTCAGTCTTCGACTGTGGAATCTCGACTTCCTCATCGGGGAGGTTGGCGTACTTCTCGAACATGTCGTTCACATACTTCTTCCAGGCGGCGATCGAGTCGGTGCCTGAAAGGTGATCGAGAATGTCTGGAGGACCGGGGAACGATGTGAAGAGGATCTTGCCGTCTTCCTCGGAAGCGTCCCACAGCAGAGCGCGATCGGGCAACTCGCTGGTGATGAGCGCGAAGGTCGCGAAGCCGTTCGAGTCATTCTTGCACTGCACCTCGATGGACTTGATACCCACGGTCGACTTCGCCCATCCACCACCTTCGGTCAACTTCTTCAGCACCTTGGCATCGCGTTCCGACATCATTCCGCCAGCTGCAGCCTCGTCACCCTTGGCAAATGCGTTCCAGAACAGCAGCACAGCCTTGCGCTCTTCCGTGGTCTTTGGAGCGAGATCTTCGGGCAGGCTGACGCGCTCATCGATCGAGAGCGACTTCATCAGTGAGGCAATGTCTTCCACCGTTGGCTCAGGTGGCGGTGGCGGCGGCGGCGGCGGCGGCGCTCGAACGACTGGTGCGGCTTGCTGTACTTCTTCATCGCCGCAGGCGCCGAGCAACAGGATCGCGGCGCCGCACGCGCCCCACACCGCGGAGCGCAACATCGGGCTTGGGTCAGACTTTCGTCGCATCGGCAATCTCTGGCTTGTCATGAGTTGTCACCTCGCATGTTCGGTCGATACGCCGCATCAGCCCCTTGAGCACCGAGCCGGGAGCCAATTCGTGCAAACTCGGTCGGGTCTCACCCGAAGGAAGTCCCGCCGAGAGAGCGGCCATGCTCTGACTCCACTGTACAGGGCGGACGATTTGGTCCACAAGCAGCGTCCGAAGAAGTGCGGCGTTCGCGGGATCATGCGGCCGCGCAGTGACATTGCTCCAGACGGGCACTTTCAGCGGTTGCAGCGGGACGCGATCGAGCACGGCAGCCATTGCCTCGGCGGCGGGCGCCATCAGCGGCGAGTGGAACGCACCTGCGACCTGCAACTTCGTTGCGCGGCAGCCGACTGTTGCGGCTGCCTCGAGCGCACGATCGCATGCCGAGGCGTGCCCTGAGAGCACGATTTGTCCTGGCGCATTGAAGTTTGCGCAGACGAGCACTTCGCCCTGCGCGGCGGCATCGCACACTGCCTGCGCCTGCGCTTCGTCCGCACCAATCAGCGCGACCATGCCGCCCTTGCTCGCCTGTGCAGCGGCCTGCATCTGCCGTCCGCGTTCGGCCACGAGTTGCAATCCATCCTCGAATGAGAACGCTCCCGCAATGTGCAGCGCGGTGTACTCGCCGAGCGAAAGCCCCGCCGCACTGCAGATGTTCGTGCAGACGCCGCGCTCCTGCAGTGCGTGCAACGATGCGATGGCGCAGGTGTAGAGCGCAGGCTGACTGACATCGGTGCGGTGCACTGTTTCGGGCGCTCCCTCGAACGCGACCTTCGACAGCGGTTCACCCCCGATGCGCACGATCGCGTCCGCGCGCCGAAAGATCGTTGCGGCCGCCGTGCTGGAATCGAACCATGCGCGACCCATGCCGGGCGTTTGCGCCCCTTGACCTGGGCACAGGATGATCTGCTGATGTGTCATATGGAGATCAAAGGTCTGCGATGAGCGGGGAGTCGGTTGTCTCTGCACACGTTGTACCGCACAGGGGGCCGTTCGAACGACTGCTCAGACTCGCCACACGGAACTTGCCCATGTGAGCCCGCCGCCAAAGGCAACCATCACGAATGGTCGCTCGCGCTCGATCTTGCCGGCTCGCCAGAGTTCATCGAGGGACAGTCCGACGCTCGCTGCCGATGTGTTGCCATACTTGTCGATGTTGATGTGGACCTTTTCCTGCGGCAAACCGAGACGCTCCCGTGCGGCTTCGATGATCCGCAAGTTCGACTGATGGCAGATCACCTGACCGACGGAATCGGGCGTCAGGTTGGTGTGTCGCATCGCGTCTTCGAGCACCTCGCGGAACTTGGTGACGGCGAAGCGGAAGACTTCCCTGCCGTTCATGCGGATTTTGCCGAGGCGGATGGGATTGTCCGCATCCGAGGCGGGGACGTCCCGCTCCTGCCGAGGCAGGTAAAGCGAATGCCATCCCGTGCCGTCCGCCCCCATGGTCTGGTAGAGGCACCCGATGCGGGGGTCGGGATCGCGCTGCAGGATCGCCGCGCCCGCCGCGTCGCCAAACAGGATCGACACGGAACGGTCCGTGTAATCCACGATGCTGCTCATGTGTTCCGCGCCGATCACGCCGATCGTGCGGAACATGCCTGCGCGGATCAAGCCTTGCGCAAGATTGACTCCGTAGACGAAGCCGCAGCATGCGGCGGAGACGTCGAACGCGGCGGCGGGCACCGCACCGACAGCGGCACCGATGCGCGCAGCCACGGAAGGACATGTCATGTCGGGCGTGACGGTGCCAACGATGATGAGATCGAGATCGGAGCCCTTCATCTTGGCGCACTCAAGCGCACGCTCGAGCGCGGTTCGCGCCATGTCGAAGGTGCTCTCGCGCGCCGAATCGCAGATCCGCCGTTCACGGATGCCCGTGCGCTGGGTGATCCACTCGTCGCTGGTGTCAAGGATCTTCGCGAAGTCCTCGTTCGTCATGCGACGCTCGGGCACATACGACCCGGTCCCGCAGATGCGGACTCCGCACGCGGGCAGGTCGCTGCTCATGCGATGAGGTGCTGCGCGGCCGCGAGCCGCTGGACGATTGTGTCGTTGATGCCGAGGTCGACGAAACTTCGTGCGCGACGGATGGCACTCGTGATGGTGCGTGCCACGCTGGAGCCGTGGGAGATCAGGCACACGCCGTTGACGCCCATCAGCGGGGCGCCGCCATGCTCGTGATAGTCGTACTTCGCATAGAGGCTCTTGACCACAGGTTCGAGCCGCGAGGCGAGCGTCGGATCAATCGCAAAGACCTCCTTCGCGAGCGCCTTGAAGATGCCTGACGAGAGCCCTTCCGCCATCTTCAGCATGACGTTGCCGACGATGCCGTCGGTGATCACCACATCAGCCTCGCCGTCGAACACGCCACGACCCTCGACGAAGCCGCTGAACTGAAGCCCGTCCGTCATGCGCAGCAGATCGCGTGCGTCGCGCATCTCCTGCGTTCCCTTCTGCTCCTCACCGCCCACATTCATCAGTGCGATGCGGGGGTTGGCGATGCCCAGCACCCGACGCGCGTAGATGTCGCCCATCACGCCGTACTGCGCGAGATGCTGCGCCTTCGGTTCGATGTTCGCGCCCACATCGATGAGCACGATCGGCCCGGCGAAGGTCGGCACGGTCACTGCGATGCCTGGTCGGATCACTCCCTCGAGGCGACGCATGTGCAACTGCGCCGCAGCCACACATGCCCCGGTGTTCCCGGCAGAAATCACCGCGTCGAGGCGTTTGGGCTGCTTCGGCGATGCCATGCGGCCCATCACCACGATGGAGGAGTCCTTCTTCGCCCGAACCGCATCGACCGGCGGCTCGTCCATCCCGATGACTTCGGTGGTTGGAACGATGTCGATCACGGCGCGGTCGACACCGCGCTCGCTGATCGCCTCCTCGATCATTGGACCGTCGCCAATGAGCACCAACTGATCCCCCTGGGGCAACGCCGGGACGGCGGCGAAGCAGCCTTTGAGGATTTCATCGGGGGCGTTGTCGCCACCCATCACATCAATGCCGATGCGCATCAGGAGGTCGTCAGGCGTTCGCCTGGAAGCCCTTCAGCTGCAGCCCGGGGCGGACATAGCCGCAGGAGTTGCACGCGTGATGGGGACGCTTGGCTGCGCCGCAGTTCGGGCAGGTGACCGCATGGGCCGCACGAAGCGCCTGATGGTTTCGGCGTCGGCGGGTTCGTCCTGGGCTGGTTCGAAAGACGGGATTCATGGGGGGTGTGCCTCGTGAGGCCCCTTTGTAGGGGGGACGGAAGAGTCTATCGGAACGCCCCATGCTGTCAAGATTGTGCAGGGCAGCGGGTTGCCGCCGCGGGCGCACTCCTGTACCTTGCGCGGCTCCCCATTTGGGAAGTCCTCATGCCGACCATCAACCAGCTCGTTCGTAAGCCACGCCGCGACCCCGCCACCAAGAGCAAGGTTACGGATCTCGCCGCGTGCCCGCAGCGCCGCGGCGTGTGCCTGCAGGTGAAGACGGTCACCCCGAAGAAGCCGAACTCCGCGCTTCGCAAGGTGGCGCGTGTCCGCCTTTCCAATGGGCGTGAAGTGACGGCGTACATCGGTGGTGAGGGGCACAACCTGCAGGAGCACTCGATCGTGCTTGTGCGCGGAGGTCGTGTGCGCGATCTTCCTGGTGTGCGGTACCACGTCGTGCGTGGCACGCTCGATTGCCTCGGTGTGGACGGCCGAAAGAAGGGCCGCTCGCTGTACGGCGTCAAGCGCAAGGCTGCCGCTGCGGCGAAGAAGTCATGAGTGCGTCCTGCCGCGCAGCCGCTTGACGGCAGCCGGCAGTCCGCATCAGGTGCGCCGATCACCTTCCTCGGCTGCGGGACGGACGGTCCGCCTGCAAGGCAGTAATCGGGTCGCCTCGCTCCGGAGATGCCCAACCTCCAGCGACTCGGTGAACACCGCGTGCCTTTGCGCACGCAAGCCCCGAAGGAGAGTTTCATGCCAAAGCAGTTCACAGCCAGCGAATCGCAACTCAAGCCCGACCCGCGCTATCAGGATCTCACGGTCGCCAAGTTCATCAATTGCATGATGCGTGGCGGCAAGAAGGCGACCGCGCAGCGCGTGGTGTACGACGCCTTTGATGCGTTGCAGGTGCGCCTCGACAAGGAGAAGAGCGATGCGCTGCCCAAGACATCGATCGAGTTGTTCCACAAGGCGATCGAGAATGTGCGCCCAAGCGTGGAAGTTCGCTCCAAGCGAGTGGGCGGTGCCAACTATCAGGTTCCGATGCAGTTGAACCGCCGTCGCGCGCAGAGCCTGACGTTCCGATGGATCATCGAAGCTGTCCGTGAAGAGAAGGGGAAGCCTGTGGCGGTCCGCCTCGCGAAGGAACTCTTTGATGCCGCGAAGAATGAAGGCAAGGCTGTGACCACGCGCGAGAACACACATCGCATGGCGGATGCCAACAAGGCGTTCGCGCACTTCGCCTGGTGACGTCCGATTGATGCCCGTCCGAGTCGCGGCTGCACACCTCGCAGGTGTGGCTGCCGCGGTGGTGATCACTCGGTCTGCCGATGCACTCATCGATGTAGCCTTTGGGCATGAACCTCGGCCCCGCCATCGCCCCTTCGCTTCGGATGACGCTTGGTTACGCCGACGAGATCGTTCGCACCATCCCTGCAGATCGCTTTTCGCACATGCCGTGTGCGGACATGAACAGCCCTGCGTTCTGCATTGGGCATCTGGCGATTTACGCGTCGCGCGCGGGTGAGGCGATGGGCGTGAAGATCGCCCCCGCCCCGAGCGCCTGGATGGACCTGTTCAAGAATGGGGCGCCGTGCGTTGACAAGGCGGGGCACTATCCGGCAAAGGACGTGCTGATGACGGAATTCATGCGTGGTTGGAGCGAAGTGGCGGAAGCACTGCCATCGGTTCCCGATGCGACCTTCGCCGCTCCGAACCCCGTTGCATCGCTCGCACAGCGTCTGCCGACGACGGGAGCGCTGCTCACGTTCCTGTGTCTTGCGCACAACATGGTTCACTTGGGGCAGGTCAGTGCATGGCGCCGCGTTGTGGGGCTTGGGTCCGCGATGTGAGTGTGCGTGCGCCCGAGCGTTGTCGCTTGCGGCGCGCATGGTCGCGCGTGTCCCTCGGTCTTTGGTGTGTGTTCCTGAGTGCCGCGCTCGGGTGGCAGTCTGCGCCGCAACGGTGGTTCCTCGATCCGATCTCGCTGCGCGACCTCATCACGCTGCTGGAGCGCGCAGGAGCCGGCGAGGTCGCGCGCGCCGCGGCTGTCGATGCGGCACACGCGCAGTATGAGCAGGCGTGGAAGACTCTGCGAAGCGGCATCGTCGGCCGATTCGAGTCGTCAAGTGCGGATGTGCCCCGCAGCATGGTCGGCGTGGATGCGGAGCGGCTTCGTTCGGTTGTGCCTCAGTGGCAGGCGATCTGTGCGAGCCGGGACCGCATCGAGTCGGCGCTCTTTGACGCCGTGCAGCGTGTTGCCGATGCGACCGAGCGCAATGCTGTCGAGGCTGTGCGCGCTGCACGGCGTCGAGCTGTCCTGCGTGCAGATGTGCAAGTCGATCCGCCGACACTGACGCGACTGGTGGACTTCAATGAACTTCTCTGGACGCTCCCGACGCTGAACTGGGGCGCACAAGACTCGGCTGTACGACAGGTGTGCACGGCGGAGATTCGAAAGAACGAAGGGAACCTCGCGTGGTTTGAGGGGCGGTCGAGGGCGTTTGGCGAGGGGGTGCTTCAGTACGCGGGTGATCCGAGGAACAAGCCGCTGCCTGAGGATGCCAAGGACGATGAGGCGCGTGTCCGTGAGTGGATGAACGGTCGTCGTGCTGCGTTCGAGGAAGCGTTTGATGGAGTCAGCCGACAGGAAGCCAACATCCTGCAAGACAACAGCAGGCTGCTCGCGGCGGTGGAGGTCGCCATCAAGTCGCTGCCGATCTCGCTGCAGAGTGGCGTGCGAGATGGCTATCTGCAGGTCGCGCATCCCTCGATACGGACGCCAACTTCCCTCGGTGTGCAGGCCTGCGCTGCGCGGGCGATCCGCGCAAAGTCGCTCTCCGATTCCTCGCGTGCAACCATCCGCCAGTTGCTTCTTGATTGGTCGATACAGGATCGTCGCCTGACGGATGCGCTCATCAAGTTGGACATTTCGCTCCAAACGCCTGCGCGGTACGTGCTCATTCCCGATGGCGCTCGGCTGCAGCCCGAAATGGATCCGCAGTGGCAGGCACTCGAGGATCGGCGCACGACTGCCGCGAAGGTCGTCATGGACCAAATGCAGGGGCTGCTCAGTGCTGCGGAGCGCGGAGCGTTCGATGCCGCATTGTCCCCTGAGCAGGATGTGCATTTCGTCTCTTCGGATGTGGTTTCACTCGATGCGGCTGCGGTCAAGGCTCCCGGGGCTGTGCCCGAGGTGCCCACACGTCCGATCATGCCAGAACCAGAAGGTCGCGATGTGTCGCAAATCCCGATCACGCGTCCGATGGGTTCGGAGTGGGTTTCGTGCATCGCGGCGGCACTGCAAGCGGATGCCGCTTCCCACGAGGTGCTCGAAGCGCTCCACCGCGACTACATCGGGGAGTGGGAGCAGCGTCTGAAGGAGCGCGTGAAGACGCTCGAGGACGCCACACGAGACGAATCGATGCGATCGGAGGAGGAGGTGGAGCAGCGCATGGAAGATGCGCGGCTGCTCGCGCTTGAGCAGCGTGCGCTCGACGAGGGGCTGCTCACGGATGCATCCGTGGCGCTGCCGAAGCGCGGTGACGAGCCGATCGTGGAACTCATGCGAGTGGCGCGATTCTGCGGAGAACCGCAGTGGGGAATCGATACCGTGTTCGATCGGCAATCGGGTGGCGAAGAGAACTGCAACGTTGCACTGATCGTGCTGTCCGTCGGGCTCGACCACGATGCGCTGCTCCGCGCGGCGCATGTGATCGAGTCGGAGCGAGTCGCGCTGGAGACTTCGGCTGCAAAGTTTCGTGCGATGCAGGAGCGATACTGGATCTGGAAGACGCAGGCACCGATCTTGTGGCAGCGGGGATCGCAACTCAGGGACCCTGGTCGCTGGGGCGCGATGCAGCGGCAGTTGAACGCACGCGAGGAGCAGTTGATGTCGGAGGGCAGGGCGGCGGCGAAGGCGAAGGCTGCGGCGCAGCGCCACGCCCTGGAGTCGGTCCTGTTGGTGATCCCCGCGACCACGCGACCTGTTGTCGAGACGAGATTCCTGAGGGTCGCCTATCCGAGCGCGTTCTCCACGACGGAAGCGGCGGCGGTTGCGATCAGGAAGGCGCTGCAGATTGAGGGCTTGACCGAGGGGCAACGGGTCGCGCTCGCGGTGGCACGCGATGCCTTCGAGGAGGAGCGAGCGGTGTTGACCGCGCGGCTGTTGACGCTCGTGAGTGAGGAGAGTTTGAGCAAGAGCACTGGAACGGATGCGGCATCGGTTGCAGCTGCGCTTCAGGAACGCGTGTTGGCGATCGAGCAGGTCACGGTCAAGCGGGATCAGGCGTGCATACGAGCGATCGATGCCGTGTGCAAGGCATTGAACGCGGAACAATTGCGGCAGATCGACCTGAAGTGTGCGGCGCGACCGCAGGAGTGATCCGACGCCGTGAGCCACTTCATTCTCGCGATGGATCAGGGCACCAGCAGTTGCCGAAGCGTGATCGTCGATGCCGCGGGCGTCATCCGAGCGCGTGCGCAGGAGGAGTTGGCGACGCGGTTCCCAAAGCCCGGCTGGGTTGAGCACGACGCGCAGGAGATTTGGTCGCGGCAACTGTCGACGGCACGAGCGGCGCTGCGGTCGTGTGGAGCCGATGCAAAGCATGTCGCCGCAATCGGCATCACGAATCAGCGGGAGACGGTTGTGGTGTGGGATCGGCGGAGTGGCGTTCCCATCCATCCGGCTTTGGTGTGGCAGGATCGCCGTACCGCGGATGCGATGGAGCGTCTTGCAACGGAGGGCAAGGGTGATTTCGTGCAGCAGCGCAGCGGACTCGTGCTGGATCCGTACTTCAGCGCATCGAAACTGGCGTGGGTGCTGGACCATGTCCCGCAGGCGCGCGCGCGTGCGGAGCGCGGCGAGTTGGCTGCGGGCACCATCGATGCATGGCTCGTGTGGCAGTTGACCGGCGGGCGTGTGCATGCGACGGATGTGTCGAATGCTTCCCGGACGATGTTGATGAATCTGCACACGCTTGACTGGGATGACGAGCTGCTTGATCTGCTGCGGGTCCCGCGAGCGGTGCTGCCGCGCATCGTGGATTCGAGTGGCGTGTGTGCAGAGACCGATGCATCGGTGCTCGGCGCGTCCGTTCCTGTCGCCGGCATCTGCGGCGATCAGCAGAGCGCGCTCTTCGGGCAGGGCTGTACGGAGCGGGGACAAGCCAAGATCACCTTTGGGACTGGGTGTTTTCTTCTGGTCGGCACGGGATCGGAAGTCGTGATGAGCCGCAGCAGATTGCTGACGACGGTCGCGTGGCGGCTTCAGGGACAGTCCGCCGCATTTGCGCTTGAGGGCAGCGTCTTCATGGGTGGTGCGGCGGTGCAGTGGCTGCGTGATGGGCTTGGGATCATTCGCACGGCACCCGAGGTGAACGACCTCGCAGCCAAGGTGACCGACTGCGGCGGCGTGATGATGGTGCCGGCGTTCACGGGGCTTGGTGCGCCCCACTGGGATCCGACGGCGCGCGCGTGCGTGCTGGGAATGACACGCGGCACGACTGCGGCGCATCTGGCGCGCGCGACGCTCGAGGGCATCGCGCTGCAGGTGTGCGATGTGGTGGAGGCGATGGAGGCGGATCTCGGGTCGCGCCTTCGCATGCTGCGCATCGATGGCGGCGCGTGTGCGAGTGATCTGCTGATGCAACTGCAGTCGGACGTTCTGGATGCCGCCGTGGAACGCCCTCGGCAACTGGAAACCACCGTGATGGGCGCGGCGTTTCTTGCCGGTCTTGGCGTTGGTCTGTGGAAGCGTGTGGCGGATGTTGCGGCGATTCGGTCCGTGGACCGGACATTCACGCCATTGCTTGATCCGACGATCCGTGCCACCATGCGCCGACAGTGGCGCCGAGCAGTCGAGTGCGCGAAGGGTTGGCAGACATGACGGACACGCAGGCGTTTTCTCGTGGCGCGATGCTCGCGCGATGTGATGGCGCGTCCTTTGACGTGCTGGTGATTGGTGGTGGTGCGTCGGGTCTTGGTGTCGCGGTCGATGCGGCGCAGCGCGGCTACAGCACGTGCCTGCTCGAAGCGGAGGACTTCGCCAAGGGCACATCGAGCCGCAGCACCAAGTTGGTGCACGGCGGCGTTCGCTACCTCGAACAGATGGACATCGCGCTCGTCATCGAGGCGCTTCGAGAGCGTGGGCTGATGCACGAGAACGCGCCGCACCTCGTGCACGATCTTGCGTTCATCGTTCCTCGCTACAGCTGGTGGGAGGCGCCGTTCTATGGGATTGGGCTGAAGTTGTACGACCTGCTCGCTGGGAGGCGCAATCTGGCTCCGAGCCGCATCTTGTCCCGCGAAGACACGCTCGCGGCGATCCCGAACGCCTCGATGGAGGGTCTGCTCGGCGGCATCGAGTACCACGATGGGCAGTTCGATGATGCGCGCATGGCGATCTCGCTGGCGCGCACTGCCGCGTCGCTGGGTGCTGTGCTGGTCAATCACTGTCGTGTGACCGCACTCGTGCAGGGCGCGGATGGGGCTGTGCGTGGTGCTCGCGCGACCGATACGGAGTCGGGGCGCGCGTTTGATCTCCGTGCGAAGGTGATCGTGAACGCCTGCGGCATCTTTGCGGATTCGGTGCGAGCGATGGCGGACGCGAGCGCTCGACCGATGGTCGAACCTGCGCAGGGCGTTCATCTGGTGCTCGACCGCTCGTTCCAGCCGAGTGACCGCGCGATCATGGTTCCGCATACCGATGATGGGCGCGTGCTGTTCGTGATTCCGTGGCATGGTCGGATCGTGATGGGCACGACGGACACGCCGATGGAGAACGCGCTCATCGAGCCGCGTGCGCTGCCAGAGGAGATTGACTTCATCCTTCGCAATGCAGGCCGCTACCTCGAGCGGCAGCCGCAGCGCAGTGATGTGCGTGCGGTGTTCGCGGGGATGCGTCCGCTCGTCCACGAGGGCGGGCGCGGTGGCGCGACCAAGTCCATCTCGCGGACACACAAGGTGCTCGTCGATCCGAGCGGGCTGGTGTCGATCCTTGGCGGAAAGTGGACCACGTATCGCAAGATGGCGGAAGACACGCTCGACCGCGCGATCGATGTCGGGATGCTTGATCGGCGTCCGTGCGCCACCGAGTCGCTGCGCATTCATGGTTGGATGTCGCGCACCGATCCGGCGCTTCCTTCCGAGGATTGGTTGCGCGTCTTCGGCGCGGATGCGGCGCAGGTGCGTGCCGTCTGCGCGGAGCGAGCCGAGTGGAAGGCGCCGCTGCATGCGAGCCTGCCGATTCCTCTTGGAATCGCCGCGTATGCGGTGCGGCATGAGATGGCGCGGACGGTGGATGATGTGCTCGCGCGTCGAACGCGCTGCCTGCTGCTCGATGCGCGCGCGGCGCGTTCCTGCGCGGGGGCGGTGGCGCGCGTGATGGCGCAGGAACTCGGGCGTGATTCGGCGTGGATGGACCGTGAGCGTGCGTCGTTTGAGTCCCTTGCCGATGGCTACATACTCAGCGGCTGAACGCCTTCAGTATCTTCGCCGCATGGTGGTGAACAAGAAGCGTCCGTTGTGGCGAAGTGTGTTGCTGGTCTGTGCTGTGGCGGTCATCGCTACGGTGCGTGTGCAAGGGCAGGGGGCGTTGCCTTCGCAGGATGGCGCATCGGGTGCGGGGGCTGCAAGCGCAGGACCTGCGCAGGCGACGCAGGTGCAAGGTCAGCAGATTCCGATGCCGTGGCCAATGAAGATCGGACTGCAGTCCTTTCAGGTGTCGATGCGATTGCCTGTGGTGGATCACGTGGTGCTCGTGCCTGATGCGGCGACCTACCTCGATGAGATCGGTCGGTGGGATCTCCGTGGTCGTTGGCCTGTGCTGATCGAGGACGCGAAGTATGCGCCCATGTTCGTTCGGGCGTTCAAGCCAGCGCGCGTCGTACGCCGCGCATCGGTTGGGAGCCTGCCCGCAGGTCGCGCTGAACGCGAGGCGTTGGCTCAGCAGGCGATCATGCATGCGTGGACGGTGCCCGGCAAGGACACGGCGCCGAAGACCCCCGCCGAGGCGTATGCAGCCGTTGGATTCCAGCCATTTGGTGCCGTGTTCGCGAGCATGGACGATCCCGCATGGACCGCCGCCGTTGCGCTGACCGCAGGACGCGGGCAGGCACCATTCTGGGTCAGCGGATCGCTCGGCCAGCCGAGCGACACGCTCGGTTCGGAACAGTATCGCACCCTCGCGCAGCAGGTGGAGGATGCGGTGCGTTCCACTGGACTTCCCTCGATGCAACTCGGCGATGCGATTGATGCGGTGACGATCTGCCTGTCGATGCCGCTCAAGGCGGATCCTCCGCGCGGGAGCCGTGCGCAGGCGGTACCGCAGGGACTTCCATCGAAGCCTGGTGAACCCGTCGCGACGGTCGATGGACTGTGCCGAAACGAGGATGGCAGCCGCTGGGCTGTCGCCTCGAACATCTTTGGCGACGAAGTGCGCAGCGCGTATGTGGCGATGAGCAGCCTGTTTCTTGCGCCGCGTTCCGCCTGGCTTGTCAACACATACGCGTCGGATGGCGACTGGGCGAAGTACGGACTGACGAACGCTGCATCGCTGCTTCGCACGGCGCAGTTCGATGTGTTTGAACTGTCGGGCGCGAAGGCGTCGGTGGTCGGTTGGCTGAACATGCTCATGAGCGGGTGCAAGGCGGAAGTGCTCTTCATGAACTCGATGGGGAACATGGACTTCTTCAAGATGTGGCAGGAAGTCGAGTGCTGGCCGGAGGATGTTCCCGTGCTGCACCATCCACTTGCGCTGCACCTCATCCACTCGTGGAGCATGACCAGTGCGCAGGCGCGCGAGACGGTCGGCGGGCGATGGTTGGAGAGCGGTACCTACGCGTATGCGGGGAGCGTGTACGAGCCCTATCTCGTCGCGTTCGTGCCGCCGGAAGTTGTCGCTGCGCGCGCAGCGGATCTGACGCCGTTCCTTGTGGCGAGCCGCTGGTTGGAGGGACCGATCGATGCGACATGGCGTGTGACGCTCTTCGGTGATCCGCTGATGGTGCTGCCACCGCCTTCGCAGCCGCGACTACCGCGTGTGCCGCCGCCTGAACTGGATGCGGCGAAGGGAGAGAAGGATCTTCGCGCTGCGGCGCGTGCTTCTCTGGTTGCGGCGAAGGGATCAGGCGCGGCGGCGGACTATGCCGCGGCGATGTCCGATGTCGTGCGCGGTGGCGACGATGCGCTGGCGGTTCAATTGTGGGCACTGGTCTCGAGCCAGGGGGATGACGTTCGCGCCGCGTGCGCTTCATCGGCGCTCGGTCCGCTCTTCCGTGCGCGGGAGTCGGATGCGTTCCTCAGCGCCTACAAGGCACTCGCATCGCCATCGCCCGTGGAGCAGGACATGCTGTGGCAACTGTGGACGCAGCAGCTCGGATCGATCAAGGATGCACAGACGCTTGCGTGGTTCGCGAACCAGGTGCGACCTGTGCGACCCTTCGTGGATCTCGGTCGACTTGCCCCCGAAATCAAGCGGGTGAGTGGATCCAATGCGGCGCTCGAAGCGGTGGGCGCGTGGCTGCTGAAGGAGCAGTCCGAGTCGAATCGAACGCGCCTCAAGGAACTGATGGCGAAGATTCCTTGACGGGCTGGCGCGGCGGTTTCGCCGCCTTCGCCTCGAGGATCTTGCGGCGGATCTCGTCTGGATCGAAACGGAACGGCGCGGGGGCATCCGAGTCGAACGCGCGCGCGATGTCGATGAGCGCGGACGCGATCGCGACCGTGCCGACGAAGGTCGGATGCAGCTGATCGTTCTGCAGCAGGGGAACGTCATCCGTGGGAGTCCACTCGCGTCCGCCGAGTTGCACGGGTCTTCGCTCGCGGAGTCCGACCTGCAATTCCGAGAGTGGAAGCAGTCGCGTGGACGGACGCTCGCGGACCCACGTTCGGATGCGTTCATTCGCCTTGGCGATCGTCTCGACGTCGGGCACTTGGGCCTTCGAGAGCATGCGCCCGATCGACTCTCGCATGTCTGGGATGTCGCCGAGCACGATCGGTGCCCCCGCATCGATGATCCGCTGCAACTGCTGCAGACCGCGTTCGAGATTCTCAAGTCGCTGCGCACCGTCGCGCATCGGTTCACCTTCGGCGTTCACGGTGCCATAGGCGAACCAGAAGAGGTAGTCGAGTGCGAGAACCAGTGTCGGCTGCGCATCGATCGCGCGGTCGACTTCGCTTCGGGCGACGGGACCTGGGTTGGCGAAGAAGAACCCGCTGGTGAAGTGGCGTATGGTCGGAAGGGCACTCGCAGCGGTTGGTGTGGATGCATCTGGCGCAGCGGGAGTGGAACGTGTGCCGGCTTGCCGGAGGATTGCCGCGAGCGAAACGCTCACGGGTGGCGCGCGCCGCGGCTTCGCGGTGTCTGCGTTCTCGGGCTGCGCCTTCGGATCCGTTTCCGCTGGCGAATCGGTGGGGCGGATGAAAACGCCAAAGCCATCGGACGCGCTTGCGCCGATCACGACGATGCGCTCGTAGAGGTCGCGCTTCTCCGCCGCAGGCGCGCTCGCGGGGGGATCGGTGCGCGGCGTCTGCGCAGGAAGCGCGACGGCGATGGTCGCAGCAAAGGCGAGAGCAGACAGCGCGGCAGCGCGCCAAGGCGTGCGTGGAGCGGCATTCAAGGTGTGCCGTGTCATGTGAGCGCGGGTGCGTTCCTCTGCAGTGCCTCTGCGGTGAGGCGCCCGATGTCCGCGGGGCTCTCCGCCACAATCGCGCCACATGCGCGCAGTGCTTCGATCTTCGCCTGCGCTGTGTCTTCGGCACCACCGATGATCGCGCCGGCGTGTCCCATGCGTCTGCCGGGCGGTGCGGTGCGACCCGCGATGAAGGCGATGACGGGCTTGCGCGAATGAGCGCGGATCCAGCGGCCGCCGATGACTTCGGCGTTGCCGCCGATTTCACCGATCATCACGATCGCATCGGTCTGCGGATCGGCTGCAAACAGTTCGAGCACATCGAGGAAGTCGAGCCCCTTCACAGGGTCACCGCCGATGCCGACACAAGTGCTCTGTCCGATGCCACGCGCCGAGCACTGCCAGACCGCTTCGTAGGTCAGCGTGCCCGATCGGCTGACGATGCCAACGGACTTGCCGCTCGGCGCATCGTCGCGGTGCGTGTGGATGTAGCCGGGCATGATGCCGATCTTGCAGCCGCCCGCGAAGCGCCCATCGGCGGTTTTGCGACCGGGGGTGATCACGCCGGGGCAATTCGGTCCCACAAGCGTGACACCCGGATAGTGTTGGAGCATCGAGCGCACGCGGATCATGTCCTGCACCGGGATGCCTTCGGTGATCGCGCAGATGAGCGAAATGCCCGCGTCGGCCGCCTCCAAGATCGCATCGCCCGCGAGTGGCGGCGGCACGAAGATCATGGTCGCGTTCGCGTCGATCGCCTTCACCGCGTCGTGCACCGTGTCGAAGATCGGCAGTCCGTTCGGGTCGCGCTGCCCTCCCTTGCCGGGCGTGGTGCCGCCGACCATCTGTGTTCCGTAGTCGAGGCAGCCCTTGGTATGAAACGCGCCCGCTGCGCCCGTGATGCCCTGGCAAATCACGCGAGTATTGCCATCAATCAATATGGACATGGGACGGAAGAGGATAACGGCTGCCGCGCCCGTAGACCGATCCGCCCTGCATCGTGTGTAATGCGGTCATGACGGCGATCCCAGCCCGCAAGGGCCTGACCTACCGCGATGCGGGTGTGAACATTGATGCGGGTGATGAGGTGGTCGAGCGGATCGGACCTGTGCTGAAGCGCACGCAGGATGCGCGCGTGCTCGGTCGGCATGGTGGATTCGCAGGGATGTTCCGCTTGGTGCGCCGCAAGGGGAGCGGCAAGGGTTCGCGTCGCTGGCGCAAGCCCGTCCTGGTCGGTTGCACGGATGGTGTCGGCACGAAAGTGCTGCTGGCGGTCGAGCGACGATCGTTCGCAGGCATCGGCATCGACTGCGTGGCGATGAATGTGAACGATCTCATCGTGCAAGGTGCGGAGCCGCTGTTCTTCCTCGATTATCTCGGGCTGTCGCGGCTGCAACCTGATGAGACGGCGCAACTGATCGAGAGCGTGGCGCGTGGCTGTGAGATCGCCGGATGTGCGCTGCTTGGCGGTGAGTGTGCGGAGATGCCCGACATCTACAAGCCCGGCGACTTCGACATTGCTGGCTTCTGCGTCGGCGTGCTCGAAGCGGGCAGGATCATCGACCCCGACCGCGTGAAGCGCGGCGATGTGGTGATCGGGCTCGCCAGTTCGGGCGTTCACTCGAACGGCTACACGCTTGTGCGCCGCATCGTGCGAGATGCGGGGCTTGACCTCGGCGCTTCCTACCCGGAACTCGCAGCCAAAGAGGGACGCGAAGGCGCCACCACGCTCGCGGATGTGCTGCTCGAGCCGACGCGCATTTATGCGCGCACGGTGCTCGATCTGCTTGACGATTCACGCCTTCGCAAGGCGATCACGGGGATGGCGCACATCACAGGGGGTGGGCTTCCCGGCAATGTGTGTCGAGCGTTGCCATCACACGTGGATGTGGTGATCGATCCGAAGTCGTGGGAGCCGCCCGCGATCTTCCCGTTCCTGCAGTGGCATGGACAGGTCGACACCGAAGAGATGTTCCGCGTGTTCAACATGGGCATCGGCTACACGATCATTTGCCGCGCGGACGCGGCGCGGCGCGTTCTGAAGAGGCTGAACCGACTCGAGGAGAAGGCGTGGGTGATCGGCGAAGTCGTGAAGGGGAAGGGCGAGGCGCGGATCGGCTGATTCGCGTCGTGCACTCGGCAATCTCCCCGCCGCGCTCGTCAGCCCGCATCGCCACCACGCATTCGCTTGCGCTGCGACTGGATGCGCTTGGTCTCGAGTCTGCGCTCGCGTGATGCCCGTGTTGGTTTCGTCTTTCGTCGGCGTTTCGGCGGGATGGCGCCCTGCAGCACGAGCAGGCGTAGGCGGTCGATGCACAGGTCATGGTTCGCGCGCTGTGAGCGGTGCTCGTCACAGGCGAAGAGGAGTTCTGCACCAGCGGGTGCGGGCGAACCATCGGGCGGCGCATCCGCACCAACGAGATGCGAACCTGCGAGACGGGCGATCCGTGCGCGTGCCGCATCGTCGATTCCCGCAATGTCGGCAAGTGCCACGCGCAACTGCGCGCGCGACTCGATCTTGTTCACATTCTGTCCGCCTGGGCCGCCCGATCGTGAGAAGGTGAATCGGAGATCGTGCGGGCGAACCCACGCGCGTGGACCGAGCGCGATGGCGTTCGGTGGTCGATCGGCTGGCGGTAGGCTCACGATGTGCATTGGAGCAGCAAATCGTCGGTGCTGTCGGCTCTTCGTGCCCGCGCACGTGCGGTCGCGCCTGCACTGGTGTGCGGCGGCTTCGCGGTCCCGCTGGCGCATGCGCAGCAAGAGACGCAGGCTCCGCACGGGGTGCAGACGCCATCCGATGCCGCGTTCAAGAGCGATGTGACCACGATGAACAGCGTGCCGATGCTCGGACCGAAGGAAGATTCCGCGCTGCACATTGACTTCGCGCCTGCCGTGTGGGCCGCGCGTGTTCGTGCGGACAGTGCGCTCAGTGGCCCGACCTTCAGCGTCGATGATGACCTCGGGCTGAACGGCTACGAAGCGGCGTTCAATGGCGAGTTGGCGATCTCGTGGGATGAGTTCTGGCGTGTGCAACTGACGGGTTGGACCTTCTCGACCGATGCTTCGATCACTTCCACGGTGTCCGGTGCATTCGGTTCGGTCAACATCGCCGTCGGCGATCGCCTGTCGAACAGCTTTGCAGCGGCGAGTGCGGGTGGCGAGTTCAATGCCACGCTCTGGCGACCCTTCAGTACGCGGCAGTTCCCGTGGGGCGGCAGCACGCCCCAGCCAGGCAACATCGCGAGCGATGGTCGCCCGATCGTGGACTTCGGCATTCAGGCAATCGGTGCGGTGCGCTGGTACAGCGCGAGCATGACAGTGAATGATCTGACCGCGGGGACTTCCGCATCGTGGTCTCTGGGCGCAGTGATGCCTGGCATCGGTGGCGGCATCGAGTTCGATTTCAACATGGTGGACCGTGTGTCGTGGCTTCGTTCGGTGCGGTTCGAGGCCGCGGGCGGGACAGGATCCAATTTCACGAATGGGCAGTACTTCATCTTCGCGCGTGCGGGGCTGCGCGCGATGTTCACCGAGCAGATCGGCGGCGAGTTCGGCTACCGCCTCGAAGACTTCAACCTGTCTGGCAACGGCGCATCGTTCGATGGCGGCGTACAGGGGCTGTATGTGGGGATCGATGTCCGCTTCTGAACGCCCCACTCGCGGCAAGTCGCTTCGTGAACTGATCGCACACGGACGGTTCGCTGCGCGTGTGGATGGAAAGGGGCGTCTCGCACGCGCGAAGCTTCGTCATGCGATGGTCACCACACTGCCGGATCGCCTGCTTGGCGGAGTGCTGATGCGCAGGCATCTGCGGACAACCGTGCATCTTCGCGAGCGAGAACTGTGGGTGCCAGGATGGCCTGCCGCGTTCGACGGTGTTCGGATTGCGCATGTGAGTGACTTGCATGTTGGCGAGTTGATGCCTGTGGATCGGGCGTTGGAGGTGATCGATCTCGTGCGCCAAGCGAAGCCAGACCTTGTGGCATGCACGGGCGACATCGTCGACTTGCATGTGGCTGGCTGCGAGCCGGTGTTCGAGGCGCTCGGATCGATACCGACTGAACTCGGGAGCTATGTCGTGCTGGGCAACCACGATCTGCTCGACAGCGCACGGCGTGTGCTGCGCCTGTCCCGCGGTGCGGGACTCGTGACGCTGCGCTCGAGTGCGATCGCTGCGCCGCGTGGACTGCGGGTTGCAGGCGTGGACTGGTCGAACTCCATCGCTGGAAACGCGGCTTTGGTGCGGCGGGCGATCCTTGGCGGCGAGGCACCGCACCTGCTGCTGGCTCACAATCCAAAGGCGTTCCGTGAAGCAGCGCGGCTTGGTGTGCCGCTCACATTGGCAGGGCACACGCACGGTGGGCAGGTGGCGATTCGCGAGCGCACTGGCGCGCCGCGCGCAGTTCGCCGCGGGTTTCGTTTGACGGTCGGTCATTACCACGACGGCGCATCGCATCTGTTCGTGACGTCAGGCGCAGGCGGATGGTTCCCGCTGCGCGTGAATTGCCCCGCCGAAGTGGTCAGCCTCATCGTGCGCAGAGCGCAGGTGAAGTGATCTGCGTCACGCGTAGTGGGCGCCGAAGCGATTCGCGATGAAATCATCGAAGCGGAAGTCTTCCATCCGCACGAGTCCTGCCTTCGCGCCCTTGCCCTGCGCCACAAGATCAACCACGGCACATACCCCCGCAGCCGTGGTGATCTGGATCGCGGTCCAGTGATGCCCACCGATGCTTCGCGCGCCGATGCGCTTGGCATAGCTGCTTTCGGTCAGGCGACCATCTCGCATGCCAGAAGCGCCGACAAAGATGACCACCTGATCATCCGCTGTCCACGGCAGTGCGCGTTCCAAGATGCGACGGAGTTCAGCGCGGTGCTCGCTGAGGCGGAGTTCTTGCAGCAGGAAGCGCATCAGTCGCGCGTGTCCTGGGAAACGGATCGTCTTGTAGTTCAGGTTGCGAACCTTGCCGCGCATGGAGTCGGCAAGCGTTCCAAGACCGCCCGAGGTGTTGAACGCCTCGAACTCGATGCCATCGATGATGAGGCGCTCTTCGTGTTCGAGCGCAGGCACGCGCACGAGCGTTCCATCCTGCACCGCTTCGCACTCGTTGATGTACTCGTTGATCACTCCCTCGGTGGACCAGGTCAGGTTGTAGCCGAGTGCGTTGGACGGTTCCATGGGGAGTGCGCCGACGCGCAGTCGAAGCGTGTCGAGCGACGAGAAGGGGGAGGCGAGATGGTTCGCCGCGATGGTGATGAAGCCCGGCGCGAGCCCACACTGCGGCGCGAAGATGGTGCGTGCGCCCGAGGAGAGTTCAATCACCTTCTTGGTGACGGCGACATCCTCGGTGAGATCGAAGTAGTGCGCGCCCGCCGCCTTCGCGCAGGATGCGATGAGCGGATTGCAGTGGAACGGTGCGCACGAGACCACTCCCCACGCGCCGGAGATGGCGCTGCGCACCTGCGTGTCGCTGGTGAAGTCAACGGCACTGCCGCTGCCTTTGGCGATCTGCGCTGCAGCTGTGGCCGCCGCTGCATCGCTGTCACCGATATGCACCTGATAGTCGCCGCTCGTTCCAAGGAGGAACCCGACCATGCGACCGATCTTTCCTCCACCAAGCACTGTGATCTTCTTCATGCGGGGACTGCCTCGAGTTCGGATTGCACATCATCCATCAGCCGCTGCACGGTGGAGGCGCTGAAATCAAATGGCATTCCAGCGGCCTCGAACAGTGCGGGCAGCGGGCGCGAACCGCCGAGCGCGAGGGCGCGCTTGTAGTTCGACAGAGCCTTCGACGGATCGCGCCGAGACTGCGACCAGACCTGCAGCGCGCCGAGTTGCGCGATGCCGTACTCCACGTAGTAGAAGGGATTGCCAAAGAGATGCAGTTGCCGCTGCCACATCGCTTCGAGTGCGGGCTCGAGCCCGCTCCAATCGATCTCGCCGCCGAACCGCCTTTGCAGTGCGACCCATTCTCGCGTGCGCTCCTCGCGTGAGTGGGTCGGATGGGTGTAGACCCAGTGCTGGAACGCGTCGATCGTGGCGATCCACGGAAGCATCCCCGCGAGTCCTTCGAGCAGGTCGCGCTTGGCGCGCGCGGCATCCGCTTGCGAATAGAACTCGCCAAGTTGCGGGAAGGTGAGCAGTTCCATGCTCATCGAGGCGACTTCCGCAAACTCGATCGGGCTGCCGCGGTACGCAAGCAGGGGATCATGCCGACTGAGCATGGAGTGGAACGCATGTCCAGCCTCGTGCACCATGGTCACCACATCGCGCTGCAGCCCGGAAGCGTTCATGAAGATGAAGGGAGTACGCGAGTGTTGGCGTTGGTACTGGTAGCCACCGGGTGCTTTGCCCTTCCGCGAATCCAGATCGAGGCATGCGCCCGTTCGCATGGTGTCAAAGAGTGCGCCGAGTTCCGCGTCAAGTTTGTGGAACGCACGCGAGGAGCGCTGCACCAGATCGTCGGCGTCCGTGAACGGGCGCAGCGGCGGTCGTCCGTGAAGATCGACCTTGACATCCCACGGGCGGAGCGCCGTGAGTCCGAGCGCGCTCGCGCGCTCGCGGTGAAGCCGCTTCAGCACGGGCATGCAGGTGCGTTCGACCGCATCATGGAAACGGCGGCAGTCCTCCGAGGTGTAGTCGAAGCGGTGCATGCGCTGATGCTGAAAGTCGCGGAAGTTCGGAAAGCCCGCGTTCAGCGCCATTTGGTGGCGCAGCGCAACGAGCTTGTCATAGATGGTGTCGATGCGCTCGCGGTCGCGCAGGCGGCGGTCGACCACACATCGCCAGGATGCCTCGCGCACGCCGCGGTCCGTGTCCTCGAGGTACTTCGCCATCTGTGGCAGCGTCTGCTCACGCCCGTCGAACTCGACGGTCATCTCACCGCTGATGCGGCTGTACTCCTGATCGTGCGTTGTCGCCTCGGTCTGCAGCGGCACATTCTCCGCGCGGAAGAGCCGCACTTCCTGGCGAACGCCGCGCAGGTATGTGCCGTAGCGCGCCGCGTCGAGCTTCTCGGCGAACGGACTCTCGGCGATTCGGCGGTCCAGTTCGAACCCGACCTTCTTCAGTTGCGGTTCCACTTGCTGCACAAAGTCCAAGAACGCCTTCTGCCGCGCAGGATCATCCGTGTGGCAGGTCATGGCGATGTACAGGTTCGCCTGCGCCTCATCCGCAGCGGCATCGAGATCGCTTCGGTCGAGGATCAACCGCTCAAGATCTGCCGCGCTGGCGATCTCCCGCCGCTGCAACTGCGCGTAGAGCGGTTCGAGTTGTTCCCAGCGTGTGGGATCGAGGTGTGCCGGCACGTTCATGGGCTGCGGATCATAGAGGTCTGTGCATGGATGCGCCGCTGCACGGCGCAGGGTTCACGCACGTTCGGACGGCAACTGCGGGCAGCGCCAACTTCGCCGCACAGTGCGATGCCAATGCCTGTGCGTGCATCTCGTCGGAGCAGACGACAAACAGACTTGAACCGCTTCCGCACACATGGACGGGCAGTTCGCTGATCAGGCCAATCTCTTCCATATCGTCCGCGATCGACGGCGCGATGTCTTGCGCGGGTCCGGCAAGGTCGTTGAAGGGATCGGTGGGGCCGATCGCGGTACGCGAGGCAAGCGACTTCACGGCATCGGTGCGCACGATCGGAGCCTTCGCACAGCGATCGAACTGCCGATACACGTCCGCCGTCGGGCACGCGACATCGGGGAAGAACAGCACGGCGTGCACCTCAGGCGGATCGCCAAGCCGTTGGATGTCGCCGCCCGTTCCGCCGACAAGGGCCGAGCCGCCCGACACGAGAAACGGGACGTCGCTCCCAATGTTGGCGGCGAGTCCGCGCAAGTCCTCGTCGCGGATCTGCAACTCGAACAGCGCATTCATGGCGCGCAGCATGGCTGCGGCATCGCTTGATCCGCCGCCCAGCCCACCGCCGATGGGAATGCGCTTCTCGACGCGCACTTTGACCGGCAGTTCGCGTCCGACAAATGCCTCAAGCTGATCATGAGCGCGGTTGACCAAGTCCTTCGAGATCGACCAATCGATGTCGCGGCGGCGGAGCGCGTCGCGGTGCCAAACGGTGGCGAACAGCGAGAAGTTCCCCTCCGGGAGGCGTTCCAAGTGGAGATCATCAAACAGATCGACCGTCACCATCCAACTGCTGATGGGGTGCATGCCATCGGCGCGTGGAGCGCCAACGGACAATGCCAGATTCAGCTTGGCAGGGGCCTGCATGAACAGTACAGCGGACATGTCTCGAATCATAGGACGCAATCGGTACCTTTCGCGGCTGAATGGACCGTCCACTTCACAGAGCAGCCCGCTTCATATGTGGATGGTCGGCATCGGTGTGCGTTGCGTCGGCGTGCTTCGCATGGGGTGAGGATGGGCACCGCATCGTGGGCGCGCTCGCGGCGGAGCGGCTCTCGCCCGAGGCCCGTGCTGTGGTCATCGAACTTCTCGGCAATGATGATCTTGCCACAGCGGGACTGTGGGCGGACCAAATCCGTGGCGATGCTTCGTGGGACTGGGCGAAGCCGCTGCACTACGTGAATCTCCCGCGCGATGGGTCGGTCTTCGATGCGGCGCGCGACTGCCCGGAGGGTCAGTGTGTGGTCGCCGCGATACCGCGGTTCTTGGCTGTCGCTTCGGACGATTCGCGTCCCATGGCGGAGCGCCGCGATGCGCTGCGCTTTGCGATTCACTTCATCGGCGATCTGCATCAGCCGCTGCACGCGGGATACAAGGATGACCTGGGTGGAAACCGCATTCAGGTCACGGCGTTTGGCGACACTCGCACCAACCTTCATGCGCTGTGGGACAGCGTGCTGATCCGTGATCGCATCGCCGGGGACTGGCAGGCATACGCGCAGCTGCTCCGAAGCGCGATCACGCCAGCGCTTGCTGCGGAGTGGGCGTCACAGTCGGACTCCGCCGCATGGGCGAACGAGTCGGCTGCGATCACACGGGTCATCTACGCGGAACTGCCCGCCGATGCGAAGGTGGGTGCGGAGTACGCAAAGTCCAACATGCCCACGATTGAACGCAGACTGTCGATGGCTGGCGTGCGCCTGGCTCACGCCATCAACCGTGCGTTCAAGAAGTCATCCGCGGGATCAGGGGACGGGACCCCAGCGCCCAAGAAAGATGGTGAGGTCGATGCCGCCGACGGAGCCAACCCTGTCGAAGTCCCCGGCGGGCGGGTTGGTGGCTCCCCACGCTGAGAGGATCACGGCGGGATCGTTGGAGTCTGGACGACCGTTGCCATCGCAGTCGGGAGCTCTGCCAGATGCGATGCACTCACCGTTCTTAGCGATGAGCGCCGTTGTTCCACAGAAAGCACTCGCGCACGCGCATCGAGGCGCTCCGTGTGCATCCACGCACGCTGCCTACGCCATGATCCCGCTCACCACTTTGCCGTGGACATCGGTCAGGCGGTAATCACGCCCTTCATGGCGGAAGGTGAGCCGCTTGTGATCGAAGCCGAGCAGGTGCAGCATGGTCGCGTGGAGGTCGTGGACCTCGACGGGGTTCTCGATGATGTTGTAGGAGAAGTCGTCGGTCTTGCCCCAACTGATGCCGGGCTTGACGCCGCCACCGGCCATCCACACCGTGAAGCACCGTGGGTGGTGATCGCGGCCGTAGTTCTCGCGCGCCAGTGGCCCCTGGCAATACACCGTGCGACCGAACTCGCCAGCCCACAGCACCAGCGTGTCATCGAGCAGCCCGCGCTGACGAAGATCCTTGATGAGCGCCGCCTGCGGCTGATCGACCGCACTGGTCTGCGCGCGCAGTTCGCCCGGCAGGTTGCCGTGCTGGTCCCAACCGCGCATGTAGAGCTGCACGAACCGCACGCCACGCTCCGAGAGCCGTCGCGCCATCAGGCAGTTGGCCGCGAACGAGCCCGGCTTGCGCACATCGGGTCCGTACATCTCGAGCGTGGCCTCGCTCTCGTTGCTGAAGTCGGTCAGCTCGGGGACCGCCATCTGCATGCGGTACGCCATCTCATGCTGCGCGATGCGGGCCGTCACCTCCGGATCGAGGCTGTCCTGGAACTCACGCGCATTGATCTCGCCCACCAGGTCGAGCATCTGTCGGCGATCCTCCCGGGTGAGCCCATCCGGATCGCGCAGGTGCAGCACTGCATCGCGGCCGGCGCGCAGTTTGCAGCCCTGGTGCTCGCTGGGCAGGAAGCCGCTGCCCCAGAAGCGCGCGCTGAGTGCCTGCATGTTGCCTATCCCCTGAGTGATCATGACCACGAAGCTCGGCAGGTTCTGGTTGGCGCTGCCGAGCCCGTAACTGATCCACGCTCCGAAGCTCGGTCGCCCCGGCTGTTCGGTGCCGGTCTGGAAGAATGTGATGCCAGGCTCATGGTTGATCGCTGAGGTGTGCATCGACTTGATGAAGCAGATCTCGTGCGCCACGCTGCCGGTGTGGGGCAGGAGTTCGCTGAGCCAGACGCCGCCCTCGTTGTTCTCGTAGCGATCGAAGCGGAACATCGTCGGCACCACTGGGAGCCGCGCCTGCCCGCTCGTCATGCCTGTGATGCGCTGGCCCTGGCGTACGGAGTCGGGGAGATCCTTGTCGAACTGTTGCACCAGTTCCGGCTTGTAGTCGAAGAGGTCGAGTTGGCTCGGTGCTCCCTCCATATGCAGGTAGATCACGCGCTTGGCGCGCGGCGCGTGGTGCGGAAGGTTGGACAGGATGCCAGCGGCCTCGTTCGAGACCGAGCCCGCGAGCGCGCCCTTGGTCATCAAGAGGTCGGCGAGCGCTGTGCCGCCGAGTGCTGCACCGAGGGAGCCCGCGACCTTGCCGAAGAATCGCCGTCGGGTGAGGTTGAGCAGATACTCCTCGAGCGGGTCGGCCGGGCCTTGCGTGATCGGGTCCTTGCGCATGGAACTCCTTCTGGTCAGTCCTTCACGATCACTGGGTCGCTCGCGAGGATCGCGTTGGCGACCATCGTCCACGCTGCGAGCTCGACCGGTTCAAGTGTGCGCCCGGCGGGGTGCTCTCCCACGGCCACGAGCTTCATGGCATCGTCGGTGCTGCGTGCAAACCGTGCGCGGTACAGGTCAAGATCCTTGAGCAGGCGCTCCAGCAAGCCGGTCCAGGGCTCATGCGCCGTGGCTCGCACGAAGAGCGTGCGCATGCGCGCTGCATCTGTGCCCGGCTCGGCAAGCACGCGAGCCGCAGCAGCGCGCGCCGCTTCGACGAACTGCGGATCGTTCCACAGCACGAGCGCCTGCAAGGGCGTGTTGGTCGACATGCGACGCGTGGTGCAGAACTCCCGCGTCGGCGCATCGAAAGTCAACAGCGAGGGCGGCGGGACCGCCCGCTTCCAATAGGTATAGATGCTCCGACGCCAGAGATCATCACCGGTTCCTGACTCGTAGTTGCGCGTGTTCGATTGCGGCATCGCGACCTCCTGCCAGAGTCCCTCGGGCTGGTAGGGCTTGACGCTTCGGCCACCGAGCTTCTCGACCAGCAGGCCCCCGACGAAGAGAGCCTGGTCACGGATCTGCTCGGCAGTCAGGCGCTGGCGTGGGTACCACGACAACAGTCGGTTGTCGGCGTCAAAGGCGGCGACCTCAGGGCGTGTGCGGCTGGACAGCCGATAGGTCGAACTGGTCACCATCAGGCGGACGAGCTCCCGAACATCCCAACCGCCCTGTCGGAACTCGATCGCGAGCCAATCGAGCAGTTCAGGGTGGGTGGGCGGATCGCCCTGCAATCCGAAGTCCTCGCTGGTCCGTACGAGCCCGCGTCCGAAGAGCAGCTCCCACGCACGGTTCACCGTCACGCGCGCGGTGAGCGGATTGCGATCACTGACGATCCACTGTGCCAGACCGAGGCGATTGCGTGGCAATTCCTCGGGCCACGCGCCAAGCACCTTGGGGATGTCCCGCGTGACCTTGCGGTTGGTATCCGGTGCGGTGTACGAGCCGCGCATCAGGACATAGGTGTCACGCGGCGCGTCGAGTTCATTCATCACCATGGTCTGGGGCGACTCGGCCTTGACTCGCTCGATGCGCTGATCGATGGACGCCACCTGCTGGGCGGCCTCGCGGTAGCGCGGTGAGTGCTGCCCAAGCCAACTGTCGCGGGCCGACTGCACGGCACCGTCATGGACGGTCGGATCGGGCAGCAGGAGCCCAAGATCCGTGGACGCCAGCACGGCGTCGGGCCGATCACTCCGCGCGTAGAAGGCTCCTCGCCCGCCCGTGTTCACGATCTTGAAGACCAACTGGCTCTCGCCGGCCGGCAGCTCCACGGTGATGCGATCCTGATCGGGTGCGGCCGCGCGGTCGGTGTTGTTCGCGTGGACTTGCTCGCCGTTGCGCCACACCATGATCCGATCATCGCTGCCGAGCGAGAGTCCCAGCGTGCGTGCGGTCGGTGCGAACACCTGGCGTGCGATGTACTCCGCGCCAACGCCCTCGGCCAGGCCGACCACTTGACCCTCACGGATGTCCGGCGCGTGACGCCAGCCGCCATTGCCGAACTTCGCGTGACGGTTGAAGCGGGCTTCGCGGCCCGGGCCATGCTCGGCGAGCGCACCATCGAGCGATCCGCTGCCGAAGACGTCGCTCAGGTACCAGTCACTGGTGGCGATCGGCAACTGGGCCAGCACACGATCATCGGCGGGAGCCACGTGCACACGAACACGGCCGATCGAGTGCTGCGCGTAGGGCGACTGGTAGCCGAGCTTGAGTTCGAGTTGCGTTCCCGTGGCAAAGCCGATCGGCGCCTCGGTCAGGAAGTACGCCACGCGACCCTGACCATGCAGATGCCCGTCGAGGGCCCATTGCCTGTCATCGGCTGCATCCAACGCGTTGACCGCGCGGAAGTCCCCGTTGGGCTGCTCATGGCTGGCCCACGCCCACACGAAGCGCACTGGCGTGCGCACGCTCGGATCCGCAAGGCTCACGGCTTCCGCGCTGATCGAGTTCAGCACGGCATTGCCGTTGGGTGCGCGACCCACACGACCGCCGAAGCTCTGGTCAGGCAGCGCTTCGAGCGCGATCAGCCGCACTCCGGCTTCGGGGAGCCTGAGCGTGATGATGTGTTCGTCGAAATCAGGATTTGTGCCCGATGCCAGCACGGATCCATCGTCCTGCGCGGTCAGCGTCGCGCCACCGACGCTGATGGCCCGCTCGACGACCGGTCGCGTCCACGCGATGCCGTCCTTGGAGCGCCAACGCTCGAGGAAGCTGTCGAGCAGCCCACGGTCTTTCTCGGCGCCCTCGTCCCGAACGGTGATCGCCTGCGTGCGTTGCTTGGCCAGTTCCAAGAGCGTGGCATCCACCTGTGGATCGGTCAGGGTCATCGCCGGCTCGAGTGCGCGGTTCGGATCGGGCACCTGCGAGTAGAGCCCCGGCTCCTTGATGCTGTTGAAGAATGCCAGCATCGAGTAGTAGTCGTCGGTCGTCACGGGATCGAACTTGTGATCGTGGCAGCGCGCGCAGCCCATCGTCAGGCCAAGGAACACCGAGGCCGTCGTGTTCGTGCGGTCGACCCAGTACTCGACGAGGTACTCCTCGGGAATCGCGCCCCCTTCATCTGTCGTGACATGGTTGCGATTGAATCCGCTGGCGATCACCTGATCCTGCGTGGCCCCGGGAATGAGGTCGCCGGCAAGCTGCTCGATCACGAATCGGTCGTACGGCATGTTCGACCGGTACGCCTTGAGCACCCAGTCACGCCACGGCCAGATCTGCCGACCTGCATCCATGTGGATGCCACAGGTATCGGCGTACCTGGCCAGGTCGAGCCACGGCACCGCCATGCGCTCGGCGTATCGCGTGACATAGGGTTCCTCTTCAAGAAGCATGGCCACGAGCCGTTCGTAGGCATCGGGACGCTCGTCGGCGAGGTGCGCCGCGAGCTCGCGATCGGTCGGAGGCAGGCCAGTCAGGTCAAGGAACACGCGGCGCGCCAAGGTGGCGCGGTCGGCCTCGGGCCCGGGCGCGATGCCCGCGCTCTGCCAACGATCGAGGATGAATCGATCGATCGGCGTGCGTCCCCACGCGGCCGCCCGATCAGCCTTCGCCAAACCGTGCTCGGAAGCCTTCGGCGGTAGGAAGGACCAATGCGCGTCGTACGGTGCACCGGCCTCGATCCACCGGGTGAGCAGGGCGCGTTCATCGTCGCTCAGCGGCCGCTTGCCGCTGTCTGGCGGCGGCATGACTACATCGGGGTCTGCATCGTGAATCCTCGCGAGCAGCACGCTTCGCTCGGGTGAACC
>Ga0194132_10001401_pt1 | contig 48780 bp, 31 predicted proteins | sample TA2KigOf80mmetaG_FD_148612 | JGI IMG/M metagenome (GOLD analysis project Ga0194132, IMG submission 148612) | Freshwater microbial communities from Lake Tanganyika, Tanzania - TA2015054 Kigoma Offshore 80m | ecosystem: Environmental > Aquatic > Freshwater > Lake | place: Tanzania: Lake...
CCGTGAACATGCGGAACAACAACGGCTTCCGACGCAATTTCTCGTAATTCGTCATAACCCTATGAATAGGCCATCGATCGCTATTGCGCAACGAGTCTAATAGGCCATCGATCGCTATTGCGCAACGAGTCTGCTCTTCTCGATTACAACCTTCCTCACTTCTGAAACAGGCGAGGGGGTTGTTTAGCTCGTCGCTTTGCGACAGGGCGATGTTGCGTCGCCCGAGCGTATGCCTAGCCACCCAACTCGGGGAAGGCTGTTCCAGCACCGCTATCGTGCTGGAGCAGTACCTGCGGTTGGTGGACTGGAGCAACCCCGCGGTTCGTGGTACCACCAACCGCAGGTACTGCTCCAGCACGGCGGTGCCGTGAGCCTTCCGCGCCACAGGTCAGGAAGTAGACGCTCCCTCGTCTGTTTCGGAAGCACCAGTCGCAGCTCAGTAGGAACCTCTCCCATGGCGGCAGTCCTGACGTTGGACGACGTGCGCAAGGCTTGGGACGCGCGCGATCCGCGACTCATCACACTCATCGAACAGATCTGCAACCAGCCCGTGCCGGCACCGGACGCGCCGATCCGCGACGGCGCGCTCACGTTCGAGAAGTTCCTCTCACAACTGCGCGACTGGCGCTACCGGCAGAAGTCGCGCGAGGAGCAGGCCCACTACCGCGTCGAAACGCTCAAGGCGATCGAAGCCGCGGACGCCGAAGTTCCGCTCGCGGACAAACTCAAGGTTCACGAAGTCATCTACACGCTCTGGCAGTCGAACGACGCGCTGGCCCGCGACTACCTGCTGCGGATCATTGCCAGCGTGCCGCTCGTGTACGGGCCGTGGAAGGCCGTGAAGCGCATCTTCAAGGAAGCCGAAGCGAAGAACGACACGGAAATCTTCGGCGCGATCGCGGCCCGGCTCGACATGGCGCACGCGGGCGCGGCCTACGGCAAGCAGGTCAGCGGCGCGACCGTCGCCTACTGCGTGCGCCGCGCGTGGCGCTACCTGCGCCGCGTCGGGCTGCACCTACCGGCGACCTACCCCGACGCCGCGTGCGAGTTCCTCGTCAACTACACCGACAACGTGCGCCTCAACGGGACGTGGGTGTTCAACCACATCCTGTTCCACGATTCGAAGAAGTACGGCCGCTCGAACTTCCGCTTCGGCTGGAACGACAAGACCGCGGACCCCACCAACCTCAAGAACCGCGCCTACGGCGACACGTGGAAGCGCTCGCACCGCCCGCTCTTCTCGCTCCTCGAACGGGCGAAGTGTGACGCGGTACGCGACTTCGCCACCACCGCGTTGAAGACCGACTTCCGCCAAGTGCTGCGCGACACCGAACCCGCGTGGGTCGTGCGCCTCGTCGCGGTGCCGAGCCGCGCGATTCACGACTTCGTCGTGTGGCTGTTGCAGAACGTGCCCAAGTTCGAGCAGGGCGCGTTCCGCACGCTCGGCCTGCACGACGCGGTGCTGAAGCTGTTCGATTCGCCCTCGACCGACGCGCGGAAGTACGCAGCGAATTACGCCCGCACGCACGCCCGCGACCTGCCCGTATCGGAGCTGATTCGCCTCGCGAACAACGACAACGACGAGGTGCGTAAGCTCGCCACCGACCTGCTGGGCGAGAAGGACCCGCGCACCGGCGTCGGCCTTGAGGCGTGGGGACAATTGCTCGAAACGCAGCACGGACACAAGTTCGCCGCCGACACGATCACCAAGAGCTTCGGCCCAACGGAACTGACGCCCGACTGGTTCGCGAGCCGGTTGCTCTCGGACAGCGACCTCGCGTTCGGCTTCGCGCAGAAGCTGCTGCCGAAGGTTCACCCCACCAAAGACCTCGGCCCGGCGTTCTTCACGCGCCTGCTCCAGAAGCTCGACCCCGAAGAGGCCAAGACCGGGCGCGTCGTCCAGTACGCGACCACCGAACTCGCCAAGTTCGACCTCGACGCGCTCGGCAGCGACCTGTTGCGCTGGCTGCTGCTGTTCCCGCCCACGACCAGCAACGCCGTGCAGTGGGTGAACCAGAGCAAGATCAAGAAGCCGCAAGCGTTCGGCACGGACTTCCTGAAAGCGGTCGCGTTCCAGCCGGATTGGGACGCCTTCCCGTGGCTAGTCGAGTTCCGCGCGAAGCACGGTCAATGGGCGAAGGAACTGGCCTTTACCGAGTGGGTCGCGCAGGGCGTTCTCGGCTGGTTCGCGGACGTGCGCAAGTTCACGAACGCCGAACTCGGCCTCGACTGGCTGCTGAAGCTTGTGGCACGCGGCGAGCCAATGTACTTCAACTTCGCCAGCGACCGCCTGATCCGCACGTTCTTGCCCGCCGACTTCGCGCCGACGACGGCCGCGCCGGTTGCGACCGGCGGGGGTGACGCGCCGACGAGCGCCGACCTGAAGGGCGCGTCGTTCCTGTTCACCGGCAAGCTCGCGTCGATGACACGCGATCAGGCCGAGGAGCGCGTGAAGGGCGCGAACGGCGTCGTTGCTGGCTCCGTGTCGCCCAAGCTGCACTACCTCGTGATCGGCGACGAAGGTTCGCCGCTGTACGGGCAGGGCGCGAAGGGGAGCAAGCAGACGAAGGCCGAAGACCTGAACGAGAAGGGCGCGAACATCAGCATCATCTCGGAGACGGCCTTCCTCCAGATGGTGAGCGGCGAGCGCACCGCCGCGCCGGTGAGTAGCGACAAGGTGAGCGCCGGCTGCGCGCGACTGTGGGAACTGGTGATCGCGCCCGGCCCCGCGGACGCTCCCGTTGGCCGGTTCGCGCGCGACTACGTTCGCCGGCACCACATCGAGATCGGCAAGAAACTGGCCGATAAGCCGGTCGACCCCGGCGCGGAGATTCCGCCCGCGTTCCTCACGCTGGAGCGCGTGCTGCCGCTGTTCAGCGAGACCCGCAAACCGCTGCGCGAGTTCGCCCTCGAACTGGCCGCGTGGGAGTTCGCCCGCTGGAACCCCGGCGTCGATGACCTCGTCGCGATGGCCGACATCCCGTTCATGGACGTGCGCCGGTTCGTCGCTAAGTCGCTCCTCGCGGACGACACGCCGCCGAACCGCCCGTTCCGTCTCGACCCGGCCAAGCTCGAAGCAAGCGCCGTGTATCGCTTCTGCGAATCGAACGACGAGGAAACCCGCGCGCTCGGCATGGAACTAATCAACCGGTTGCCGAAACTGCGCGTGCCGGAAGAGCTGTTCCGCCTGTCGGAAAGCCCGGATCGCAAGGTCCGCGCGTTCGTGATCCGCGCGCTCTGGACGGTCTACCGCGACCGTGGCCTGACGCCCGACTGGAAGCCACCGCTGCCGCCCAAGCCGACCGTCGGGGCGAAGGCCAAGAAGGACGCGGAGAAGGCGGCGCAGAACCGCGGCGACGGCATCCCGCGCAAACCGGAGACGTGGCCCGCTCCGCAACCGACCCTGAGCGAGTTCCTGCGCCGCATCCTGTTCGAGATCCCGCCCGGCCGCCCGGAGAAGTCTCGCGACGCGGTCGAGGACACCGACACCAACGACCCGAACGCGGCCAAGCCGGAGAAGGTGGTCAGCGCGAAGCCGCTGCCGGCCCGTCGCGCGAAGCTCGATCTGGTCGAGACGATGCGCGACCTCGGCCTCGAAGACAAGACGTTCGGTGGCGGCATCCTTCCGCTACTGGACGAGTTCATGCTGTCGCGCGGGCCGAGCGAGCGGGCCGCGTGCCTCGTCGCGGTCACCCGCATCCGCCACAGGTTCCCCGAGTTCAAGAAGGAGGGCGCGTAATGGCCTCCGCGAAATGGGCGGCGCTCGTCGAACGGTTCCGCGCGTTCCTGCCGGAGATTCGCGCCTACGCCAACGCGCGCGACAACCTGCCGGACGACTACGACATCTTCGTTCTCGCCGAGGAACTGCTCGGGCACTTCCCCGAAGACGATCAGGACTATCTGAGCAAAGAATTGGTCAACGCCATCAACGACGACGGCGGGTTCGTCGCGCCGCTCCCGCCCGACAAATCGCTCGAAGACGCGAGTTGGGCCTTCTACGAGCGCCTCGAAGAGTTCGCGGGCGAGGCCGAAGACCTTTCCTACTCCGATGACGATGAAGGAGATGAAGACGAAGAGGGCGACGAGGACGAGAGCGATGAGGAGTCGGACGAGAGCGAGGACGAAGAAGGCGGCGAAGACGATGACGAAGAAGGTGACGAGGCCGAGGAAGAGGAGGCCGTGCCGGTCAGCGCGGGCGAGACCAGCGAGGGGAAGGGCCAAACGTATCGCGGCGACATCCGCGGCATAGTCGGCGTCGACGACACGCTCGCGTTCACCACGGTTCACCCCGAAGGCGCGCCGACCGCGCTCTATTGGCTCGACGCCGACAAGCTGAGCCTGAAGCCGGTCGAACTGCCGTGCGGCGGGGTCGCGCTCGCGGCCGACGGACACACCGTGTACGTCGGTGGCACGGACAACAAACTCTACGAGTGCAACAAGAAGGCGCACAAGGTGCTGGCCGGGCCGTTCGCCGGCCCCATCGCCGGCATCGCGGTGCTGGCGAAGAAGCGGCTCGCGGTGCTGCACGGCAAGCAAATCGACATCATCTCCGACAAAGACGGGGAACTAAAGCAGACGCTCGAACTGCCCGAAGACGGGACGTGCCTCAGCGCCGACAAGACGCAAGCGTGGCTCGTCGCGGGCACAACGAAGGGCAACGTCGCGGTGTTCGACGGGCAAGACACCGACGAGTTCGTGCCGGGCGAAACGGCCAAGCTCCACGACGGCGCGGTCACGCTCGTCAAGTTCGAGCCGGAAGAGCTGCGGTTCTTCTCCGCCGGCGCGGACAACAAGCTGTACACGACGTTCGCGCGCGGCACCCTCGAACCGGAGGACAAGGGCCGCGGCAACATGCACGAGGACGTGCTGACCGCGCTCGCGTTCGTACCCGGCGACCGCATGGTCACCGGCTCGCGCGACGCCACGCTGAAGAACTGGCCGCGCGGCGGCGCGATCAAGCCCGGCACGCTCAAAGACGTTGTCGGGAAGGTCGTCGGGCTGGCCGTCGTCACCGTCTACAACCAACCGCATCTCGCGTGCGCCTGTGACGACAACTCCATCCGCTTCCTGCGCCTCGAAGAGGACGGGAAGTTCCCCGAAGAGGACGTCGTTCACGAGAAGGTGACGGGCGCGGCCGATTGGGTTCGCAACGAGTTGAGCCAGAAGCACGACCCGAAGCGCCGCGAGAAAGCGCTCAAGGTTCTCGCCGAGTGGAAGGACTCCGCGAGCATCGAGATTCTGGGCGAGCAACTGACCCGCGACCCGGACCCGAAGCTGCGCGAGTTCGTCGCGGACCTACTCGTGAAGAGCGACAACCCGCGCGTCGTCAAGATTCTGGAACGGGCCATCGGCCACGGCGACGGCAAGGTGCGGCTGATCGCGTTCAACGGGCTGCACGCACGGGCGAAGGACGACCTCGGCCCCATCGACCTCGCCCTCAAGACCGGACACGCGGACGTGGGCACCGCGGCGGTGAAGGCGCTCGAGCCGCTGGCGAAGGTCGACGATCAGGCGCTGACGCGCCTCGTGGACGCACTCGACGCGAGTGTGTGGGACGTGCGCAAGGCCGCGCTCGCGGCGCTCGAAACCGTGTACGACGCGAAGGTCTCCACCGCGAGCCTGACCGCTCTCGGCTCGAAACACGGGGACGTGCGCGCCGCGGCGCTCATCCGCGCCTACGAGCGCTGGCTGCTCGAAGACCCCGCGGTTCAGTCGGCGATCCGCCGCCGGCTCGAAGACGGCGATGCCGCGGTGCGCAAGGTCGCGTTCCTGCTGTCCGTGCTGTCGAAGGAACAACTCGCGGGCGTGCTGCGCGCCAGCGACGGCGAATTGAACCGTCAGCTCAACGAGTTGGAGAAGGCCGAAAAAGCGGACAAGGCCGCGCCGCTGGTCGCGCCGGATGCCAAGAGCAAACTGACGCCGACCGACTACGACACGTTGCTGCAAGCGACCGCGAGCCGCGCGCTCGATACCTGTTTGCGCGGGGCTCGCGGCCTCGCGGTGCTGGGCGACCCGCGCGCGTTCGGCCTGCTGCTGCAACTGAGCCGCGAAGAGGACGTGAACGCCCGCGTGGACGTGTGCCGCGCGCTCGCGGCCCTCGACGACGAGCGCGCCGTGAACCGCTTGCGCTCGATGCTGTTCGACCCGCAAGCCTCCGTGCGCGACGCGGCGTACACGGCACTGGTGAAAATCTTCGACCAGACGCCTCTCAGCGTGGCCGAGTCGGGCCTGACCGCGGCCGATGAGGACGTGCGGCGGCGCGGGCTCGAAACACTCATCAAGGTGGTGAAGAAGAAGACGCCCGAGGCCGCGGGCGAACCGGGCTGGGACCTGCTCGTTCGCGCGCTCAACGACGGCGCGAAGGGCGTGCGCAGCGAAGCGTTCAAGGCCGCGCTAAACCTCAAGATCGCCGGCGGCGGGCCGGCCACGCTCCGCTTCGCGCTGCAATCCATTCACTCCGACGTGCGCCGCGAAGCGCTCACCGAAGTGACTGCGCAGGAGAAGGAAGAGTGGGCCGCGCCGCTCTTGTACGAGTTCTTCAACGACCCCGATTCCGGGCTGCGGCGCGAGGCGTTCGAATTTGCGACCAAGAAGAACAAGGAGCTCGCGGTCCTCGAAACGGCCCTCGGCTCGAAGCACGCGGACGCCCGCAAACTCGCGGTCGAGGCGCTCATCAAGAAGCACTCGAAGGCCGCGCAACAGGTGATGCTCAAGGCGATTGACGACCCCGACCGCGACGTTCGGTTGCTCGCCGTCAACGCGCTCGTGGACGACGACGCGCAAGGGCCGCTGGCGCAGGCGCTCCAGAGCGACCGGGCGGACATTCGCGTGCGCGCCGCGGCGGCGCTGGCGAAGCACGGCGACGCGGCCTCGTTCGCGCCGCTCGTCGCGCTCGCGACCGCGCCGGAACCGCAACTCAAGGAGCGCGTTTCGGACTGGCTCGACGTGACCGCGCTCGCACTCGGCGGCCTCGCGGAACTCGGCGATTCCCGCGCGCTGCCGCACGTGGTTGCGCTGACCGACAGCCCGCACAACTTGCTGCGCGCCGCCGCGGCCCGCGCCCTCGTGTGGGTGGCGAAGCCCGACACGACCGCGGCGCTGCGCACGGCGCTCCAGCACTCCGACCCGGAGGTAAAGTACCGGGCCGCGCTCGGCCTCGCGTACCTCGGCGACGCCACCGTTGGGCCGCTCGTGCGCGGCGACACCGGGGGCGTCGTAACGCCCGCGGAGCAGTTCACCGCGACCGTCGCGCTTGGGGCCGCGGCCGGCGTTCAGGGCACCGTCTACCTCGACAGCGCCGACGAAAAACTGCGCGACCGCGCGCTGCTCGCCACGCTGCTCTTGGAACTGAAGGACACGGACGGCCAACCGGACAAGTGCATCGAGTGCGTGTCCGCGAAGGGCGCGCGGTTCCGCCTCACGGGGGCGCAGGCGCTCGAAGCGTTCGCCGACCGTGCCGCGTTCCGCGAGTTCGTCATCAAGCAAGCGAACGACCGCGGCGACGACACGCCGTGGAAGGTGTCGCCCGACGTGATCGACGACCTCGCGAATCTGCTCGCGTTCGCCCCGCCGCAACTGAAGGCCAAGACCGCGCTGTTGCTGCGTCTGTTCGACAACAAGGAACAGGCGGAGTGGAACGCGGAGTGGGGCGCTCACGCGGCGCGGTACGCGAAGGAGATCAAGGACGCCGCGGCCGTGGCGAACGCGGCCGGCGTACCGGTGCCGTCGAAGTTGACCCCGGAGCAACTGCGCGAGCTGGCCTTTGGCGGGTACGTCGGCCTCGTGCGCGAACAGGGCGCGAGCGGCAACAGCGCGGCCGTTGCGAAGGTGCGCCAGACCGCGCTCGCGCGCATCTTCGCCATCGCCAGCAAGGACGCGACCTACGCCCGCTCTGCGCAGCCGGTACTCGCGCAGGCGATGGGCGACCCCAATCAGCCGGTTCGCACGCAGGCGTTCGAGCACTTGCAGGCGCTCGGCATGGACCGGGCCGCGCTCGGCGCGGAAGCCCTCGAAGCCGGGTACACCGACCTCGGCGTGAAGGGGCTTCAACTCCTGACCGACGGGGCGAGCGCGAAGAAGGGCGAAGCGGTTCTGGAGCGCGTGATACTGTCGCGGTCTGACGATCTGGCCGTCGAAGCGGCGAAGCTGCTGCGCGACCGGCAGGGCAAGGTGCCGGTCGCGAAGAAAGCGCTCGATTCCGTCCACGAGCCCATGCGCCTCGCGGCCGTCGAGTGGCTCGCGTCCGAGTACGAGGCCAGCGCCGACGCGAAGCAGTTCCTGCGCGGCGCGGTGGAGTCGCGGTACCGCAAGGTGCGCGAGAAGGCCGCGTTCGAGCTGGCCGGCAAGAAAGACGGGGCCGCGTTCGACGCCCTCGCCCGGTTTTTGCAGGAAGCCAACGATTCGGGCCGACAGCACGCAATCATCAACGCCCTCGTCGGCCTCGGCGACGCGCGCGCCGCCGACGTGTTCCTCGACCGGGCCGATAACGACCCCGCGGGCACCGCGCAGGTACGATCGCTCATCCCGTCCGCGGCCACGTTCCGCCGCACCGTCACCGCCGACCGGCTCCTGATCCTGCTCGCCAAGCACAAGGACTGGCAGGGCGACATCTACACCGCGCTGCGAACCGTCAGCGGGTACGACCAAGCGCCGAGCGAGTTGGACGACGACAACCCGAACCGGCCCGCGCCGCGCAAGGACCAGCACCCGCGGAACGACGCGGTTCTAACGAAGCTGATGGAAGCGGCGTTCGCCAGCGGCAACACCGACTACATCGCGACCGAGTTGCTGAACGACGCGCGTGTCGCGCCCGGCGCGGACGTGAACCCGATCTTCGCCACACTCTGCACCAGTCCGAACGCGGATCTGAGGGACCAGTCGCTCGCGGCCTACGGGTTCCGGTTCCGCAAGCGCGGCGCGCCGCCCGATCCGCTACTCAAGGCGCTGAAGCACAAGAACCCGGTCACGCAGTTCTACGCGGCCGAAGCCCTCGCCCGCGGCAGGCGCGCCGAAGGGTTGCAGGTACTGCTCTCCGGCATCGAGTATCTCGAAGACCCCAACCACCGCGTTCGCGCGGTGCAGGCGCTGGGCGAACTTGGCGACCCGCGCTCGGTCGACAAGTTGCTCGCGCTAGCCACCGAGGACGGCAACCCGCTGCAAGAGGTCGCGATCGAGGCCGTCGGCCACTTGAAGAAGTCGCCGCAGGCCGACGCCGTGTTCCGCGCGCTCGAGAAGCACGCGAAGGGCACCATGAGCGCCGCGGCGCGGGCGCTCGTCGGGCTGCGGTACTTCGACACGCCCGCCGGCTGGGACATCGTCCGGGCAAAGGCCGTAACGAAGGGCTACCAGTTCGACTTCATCCGCTCTGCGGCCACGGAACAACTGGGGTACAACGACGACCCGGCGACCCGCGACCTGCTGTTGAAGGTGCTGCGCAACAGCAACGACTACCGGACGCTCGAAGCTGCGTATCGCGGCGCGGGCCGGCTGTGGGGGAAAGACGCGCTCGAACCGAACTACCATGTCATCCAGAACGCGAGCGGATACGACGTGACCGGGTCGGGCGAAGAGTCGCCGCTGGAAGCCGTTGTGAAGCGCGGCGACGCGCTCCGCATCATGGAGCTGTTCCCCAACTGCCAGCCGGAGATCCAGCAACAGTTGGAATCGGCCCTCCTCACACGGCCCGACCTGCCAGTGAAGGAAGCGGTCGCGGCGCTGGCGCACGCCGACGAGGGCACCGTACGGCTCGCGTCTCGGTTGCTCGGTCGCGTTTCGAACCCGGACGCGGGCGTGAAAACGGCTATCGGCGGCGCGCTCACGAAGTGGTGGGCGGCGTGGCAAGAGCGGCGCGCGAAGGCCGGGAAGGGCGACGCGCTCACGAAGGCCGGCGAAGTGGTCGAGAGCCTGCTGTTCACCGCGGGCCGCGCCGGGGTTCCGGCCGACGCGCTCGCCGGCGTCGCCACCGCGCGCCCGGACGACCCGCTGGCGCGGGGCATCCGGCTCGAAGCGGTGCGGTGCCTCGCGCTCGGCGCGCGCACGCCCGCAGTCCTGAACACACTCGAAGCGCTCGCGGTCGGCCCCGACGCCGACGTGCGCGTCCTCGCGTCCGAGATGCTGGCGCGGTTCGACGCGCCGCGCGCCGCGAAGCTCGCGACTCCCGACAAGATTCTCTCGGATCGTCCCAGCTTCAACCGGCTCGCGATCGCGGGCGCGGTTCGCGCGAAGGACGTGGCGAGCGCCGCGGCCAGCCCGCACGTTCAGCCGGTCGCGCTGCCCGTGTTCGTGGCCGAAAAGGACGTACACACGCTCGCGGCCGTGGCGAAGGATCGCAAGGCGAACGAGGCCGCGCGGTTCGGCGCAGTCGAAGGGCTGGGCGTGATGGCGACCGAACCGGCCGAAGCGGTGCTGGTGGCAATCGGCACCGACAAGGACGACGAGAAGGAACTGCGGAAGGCCGCGTGGCGCGCGCTACGGCGCTCGAAACGCGCTCGCAAGCGCGGCGCGGTCAACACGCTCGCCACGGTGCCGAAAGCGGTGAAGGCGACGAAGGCTTCAACAGGTACTCAGTCAGAAGACGAGGGCGATGAGGAGTAGCGCGGTCCCTCCGGGACTCGCGCTAAACGGGCTTCGCATCGTGCTCGCGATGAGGGTTGAGAGATGGCAACCACGGACCTTCCGATCGCCGAAGAGATCAGCGACGCGCCGCCGCCGGCCCCGGCGAGCGGGGCGCACCTGTCGTACGCCGGCGCGAGCCGCGTCGTCACGGCGGGCAACACCGCGACCGTGGAACTGTTCGGCAACCTCGACCGCCCGCCGGTGCGGTTCGACGCGACCGTGACGAACCCGCTACGGTTCCGCGAAGCGCTCTCCGCGCTGTACGGCGTCATCGGCAGCGACTACCGCTACGCGCCGAAGGACCGCACGCAGTACATCGCGTACCTGCGGCTCAAGCGCGACGCGGCCCCGCTCGGCGTGTGGCACGCCCAGCAGGCGTACTTCGCGTGGATGTTGCGCAACGACCCGAACGCACTCACCATCCTCGACCCCGTCGTGAGCGTTCACCCGGACCAGATCACGTTCGAGGTGTTCGGCAAGGACGAGAGTACCTACGCCTGCCTCGCGTTCAAGAACGACGGGTTCACCGGCGCGGGCGCGGCTGCGCACGGCACCACCAACATCGACTTCAGCGACGCGCTGTATTCGAGCGTGCAGCAGATCCGCGGCTATCGAACGACGCGGCTCGCGCTCGGGCCCGCGGCCGGCGGCGCGGCCCCGGACGCGGGGAAGGGCACCGTCCTCGAAAAGAAGATTCAGGTGCCGGACTCGTGGCTCCGCGGGTTCCTGCAAGTGCAATCGGCCGCGACGCTGCCGTTCGACCACGTCCAACTCTCGCCGATGGACCTGTACAACGTGCTGCGCCACCTGCGCATGAACGGCGACCGCAAGGGGAAGAAGCGCGGGCTGCGGTTCGAACTGGTGCCGGCACAGCAACCGCGGATCGTCGCGGAGCCGTGGGAGACGGTATTCACCACGACGGCCGACGTGTTCCGCGGCAAGGCGGCGCGGCTGGTGCGCGTGTGGGGCCGCCGCCGCCTGATGACCGTGAAGCGGTTGCTCCCATTCGTTCAGTCCGTGGACGTGTACCTACTCGGCAGTGGGCTGCCCAGCTTCTGGGTGTTCCGCTGCGGCGACATCACGCTGACGCTCGGCATGACCGGGTTCACGTCCGCGAACTGGTCGAGCGCGCTCGGCTTCGACCTGCTGTTGCCGCGCGGCACGCAGGACGGCGAGCCGACGAAGAAGGTCGTCGCGCACCTCGCGCAGCACTGGAAAGCAACCCACAAGGAACTTGGGGCCGCGACCGGGGTGAAGGGCGCGGCGCTGGTCGAGGCGGTGCAGGTCGGGTGTCAGAACGGCGAGCTGATGTACGACATCGCCAACGGCGTGTACCGGCACCGGCCGCTGACGGCGCAGCCACTCGACCTCGCCCGGTTGCAGTTCCGCAACGCGCGCGAGAAACTCGCGCACGACCTGCTGACGCGCTCGCGCGCGGTCCGGATCACGGGCGAGAACCGCATCGCCGGCGTCGGGCTTGAGTTGACGGGCACCGTGGCCGTGGCCGAGGACAAGCGCGACTACCGCCCGCAGATGGTGCTCGCGGACGAGGGCCAAGTGCGCAAAGTGACCTGCACCTGTGCCCCGTTCCGCAAACACGGCATCAAGGCCGGGCCGTGCGTCCACCTCATCGCGTTGCGGCTGGCGTTCGCCGAGAAGGAATCGAAGAAGGCCAAGAGCGACGACGCGGTGAAGTTCGAGACGCGGGCGTTCGCCAAGCGCGATGGCGCGGTCGAGCGCGTCGTGCAGATTTCGCTGGAGCGCGACAAGGTGAAGTACCGCTGGGGGCTGAGCGGGCAGGCCATGCGGCTCCAGACGATGCGGTTCAACACCGAGGACGCGGCGCGCCGGGCGTACTTCGCCAAGCTCGCGGACCTCGACACCAAGGGCTACCTCGACGCCATCGCGGAGTGAAGTACGACCGTTTTCGACAGGATCACAGGATCAAACAGGATCAAGAGAAGACGTGTGCCGAATCCATCGTGTTCATCTTGTGAGCCTGCCAAAACTCTTCGTCTCCAACTATGAGCACCACGACGACACCGACGGACACTGCGACCCTGTGGCGCTTGATCGTTCAAGCGGGCGGGATGAAGGCGTACATCGACGGGCAGCTCCGCGAGCGCGGGTTCCTCGTCACGCGCCGCGACGCCGACGCCATGTCCGACCGCGAGAAGGACACGTACAAGAAGGCGCTCAAGCAGGAGGCCGAAGAGCGCCGCAAGCTGCGCCGCGAGACGTGGGGCGCGTACAAGGCGAACCACATCGTTCACCTCGGCGAAGGCGTCTTCTGGAACGACGAGCAAAAAGAGGACAAATGGGACACGCCCAACAGTGAGGAGCGCGCGGCCGAGAACGAACTGCCGGCGCTCGACAAGCCGGAGCAACTGGCCGAAGCGCTCGGCGTGACGATCCCGCAACTAAAAGGCATGGCGTACCACCGCGACGCCGCCACCAGCTTGCACTACGTGCGGTTCACGATCCCGAAGCGCGACGGCACCGAGCGGCCCATCTGGGCACCGAAGAAGCGGCTTAAGGCCGCGCAGCGGTGGATTCTGCAGCACATCGTTGAGCGGTTGCCCGTTCACGGGGCCGCGCAGGGGTTCCTCGTTGGGCGCTCGATCCTCAGCAACGCGCAGGTTCACGAGAACCCCAAAGTGTTGCTGAAAATGGACATCAAGGAGTTCTTCCCCACGGTGACATGGAAACGCGTGAAGGGCGTGTTCCGCCGCGCCGGGTACCGCGACGGCATCAGCACGCTGCTCGCACTTATCTGTACCGAAGCGCCGCGCGAAATCGTGGAAGTGGAAGGGAAGACGTATTACGTCTCGCTCGGGCCGCGCTGTCTGCCGCAGGGCGCGCCGACCTCGCCCGCGCTGACGAACGCGCTGTGCCTGCGCCTCGACCGGCGGCTCGCGGGCCTCGCGGCCAAGTACGGCTGGCGGTACACGCGGTACGCCGACGACCTCACGTTCAGTCTGCCGCAGGAGCACAAGGGGCCACCGAAGCTGGGCGCGATGATGGGCTGCGTGACGCGCATCGCGGAGGAGGAGGGATTCGAGATCAAGGACGAGAAGACCCGCGTTCACCGCACCGGCGGGCGGCAGAGCGTGACCGGCCTCGTGGTGAACGGTGACGAATCCCCGCGCACGCCGCGCAAGCTGCGCCGCCAACTGCGCTCCGCGATCCACAAACTCAAGACCGGCAAGCCGCTGAAAGAAGGCGAATCGCTCGCCCGGCTGACCGGCTACGCGGCGTTCGTCCACATGACGAACCCGGAGTTGGGGCGGAAGATGCTCGCGAACCTTCAAGGGTTCGAGGGCAAGGCCGACGGCCCTGCGGTGTGAGCTTCGGCGATCGCGAGCGCTTCGCGGAGGGCTTCTGCTGCTTCCGTGTGGCAACCGTAGGGCATTCGCGACGACGCCGTCATGAGGAGCCGGATGAGTCGCGGGGTGTACGGCACCGCGATGCCCGGCGGCAGGTCTAGGTGCGGTCGGATGATGGCCCGGATGAGTTCGCCGAGGCCGGCCCCGGTGTGTGCGGAAACCGGGATCGTTGGGACCGAGCGCTGCTCCGACGGGAACGGCAATGTGGAGAGATCGAATGCGTGCGGCTGATCGCACTTGTTCGCGGCGAACACCACGAACACCTCGCGCGGCAGACCCCCGAACACGTCCGGGAAGTGCGCGCCGGGGTCCGTGGCATCGACCACCCAGACGAGAATGTCCGCGGCCCGCATCGCCCGGTGCGCGAGCCTGACCCCTTCGGCTTCCAACCCCGCGACCTCACGCACGCCCGCGGTGTCGATCAGTTCCACCGGCCAGCCGTCGAACGCGGTCCGCACGCTCACGGCGTCGCGCGTCGTCCCCGCGACCTCCGAAACCACCGCCCGCTGATACCCCGCGAGCGCGTTAATCAGCGAACTTTTACCGACGTTCGGCGCCCCGGCGATCACTACTTTCCAGGGTTCCACTAGGTGCGCCCCGGCAGTGCTTCCCCGGGCCGCGAGCGCGCCGATGCGGGGCCACTGGTCCCACCAATTGGTCGCCATCTGCGCGAGAATGTCGCGGACCTCGGTCACGAACGCGCCGTTCAGTTGGTCGAGGATGATGTTCGCGGTGCGGAGTGTTGGGGCGCGCTCCAGCAGGCGAGCGGGGGGCGTCAGCCCTCTGTTCTCTTCTTCGTGACTACGAACAGGGGGCTGACGCCCCCCGCTCGCCTCGAACGCGGCCATCACCATCTGCACGACGCGCGGCCCGCCGTGGCAGTGAACTTCGACCGCGTCGGGCGCGGTGGCCGCGAGGACGACCTCGTCGCCGGCGAGTGTGCCGAACCAGAAGCGGTTCACTTCGGGCAAATCCGGCAGCGGCTTCCCAGCCGGTGCGAACAGCCTTCGCGCGAGTTCCCACGCGCGCGGCCCGCGCACCTCGACGGTGGCAATCGCCCCGGTGCCGGGCGCGGTCAGCAGTGACACCGCGGTGTCACTCACGGCGCAACCCCTCCGCCGCGATGCGGATGCCTTCGAGCGTCAACTCTGGAATGTGTCGCGTGCCCGCGGCGCGCTCGAAGGCATAGCCGAAGATAAGGGGCGCGCCGCCGCCGGTCACGTACACCAGCGGCGGGCGCTTGCACCGTTCGACGAACATATCGACGAGCTGAGCCGCGCCCGCGCCGACCGCGGCGTCGATCCCCAAGCGGATCGCGTCGGCGGTGTTCTTCGCCGGTTCCCAGAGGTCTTCGACGCGGGTCGTCAGGTCGACGAACGGTAACTTCGCGGTGAAGTCGTGAAGCGCGCGGGCCATGAGGCGCGGGCCGGGCAAGATCGCGCCGCCCTGAAATACCCCGTCGGCGTCAATCAGGTTCACCGTGACTGCGGTGCCGACGTCGACCGTGATTGCGGCCACGCCCGCGGGCGTCATCGCGCGAGCGGCGATTGCGCCGAAGAGTCGGTCGAGTCCGACCTGATGTGGCTCGTCCACGTTCACGCGAATCGGCAGCAACGTGTGGTCTTCAAACACCGCGGTGCCGCCGCGGTTGTAAGACCAATGCACGAAGCGGAGCAGGGCGGGCGGGTTCACACTGGCGACCGCCCACTGGCGCGCGAACCGTTGTGGCGGGGGAAGTTGTGCAAGGGCCGCGTCCCACGCGGTGGCGTCATCGAGCGGCAAGCGAACGACTTGTTCGACCTCGTTGCCGCCACACACGCCCCACTTCATACGCGTGTTGCCGATGTCCACCACCACGTCGGGGGTCACGGCCGGCCCTCCGGGGGCGGGGCGGTTTGGAAGTCATCGGTGCGGATCGCGGCCTCGGTGGGGAACTCGGTCGGCTTCTTGCGCGCGGCTTCTACCGCTTCGGCGCGCCTCAAGGCCGCGATCATCTCGGACACGCGTCCGATCACCAGTTGTAAGCCCTCGCCGGTCACGGCCGACATGAGCAGCACCTCGCGGCCGAGGTCCGCGGCGAGCTTGTCGCGCACGTCGTTCGCGCCGGTCAGTTCGGCCTTGCTCACGCACACCACTTCGGGCTTGCCGTCGAGCGGGACGACGTACTCGCGCAGCTCCTTGCGGATCGCGTGGTAGTTGTGAACCGGGTCGCTGCCGTCGGTCGGGAACGGCTCGACGAGGTGAATCAGCACGCGTGTGCGCTCGACGTGGCGCAGGAACTCGTGGCCGAGGCCGACGCCCTGCGCCGCGCCCTCGATGAGGCCGGGCAGATCGGCGATCACGAACCCGGCGTCGCCGCCGAGCGTGACGATGCCGAGGTTCGGGTGCTTGGTCGTGAACGGGTACGAGGCGATTTCTGGCGTCGCGCGGCTGACGCGCGAGAGCAGCGTCGATTTGCCGGCGTTCGGGAACCCGACCAAGCCGGCATCGGCGATCACCTTCAGTTCGAGCGTAACCCAGCGCTCTTCGCCGTCCTCGCCGGGCTCGAACTCGCGCGGCGCGCGGTTAGTAGAGGTCTTGAAGTGGGCGTTGCCGCGCCCGCCGCGCCCGCCCTTAGCGACGACCACTTCGTCGCCGGGCGCGACGAGGTCTTTGAGCACGTTGCCGCGGTCGCGGTCGCGGACGATGGTGCCCGGCGGCACGAGCAGCACGATGCCCTCGGCGTTCTTGCCGGCGCACTTCTTGCCCATACCGGCCTCGCCGTTCTTGGCGCGCCAGTGCTTCTTCATGGTGAGGCCGGCGAGGTTGTCGGCGTTGGGGTCGGCGCGCACGATAACACTGCCGCCGTCGCCGCCGTCGCCCCCGTCCGGCCCGCCCAGCGGGATGTACTTCTCGCGCCGGAACGTCGCGGCCCCGCGGCCCCCGTCCCCGCCCTTCACGAACAACTCGACGCGATCAACGAACATGGGTTTCTCTTAGGGTGGGACAAAGCTTTGCGCCGTCCCACCATTGCGTGCGAAGGTGGGACGGCGCAAAGCCTTATCCCACCCTACATGATATTCACATGCGCTCGACGACACGAATGCCGAGCAGGTCGAGCGCCTGCTTGATGGCGCGCGACACGAGATCGACCAGCAGCAGGCGGCTATCCCTCAGTTCCGGCGTCACCGCGTTCAGCACCGGGCAGTTTTCAAAGAACACGCTGTAGCTCTTTGCCAAGTCCCAGAGGTACGCGGTGAGCAGGTGCGGGGCATAGTCGGCTGCGGCGTTGTCGACCGCTTCGGGGAACTTGAGCAGTTGGAGTGCGAGCGCGCGCTCGGCCGGCACCGTGAGCAGCACCGCGGGCGGGTTCGTGCGGAACCGCGCCTCATCGATCCCTCCCTCGCGGAAGATGCTGCGACAGCGGGCGTAGGCGTACTGCATGTAGGTCGCGGTGTTGCCGACCGTCGCGGTCATCTTGTCGAGGTCGAAGACGTAGTCCGTGGTGCGGTTCTGGCTCAGGTCCGCGTACTTTACGGCCCCGACGCCCACTACTTCCGCGATTTCCGCTTTCTCCGCGGCACTCGCTTCATAGACCTTGCGCCCGCTCGCGCGCCGCGCGGCGACGCTCTCTTCGTACTTCTGAAGGCTCAAACGCGCCGCGTCGTCGAGCAGTGCCATCAGTTCGAGTACACCGCCCCGGCGGGTGGCGAACATCCGGCGGTCCGCGCCGAGCATCGAGCCGAATTGCAGGTGCTGGAACTCGATGTGTGCGTACCCCCAGCGCTTCGCTTGCGCGAACAGTGTCTTGAAGTGGAGCGCCTGCGGCGCGCCCACGACGTAAAGTATCGCGTCGGGCTTCCACGTCACCGCGCGGTGCTTGATCGTCGCGAGGTCGGTCGTCGTGTACGTGAAGGCCCCGTCGCGCTTGCGGATGATCGCGGGCGGCTCCTCACGTTGCTGTTCGTCCGCCGTCCGCGGGATCACGCCCTTCGCGTTCGGGATCACGACCGCGCCGTTGCTCTCGTAGGCGATGCCCTTCGTGAGCATGTCAGTCACGACGCCCGCGAGCATCGGGTTGTAGAAGCTCTCGCCGAGCGCGTGGTCGATCTTCACGTCGAGGCGCGCGTAGATCGGCTCCAGCATCTTGAGGCACGCTGGCATGAACGATTGCCACAGCGCGACGTTCTCCGCGTCGCCGGCATGGAGCTTCGAGGTTTCGGTGCGGCAAGCGTCCATGACCGGGTTCCCGGCCGCGCCGTCCTCGTCGTCGCCTTCCGCGATCTTCGCGAGGTTACGCACATGCAGATAGAGGCGCGCGAGTTCGCGCACCGGGTCGGCCTTGAACGCGGCGTCGTCGCGGTGGTTCTTGTAGCCGTACAGCAGGATGCCGAACTGCGTGCCCCAGTCGCCGAGGTGGTTGTCGCCGATGACCGTGTGGCCGAGGAAGCGCAGAATGCGGACGAGCGAGTCGCCGATGATCGTGCTGCGCAGGTGGCCGACGTGCAGCGGCTTCGCCACGTTCGGGCCGCTGAGATCAATTACGAACGTGCGCGGCTTCGCCACAGGCACCACACCCAACTTTGGGTCGGTGGCGAGCACTCGCACGGAGCGCGAGAGAAAGTCCGAGGTGAGGCGCAGGTTGATGAAGCCTTTTTCCGCGACGGTCGGCGGTTCGAGCACGTCATTCGCGGGGAGCGCGGCGACGATCGCCTTCGCCACGTCCTGCGGTTGCTGACCCGCGGCGCGGTTCGCCATCGCCATCGCGCAGTTAGCCTGATAGTCGCCGTGGTCGGCGTTCGCGGCCGGCTTGATCGCGCCCAACAGGTCCGGCACTTTGGCCTTGTCCGGGGCGAGCGCGGTCACGGCTGGCTCGAACAGCGAACGGAGTTGCGTGAGGAGGTTCATAGGTTTTGTTGCGCTGGTATCAAAAGCGACTGTCGGCCAAGCCCGCGCCCAGTAGAGGCGCGAGTTGGCCGACAGGTTCGTTATAGGGCGTGAGCGGTCGCTTACACTTCGCTCTCCCAGTCGATCTTGGTCGCGTCGCCCCACAGCTCTTCGAGCTTGTAGTAGTCACGCGTATCGGGGTCGAACACGTGGATCATCACGTCGCCGTAGTCCTGCACGATCCACTTACTCGCCTCGTACCCCTCGATACCGAGGCGCTCGTCGCCCTCGGCGCGCAGGGCCGCGTCGGTCTCTTCGGCGAGGGTGTGGATCTGCCGACGGCTGGTGCCGGTGCTGATGACGAAGAAGTCGAACAGGGGCGTGCAGGACCGCATGTCCAGTACGACGATGTCGCGGCCCTTGTTGTCGGCGGCGGTTTGCGCCGCGACGCAGGCCCGGTGAAGGGCGCTGCTCAGGCGGGCCGGTTGCGGGGCGGGCACCGAGTTCACCGTGGTCAACGTGGCGGTGTTCAAGTGGCCTCCTTCAGGGCATGGGTGCTCCCGGAGGCTCAAGGTGCCGCGGCCAAACAGGTGTGTGAATCACCGTTGTCGTGGTCTGCCTCCGGGGTCGATTGCTCGACCGTGCCATGCCGGCTGATGCGGTGCGGAACGCCCGCACCTCTAAGGGTATCATCAGCCGGGTTGTGTCATGCGTCAAGCAACATGGCCTCGATTCCGCAGATTGCGGGCGCGACCGGCGCGCCCCAAGCCCTACTTCCACTCCCCCAAATAGGACGGCCCGACCGTCCGGCCCTCACGCGAACTTCAATAATTCGCCGCGGGGGGTTGGCGAAGCGGACACCGGCCCCTACGCCGAGGTTCGTTCTCACGCTTCGTTCACTTACCGGACGCGAATCCGTATCTTGATCGCCACACGTTCTACTCTCGCGAACGGGTTCCCCCAATGAGTCGTCGCGTACTTGTCGCCCCCGCGCACCTCCGGGAGATTCAGCCCGTTTACGCCCCGGTCCTCACCGACGCCGGGTACACGATCCAGTTCTCTCCGCACAACACGCCCGGCACCGAGCAGCAGATGAGCGAAGCGGACCTGCTCGCGCACCTGCCGGGGTGCGTGGCGTCGCTGGCCGGCAGCGAACCGTACACGCGGGCCGTGATCGCGAAGGCCGCCCCCGCGGGGCTGAAGGTGATCGCCCGCGCCGGCGTCGGGTACGACGCCATCGACCTCGCCGCCGCCACCGACCACGGGGTCGCGGTGTGCTACGCGCCCGGCACCAACCAAGAGGCCGTGGCCGAACACGCCTTCATGCTGATGCTCGCGCTGGCGCGGAACTTTCGCGAACAGGACATCGAGGTACGCCAAGGGCTGTGGCCGCGGCGCACTGTCACGAACCTGCGCGGCCGGACCCTTGGCATCGTCGGGTTGGGGCGCATCGGCAAGGCGATGGTGACGCGCGCCCGCGCCTTCGGCATGGACGTCCTCGCGACCGAAATCGCCCCGGACGCGGCTTTCGTGAAACAGCACGCCGTCCCGCTCGTCCCGTTGGAGGAACTGCTCGCGCGCGCCGACGTGGTCACGTTGCACGTCCCCAAGACCCCGCTTACGAAGAACCTGATTCGCAAAGAGACGCTCGCGCTGATGAAGCCGACCGCGTACGTGCTGAACACGTCGCGCGGCGGGGTCGTGAACGAGGCCGACCTGCACGCGGCGCTCCTCGCCAAGCAGATCGCCGGGGCCGGGCTGGACGTGTTCGAGACGGAGCCCCTGCGCCACAGCCCGCTGTTCGCGCTGGACAACGTGATCCTCACCGCGCACACTGCGGGCGTGGACCAGCGGTCGCGGCAGGACATGGCCCGGCTCCCGGCCACGGCCATCGTGAAACTGCTCGCGGGCGAGTGGCCCGCGGACTGGGTCGTAAACCCACAGGTCAAAGACACGTTCTTCGCGCGCTGACGGAGCACGAAAAAGAAGAAGAGTAACCACAGAGTCACAGAGGAAGATGAGGAAGGCAAAAGACAGAATGCAGTTCTGTGAATTGCTCTCGTGATCTGCTCTGCATTGCCTTGCTCTGTGTGCTCTGTGACTCTGTGGTTAACTCTCTTCTGCCGATCTGCAATTTGGTTCGAGAGTTGTCATGTCGGACGCCGTAATCGAGATCGAGCGGTTGGTGGTGCGGTACCGCGGGAAGGCGGCCCTCGACGGGCTGAACCTGCGCGTGCCGCGCGGGTCCGTGTACGCCTTTCTGGGCGACAACGGCGCGGGCAAGACGACCACGATGAAGATCCTGACCGGGCTGGCCCCGGCCGACAGCGGGCGGGCGTCCATCCTCGGCCTCGACTGCTGGGCGAAGGCGACCGAGCTCCGGCACCGCGTCGGGTACATGCCGGAGCGCCCGCGGTTCTACGACTGGATGCGCGTGGGCGAACTCGGCTGGTTCGCGGCGTCGTTCCACCGGCCGGGGTTCCTCGCGCGGTTCAACGAGTGGGCCGAGCGGTTCGGCCTCGACCCGGCGAAGCGCCTGAAGGAACTGTCGAAGGGCGGGTACGCCCGCGCCGGCCTCGCGCTCGCGCTCGCCCCGGACCCGGAAGTGCTGTTGCTCGACGAGCCGACGAGCGGCCTCGACCTGCTGACGCGGCGCGAGTTCCTCGCGAGCCTCGCAGACCTCGCCGCCGCGGGGCGCACGATCTTCATCACCAGCCACTCGATTGCCGAGTTGGAGCGCGCCTGCACCCATGTGGGCCTCTTGCGCGACGGGCACATGATCCTGAACGCGCCGTTGGAGGACGTGCGGAAGAAGGTGCGGCGCGTGAGCCTGCGGTTCGAGGGCGCGCCGCCGGACCCGACCGGGCTGGGCACCGTGTTGGAGAAGTCCAGCACTGGCCGGTTCTGGCAGGTACTGCTGCAAGACCCGGACGCGGGGGCGCTGGCCGCGCTGCGCACCCGCCCGGACCTGAGCGACATCGAGGACACCGCGGTGTCGCTCGAAGAGGTGTACGCCGGGCTGATGGCCCGCCCGTCGAAGCCGTCGGAGAACGGCGCGCCGCCGCTGGTGACGCGCGCCGGGGACTAACGAGGACCGCCGGTGATCCGCGCCGTGGTGTGGAAAGAGTTGCGCGAGCAGTGGCTCATCGCCGCGACCCTGTTGGTCGTCGGCGGGGGGCTGCTGGTCGCGGTGGCCGCGCTGACCGACCCGCCGGTCGCCGGCGCGCCGCCCACCGACGTACTGCGCGCGGTCGGCGCGGCCCCGCTGGTCGCGCTCATGCTGGTCGTGACCGCGGCGATGGTGTGCGGCGGCGCGCTGTTCGCCGCCGAGCGCGAGGCCGGCACGATGGGGTTCCTCGACGCGCTCCCGGCGCGTCGGTGGACCCTGTGGCGCGCGAAGGTGCTCGCCGGGGCGCTGCTCGCCGCGGCGCAGGTCGCGCTCGTTCTCGTGCTGGCCGCGCTCGTAGGGGTCGCGGACGCGGCCTTCGCGCAGCGGCTCGTCGCATACGCGGTCCTCGCGTTCTGCTGGGGCGCGCTCGGCTCCACGCTCGCCCGCACCACGCTCGGCTCGGTCGGCGTCGCGATCCCGTGCGCGACGCTCACGGCGTTCGTCGTGCTCATCCCGGTTGTGCTGTTCTTCGCGCGCGCCGGTTCGTCGGTGCCGCGCCCCACGGGCTGGGCGATCTTCGAGTTCCTGATGGTCGCCGTCCCGCTCGGCGCGTCGGCGTGGCGGTTCACGGCCCCGGACCGCGCGCGGACCGCCGCCGCGGTGCCGGCCCCGGTGGTGATCGGCGCGGGGGGCACGCCGCCGGTGCGCGAGGGCCGGCCGTGGCTCGGCGGCCGCGCGCTGGCGTGGCTCGCGTACCGGCAGATGCGCGTCCCGGCGGCGGTGCTGTCGGCGTTCGCCGTCGCGTTCGGCCTCGTCCTACTGCTGCCGGGGGCGCGTGTCGTGTTCGTGTGGCCGGGGCTCGCGCTGACCGCGGGCGTCGTCGCCGGGTTACTCGCGTTCGGCGACGAACAGGCGAACCGCTCGGCCGGGTTCTGGGCCGAACACCGGCTCCCGCTGGGCCGTGCTTGGGTCATCAAGATCACCCTCTACCTCGGCCTCTTGGCGTGGCTGTTGTTCCTGCTCGCGCTCCCGTGCCTGCTGCGCGCGCAGTTCGAATCGGAAGGCCGGTTCGGGCACGGGCGCACGACGTTCGCCGCGGTGTTCCGCTCGCGCCTGTTCGACGAGCTGGGTCCGCAGGCGTGGAAGTACACGCTCGTGCCCGCGGTGTACGGGTTCGCGTTCGGGCACCTGTGCGGGCTGCTGTTCCGCAAGTTGGTGGTGGCGTGCGGCGTGGCCGCGATGCTGGGCGGCGCGAGCGCGACCCTGTGGGGGCCGTCGTTGCTGGCCGGCGGGCTGTCGCACTGGCAGGTGTGGCCCCCGGCGGCGCTGATCCTCCTGACGGGGCGCGCGCTGGCGCGGGCGTGGGCCGCGGATCGGCTCGCGGCTCGCGGCCCGGTGCGTGCCCTGATCCGCGGGTGCGGCGCGGCCTCGCTCGCGCTGGCGGTGGCGGTCGGGTACCGGGCGGTGGAGGTGCCGGACCCGGCGGGCGCGGGTGACGACGAGGCGTTCGTGGCCGCGCTGCCGCAGTACGACGAGAACCTGAGTGGGCGCGAGTTCCGCATCGCGGCCGACCGCTTCGCGCGCGTCGCGTCCGCCCTCGACGGTGCTGAGCCGCGCCGCCGCTCGCGCCTCGACGAGCGCCTCGAAACGGCCCTGCGCGCGCCGTGGCCGAAGGCCGAGCCCGAACTCGGGCCGTGGCTCACGAGGCTGTGCGACGACGCCCCGACCGGGCCGGACGAGAAGGGGTGGCCCGCGCTGGCGGCCGGGGCCGCGGCGAAGCCGGTCGGCGTGTACGACCCGCCGCCGCTGGTGCAGTCGGCCGCGGTCACGCAGACCGCGCTCGACAACGGCCGGCGCATGGCGGTGGCGCTGCTCGCGCGGGGCCTTCAGCTACAGGGTGAGGGCAGCCCCGCGGGGTTTACGGACTCGGTCGGCACCGCGCTCGCGCTCGCGCGCACGATGCGCCGCGGGGCCTGGCAACTCGCGCTCGCCGCGGCCATCGAGGTCGAGCGCGCCGCGCTCTACGCCGCCGACCGCTGGCTCGAGCGCGCCGGCAGCGGGGCCGCCCCGTGCCGCACGTTGCTCCGCGCGCTCACCGCGGCCGACGAACCGGATCCGTTCGACCCGCTCCCGTTCGCGCTCGCCGACCGCTACGTGGTCCGCGGGTTCATGCAAGCGCCCGCGGCGTGGCTCGCCCCGACCCTCACGCCCCTCGGCGGTTCCCCCGAGCAGGTCGCGGACGAGGCCGACCTCGTCGGGCTGGCATGGGCCGTGTGGTGGGAGCGCGAGCGCACCCGGCGGCTGTTGGGCCTGAACCCCAACGGCGCGCCGCGCGCGAACGTGCTCGCACTGGTCGCGGGCCGACCCGGGGCCGGCATGTTCGTTTCGCGGAACCGCGCCGCGAACGATCTTACCGATGCCGAGACGCTCCTGCGCGTGGTGCGCCGGGCGATGATCTTGAAGCTCGCGGTGCGCGCGCACGAGGCCGAACGGGGCACCGTGCCCGCGGACCTCGGCGCGCTGGTCGCCCACGGGTACCTCGACCGCGCGCCCCCCGACCCCTACGCCGACGGGCGCGCGCTCCGGTACCGCGTGTCCGCGGGCGAGACCCTCACCGGCCCGCCGCGCCCGGCCGTTGCCGGTCGCCCCCCCGAACCGCCGTTCGTCACCGTCGTGCGCCCGAACCAAGCGGTTGTGTGGAGCGCCGGGGTGGACCGCGCCGACGACGGCGGCACCGTTCCGCCCGGCGGGCCGATGGCAAAGGACATTGTGTTCCTCGTCCCCCCGCTGCCCCGGTAGCGGCCGCCCCTTTCGGAGTACTGTCATGCGCGCGCCGATTCTCGCCACTGCCGCACTGGTCGCACTGGTCGCCGCGCCCGCGCGGGCCGAAGACCCGCCGGCCCCGACCCGCGCCCACTACAAGACCGCCACCGACAACATGAAGTTGATCGCGCTCGCGTACCACAACTACGCCAGCGCCTACGGCGACGTGTGGGCCGACGACATCCGCGACAAGGCCGGGAAGCCGCTGCTCTCGTGGCGCGTCGCGATCCTGCCGTTCGTCGAGGAGGAGAAGCTGTTCAAGGAGTTCAAGCTGGACGAGCCGTGGGACAGCGCGAACAACAAACCTCTGATCGCCAAGATGCCCAAACTGTACGCCCCGGTGCGCGTGACCGCGAAGGCGGGCGAGACGTACTACCAGCGGTTCAACGGCCCCGGCGCGCTCTTCGACGGCAAGCCGCGCTACAAGGTTCCCACGATCCCCGACGGCACGAGCAACACCGGGCTGGTGTTCGAGGCCGGCGACGCCGTGGTCTGGAGCAAGCCCGCGGACCTGACCTACGACGCCAAGAAGCCGCTACCGAAGCTCGGCGCGCACTTTAGCGGTATGTGGTGCCACGTCGCCATGTGCGACGGCGCGGTGATCCGCGTCAAGAAGGACGCGGACGCCAAGGAGCTGCGCAAGCTCATCACGCCCGACGACGGCGAAGTGCTCGACACCGACAAGCTGACCAAGTAAGCAGTGGGCAGTGGGCAGTGCGCAGAAAGGCAGAAGAGTTTCGACAGGGGGAAGAGTGGAGTTCGCCCTCTCGTCTGATCTCTGGTTATCCTGTCAAAACTCTTTTGCCTTTCTGCCCACTGCCCACTGCCCACTCTTTACTCGACGAAGATGAACTCTTTGGCGTTGAAGAGGACGTGGGCGAGGTCGGCCCACGCCTTCGGGTGGTCGGGCTTGTCATAGTCCTTCGACAGCTCCGCGACGAAGTCGGTCGCGGCTGTCAACTCGTCCTTCGTCGGCGCGCGGCCGAACGCGCTCTCGTACATCGCGATCACGCGGGCCTCGGTCGTGCCCGGCGCGGCCAGCACCTTCTTCGCCCACAGCTCCGCTTGCTGAATCACGAACGGGTTGTTGAGCATCACGAGCGCCTGCGCGGGCACGTTGGACACGGTGCGCCGGCCGATGGTCGTGAACGGCGTCGGGTAGTCGAACGCGGTGAACATCGGGCTGATGAAGTTGCGGCGCACTTGCAGGTAGATGCTGCGCCGGCCGTTGCCGTCGAGCGGGCCGGACGCGGGTCGCCCCCGGCCCACTTGGTGGTCGGTCAAGTACGGCAGCACGCCGCCGCCCTCCATCTTCAGGTCGAGCCTGCCGCTCACGGCCAAGATGTTGTCGCGAACGGCCTCCGCCTCGAGGCGCTTCACGTTCTGCCGGTGGAGCAGCCTGTTCTGCGGGTCCGCGGTCGCGGCTTTGGCGCTCTGGTCCGCGGTCGCGCGGCTCGATTGCCGGTACGCGGCGCTCAACAGCATCAGCTTGTGCATGCGCTTGAGGCTCCACTGCCGGTCAACGAGTTCGGTCGCGAGCCAATCGAGCAGCTCGGGATGCGTGGGCGACTGGCCCTGAACGCCGAAGTCGTCGGGGCTGCGCACCAGCCCTTCGCCGAAGTGGTGCTTCCAGAGCCGGTTCACGATGACGCGCGCGACGAGCGGGTTGCTGGGGTCGCTCACCGTGCGCGCGAGCTCGAGCCGCCCGCTGCCGGGGCCGATGAACGGCTTCTGCTTGAACACTTCGAGCGTCGCGCGCGGGGCCACCACGCCGGGCGTCTTGTGGTTCCCGCGCACGAACACGCGCTCGTTGATGCCGGTGCCGTCGCGCATCGTCGGGGCCTTGACCGGGTCCGGCAGCTTCGCCTCCAGTTCGCGAACCCGCGCGATCAGTTTCTTGGCGTCGGCGTTGTCGGTGACAGGAAGTTCCGGCTGGAACGCCTTCATCGCGCCGTCCGCGGGCGGGCCGCTGTCGGCGAAGCGGGCCTCGCTGATCGACACCCAACCGGGGCCGTCGTCGAGCAGTTCGAGGTACGCCGGCTGGCCCTTCCACATTCGCAGGTCGAACACCATCCAACGGTACTCGTCGCCGTGGTTAACGTTCTGCGCAAGGCCGCCGTAGATCGGGTTCTGGATCAGTTGCAGGCCGTTGAGGACGACGCGGGCGCGCGCCCCTTGCCCGGCAACACGCACCGCGAAATACGGCTTGTCAACGGTGAAGGTGGGCGAGCGGAGCGCGCCGGCCAGTTTGCGGGCCTCGCGCGCCGAGTTCGGGAACCCCGGCCCGGCTTCGGGGCGGAACGCGAGGCCGTCCGCGTCCCAGCGCCCGCGCCACCCGGGGCCGAACAGCTCGAACGGGAGCGCCTTCTCGCGCCACGCGAGCGCTTGGGGCGGCGGCGGCGCGCCCGGCCCTTGCGCCTTCGCCGGTACCAACAGGTCCAAATCGGCGCGGGCCTGTTTCAGTTCGTCCAGCACCTTTCGTGACGGGGCCGGGTCGCTCACGTCGGCCCGGTTGTAGCGCGAACTGGTGAGTACGCCGAACAGCGCGTAGTAGTCCTTCGTGGCGATGGCGTCGAACTTGTGGTCGTGGCAGCGGGCGCACGAGATGGTGAGGCCGAACACCGCCTTGCCGAACACGTCGATCTGGTTGTCGGTGCGGTCGGCGAACTCGGCCCGCGAATCGACCGGCGAGTGCTTGGCCTCGCCCAGCCACCAGAACCCGGTGGCGAGCAGCGCCTCGTTCACCCCGGTGCGCGGCTCGCGGCGCGGGTTCGGCAGCAGGTCGCCGGCGATGTGCTCCGTCAGGAACTGGTCGTAGGGCACGTCGGCGTTGAACGCGCGCACGACGTAATCGCGGTAGCGCCACGCTTCGGGAATCTCGAAGTCGAACTCGTGGCCGTGCGTCTCGGCGTAGCGCACGAGGTCGAGCCAGTGCCGGCCCCAGCGCTCCCCGTACTGCGGACTCGCGAGCAGTTTGTCGATCACCTTCTCGTACGCGTCCGGCGCGTCGTTCTTCAGGAAAGCGTCGATGTCCGCGGGCGCGGGCGGCAGGCCGATCAGGTCGAAGTACACTCGGCGCAGCAGGGCGCGCTTGTCCGCGGGCGGCGCGAACGTCAGCCCTTCTTTGTCCAGTTTGGGGAACAAGAAGCGGTCGATGTCGTTGCGGATGTCGAGTCTCGGGTTGTCAATCGCCGGCACCGGCGGGCGCTTGATCGGCTGAAACGACCAGTGCTTGGCGGCCCGCGTGTGCGGGTCGAAGATGTTCCCCGGCCCCTTGCCGACGCCGCCGTCGTCGGGCCACGGCGCGCCGCCCTTCACCCACTCGGTCAGCGTCGCGATGTCGGCGTCCGAGAGTTTCCCCTTCGGCGGCATCTTGATGTCGTCGTCGTAGCGCACGACCTTGACCAACCGGCTCTTGGCCGGGTCGCCGCCCACGACCGCGGGGCCGTTCTCGCCGCCCTTCACGAACCCGGCCTTCGCGTCGAGGCGCAGCTCGCCCTTTTGCTTCTTCTCGCCGTGGCAACTCACGCAGTTGGCGACCAAGATCGGCCGCACCTTCTTCTCGAAGAACTCGTTATCAACCGGCTCCGCGGCGCGGGCGACCGGGGCGACGGCGACACAGAAGAGCAGCGCGAGAGCGGAACGGTGCATGGCGGGGACTCGTGGGCGGGAATCGGCGGTTCGGCAGGACTTTATCTTGCGGGAACCGTGCCGCGTGTGCAAGCTTAACGCTGGGGAAGAGCGGAGGGGAAGCGCCATGCGAACCGTACTGACCGCGCTCGCGCTACTAGCGGGGACCGCACGCACCGGGGCCGCGGACCCGCGCGCGGTGTGGACCGATAAGCCAGTGTGGGTCGCGAACACCGTCGCCACGGTGTACGACATCAGCACCGACGGCAAGCGGTTCCTCATGTCCGACGGCGGCACGCTCGTCCTCTTCGACCGCGATACGAGCCAGACGCTCTGGACGGTCGAGAAGACGCGCGTGCATGACGCGAAGTTCTCGCCCGACGGCAAAACGGTCGCGTGCGGCGGGTGGCAACTCGGCGTGATCCTTTACGACGCCGCGACCGGCAAGAAGTTGCACACGATCCCATCGGGCGGAGAGGGTGCGTTGCAGGTTCATTACCGGCCCGACGGCACGCTCCTCTACCACACGTCCGCTTCCAACGGAGGCGCCGCGCCGCCGTGGACGCTGAAGTACAGCATCGTTCACTACGACCCGGTCGCGAACAAGCAGCGCGGCAAGGTGTCCGACACGGTGACGTACGACACCACGAACCCGTGGCTGTGGCACCGCGGCGCGGGCTTCGTCATGGAGTTCCACCAGATATTCGGAACCAACACGACCACGAGGCGCATCGTCAACTACACCGACCCGGTCACGGGCAAGAAGTCGGCGACCGTCGAACTGGATGTGAACGCGATGCCGCTCGACCTCAGCCCGGACGGGAAGACGCTCCTGACGATGATCGCGGGCGACGAGCCGCGGCTCGTGGACACCGCGACCGGCAAGACCAAGTTCGTGCTGGGCGACCACAAGCGGCGCGCGACCGACGGGGCGTACTCGCCCGACGGGAAGTTGGTCGCGACCGTGACCGGCACGTGGTCGCGGCACGCCACGCGCGGCGCGTACGACAACAGCGGTAAGACGCTGAGCGGGCCGGCGGAGTACGTCGTGTGGGACGCCACGACCGGCAAGGAGGTCGCGCGGGCCGAGTTCCCGACGAAGGAGTTCGATTTCGTTCGGGTTCAGTTCAGCCCGGACTCGAAGTACCTGTTGCTGTCCACCCGTGAAGGACCGGGCGGGAAGGGCCAGTCGCACTACGCGGTCGGCGCGGTGCCGTTCGAGCGGGCCGGCGGCGCGGTGCTGACGTTCCCGCGCGACGAGGCGCTCCAGCCGAGGCCGGTCGGGGGCGCGCCCGGCCCGCTCGTGGCCGACCCGCTCGACCGGCTCATCGAAGAACTGGCGAAGGCGAACAAGCCCGCGGCCGACAAGGTGGACGCGCTGTTCCTCGCGGCGCTCGGCCGGTTCGCGACGGCGCGCGAACAGAAGGCGGTGAAGGGCACCTACGGCGAGCGACTGACGGCCGACGCGCTGCGGAAGGTGCTGGCCGAAATTGTCAAGTCGCCGGAGTTCGAGGCGCATATCAAGTCGCTTGAGAATCGCGCGCCGCTGAAGCCGCTCGCGCCGAGCTTCCCCGGTGGGTTTCCCGGCGGCTTCCCGAACCAGCCATTCGGTTGGCCGATGAAACCTTGACGCGCCTGCGCCGTCTTCATGTGGCGCGACGGCTTCGGCGTCGCCGCTAAACAGGAATTGGTATGGCGAAAGAGCGCGAGGCACCGAGCCTGACCGATTACGTTGTGACCGCGCTCAGCCCGGCGCTGGTCATGCTCATGGTCGGCAGCCTCGCGTTCTTCCTCGTGGAAGTGCTGTACGCGGGGAAGTACTCCGACCGGCTCCTGTACACGCTCTTCTTCTTCGTGTCGGCCGCGGTTCTGGTCGCGCGCATTTCGATCCAGTACGACCGCACGCGCGCCGCGATCTACGGCCTCGCGCTCGCCGTCGTCACCTATCTCGCGCTCCTTTCGTATGTCGAGTACCCGAAGGGGTGGCTTAACTCGTGGGGCTGGCTCGTCAACCTCGGCCTCATGGCGGTAATCTGGTGGAGCGCGCACAAGCTCACGTGGGACTGCACGCACCTCGACGAGAATCGCGCGTCGAGCGGGCGCGGCCTGTTGAACGCAGCAGGCTTGGACGCTGACGAACCTGCCCCCGTTAGCCGTGAGCCGCAGGCGAGCGCGAAGCCGAAGAAGACCAAGACGGTCAAGAGAACGGAACCAGATTCCAAACTCTGGAACTGGATCGAGCGCTACAAGGCCCACCGCGAGGCGAAGCGCAAGGCCGGGCACACGCCGGGCGTGTGGGTGCTGTATTTCGCGCTCGCGGCGCTCCCGCTGTTCGCGCTCGGCCAGTCGCTGGTCGATGCCGACGACGACAAGCGCCGCCGGGCCACCTTCCTGCAAATGGCGGTGTACGTTGCCAGCGCGCTCGGCCTGCTCGTCACGACCAGTTTGCTCGGCGTGCGCCGCTACCTGCGCCAGCGCAAGGCGAAAGTGCCGGCCGCGATGACGGTGGGCTGGCTCGGCCTCGGCGCGGTGTTGATCGTCGGGTTCGTGGCGCTCGCGGCGTTCCTGCCGCGCCCGCACTCGGAGGTGCCGTGGTTCGGGATCGAGCGCGCCGGCAAGTCCGACCGCGACGCCTCGCGCTACGCCCAGCGCGGCGGGTCCAGCGGCAAAGGCGACGGCGCGGCCGGGAGCGAGTCGAAGGCCGGTGACGGGGGCGCGAGCGCCAAGGGCGGGCAGAGCGGCGGGACGAAGGGCACTCAGGGGAGCGGCAAGGGCAACGACGGGAAGGGCGGGGGCGGCAAGAAGCAAGAAGGAAAGGGCGCGGGCGACCAGAAGGACGACCCCGAGAGCCGCGAGTCGCAGTCGGGCGCGAACGAGCAACAAGGCGACGACGCCAAAGAGGAAGGCGGCTCGCGCAGCGGCACGAGTTCGAGTCAGCCGTTCGGGGAGACGTTCCGTGCGGTCGCGGGCGCGCTCAAGTGGCTGGTGTTCGCGCTCGTCGCGCTGCTGGTCATCTTCGGCCTGTTCTTCGCCGTGCTGAAGTACCTCGCGCCGTTCACCGACTGGGCCAAGCGCTGGCTCGCAGGGTTGCGCGCGTGGTGGGCCAACCTGTTTCGGCGCGCACCTTCTGAGGGCGCAGGTGCGATGACGGCGGTTGCGGAACCGCAAGGGGCTGTAAGGCCGCCACCCTTTAGCGCGTACTCGAATCCCTTTTCGGATGGTACCGCCGAGGGGCGCGACATAGGCGAGCTGATCGCCTACAGCTTCGAGGCGCTCGATGCGTGGGCGCACGGCCGCGCCGCCGGGCGCGACCCGACCGAGACGCCGTTCGAGTTCGTCTTGCGACTGGGCGAAGTCTTCCCTGATCAAGAGGAAGAGTTCGCGCGGCTCGCGCTACTGTACGCTCACGCAGTGTACTCGGAGCGCCCGCTGCCGCCCGACGCGCTCGCGGTGCTCGAAGGCGCGTGGGAGCAGATGGTCCACGGCGTCGCGGTCGGGGCGTGACCGGCACAACCGTTGCACCGCGGCTCACTACTTTCGCAGAAGCGCCGCGTGCGTCTGGCGTTCGGCCCGCGAATCCGGTAGTTCTTCCTTATCTTTCCCACTTCCTCGCGCTGCCACACCACCATGAGCGTCGAGTCCAGCAAGTTCCTGCCGTTCGGCTCCGACCCCGCGCCCGCCAGCACGCCGAATCCCGGCGCGCCGGGTGAGTACGGCTGGTTCGGCCCGCAGGACATGTACCTCTTCAACGAGGGGAGCCACGTCCGGCTGTACGACAAGCTCGGCTCGCACCGCGCCACCGTGAACGGGCGAGACGGCTACCACTTCGCGGTGTGGGCACCGAACGCGGACTACGTGAGTGTGGTCGGTGACTTCAACAGTTGGGACCGCGGCGCGAACCCGCTCAATCGTATCGGCTCGTCGGGCGTGTGGGGCGGGTTCATCCCCGGCGTCGGTGGCGGCACCTGCTACAAGTACCACGTCGCCGCGCCCGGCGGGTTCACCGCCGAGAAGACGGACCCGTTCGCGTTCACCTGCGAGATCCCGCCCAAGAGCGCCGCGGTCACGTGGGACTTGAGCTACGAGTGGAACGACGCGGACTGGATGGCGGGCCGCAAGGCGAAGGGCGGGCACGACAAGCCGCTGAGCATTTACGAGGTCCACCTCGGCTCGTGGATGCGCGAGGCCGATCCGCCGTACCACTCGCTCAACTATCGCGACGTGGCCCCGAAGCTCGCGACCTACTGCGCGGAGATGGGGTTCACGCACGTCGAACTGCTGCCGATCACCGAGCACCCGTTCTTCGCGTCGTGGGGCTACCAGACCACGGGCTACTTCGCCGCGACCAGCCGCTACGGGACGCCGCAAGACCTGATGTTCCTCATCGACACGCTGCACCGAGCCGGCGTGGGCGTGGTCCTCGACTGGGTGCCGAGTCACTTCGCCACCGACGCGTGGGCGCTGGCGAAGTTCGACGGGACGGCGCTGTACGAGCACGAGGACGTGCGCCAAGGGTTCCACCCGGACTGGGGCAGCTTCGTCTTCAACTACAGTCGGCACGAGGTCCGCAGCTTCCTCTTGTCGAGCGCGCTGTTCTGGCTCGACAAGTACCACATCGACGGGCTGCGCGTCGACGCGGTCGCGTCGATGCTGTACCTCGATTACTCGCGCAAGGAGGGCGAGTGGGTGCCGAACCGCTACGGCGGGAAGGAGAACATCGACGCCATTTCGTTCCTGCGGCGGTTCAACGAGGAAGTGTACAAGCACTTCCCCGACGTGCAGACGCATGCCGAAGAGAGCACCGCGTGGAGCCTCGTGTCGCGCCCCACCTACGTCGGCGGTCTCGGCTTCGGCTACAAGTGGGACATGGGCTGGATGCACGACACGCTGAAGTACTTCATGAAGGACCCGCTGCACCGCAAGCACCACCAGAACGACCTCACGTTCCGCATGCTGTACGCCTACAACGAGAACTTCATTCTGCCCCTGTCGCACGACGAAGTGGTGCAGGGCAAAGGCCCGCTGTGGGACAAGATGGCCGGGGACGAGTGGCAGAAGTTCGCCGGGATGCGGCTCCTGTTCGCGTACCAGTGGGCGATGACCGGCAAGAAGCTCGTGTTCATGGGCGGCGAGATCGCCCAGCGCCAAGAGTGGCGGCACGACCAGAGCATCGACTGGCACCTGTTGAAGCTGCCGCCGCACAAGGGCGTGCAGTCCGCGGTGCGCGACTTGAACAAACTGTACGCGAACGAACCGGCGATGCACGAACTGGACAACCAGCCGGGCGGGTTCGAGTGGATCGACTGCACGGACGCCGCGAACAGCGTCATCAGCTTCGTGCGCAAGGGCAAGGGCGACGACGCGATCGTGTGCGTGTTCAACTTCACGCCCGTTCCGCGGCACAACTACCGGTTGGGCGTGCCGGGGCCGGGCGCGTGGGCCGAGGTGCTGAACACCGACGCGAGCGTGTACGGCGGGAGCAACGTCGGCAACAACGGCGGCGTGTTCGCCGAGTTCGCCCCGCTGCACGGGCAGAAGTACTCCGCGGCCCTGAATCTGCCGCCGCTGGGTGCCGTCTTCTTCAAGGGCAAAGTCTGATTCACCTGTTGAGGGCGTTCCATGCGCGCGAAGTGGCTCGTTGTGGTGGTGCCCGTGCTGCTGGTGGGCGCGCTCGGCGCGGCCCCGCTGCCGAAGGACGAGAAGCCGCCCGCGGTCACCGCGGCGCACCGCACGGCTTCGGCTAAGAACCTCCGGCAGATCGGCATCGGGATGCACTCCTACGCCGACCACAACAAAGAGAAGTGGGCCGACGACATCACCGACAAGGCCGGCCGCCCGCTGCTCTCGTGGCGCGTCGCCATCCTGCCGTATTTGGACGAGGAGAAGTTGTACAAGCAGTTCAAACTTGACGAGCCGTGGGACAGCGCGAACAACAAGAAGCTCATCGCCAAGATGCCGAAGGTGTACGCGCCGATCCGCGTGAAGGCCAAAGAGGGCGAGACGTACTACCAGCGGTTCGTGGGGAAGGGCGCGCTGTTCAACGAGAAGGGCGTGGCCTACACGCTCCCGCAGATTCCCGATGGCACCTCGAACACGGCGCTCGTGGTCGAGGCCGGCACGCCGGTGGTGTGGTCGCAACCGGGCGACATCCCCTTCAACGCGAAAGCCCCGCTGCCCGGTCTCGGCGGGTTGTTCGACGGCGACTTCCATACGCTCCTTTGCGACGGCTCTGTCTATCTGTTCAAGAAGAACCCGAACGACGTCGAGATGAAGAAGGTCATCATGCCCGACGATGGGATGGTGATCGACATCGACAAACTCACCAAGTGACACCGCGGTTTCTCTTTCAACTTCTCATCGCTTCCCGCGTGACAACGGCGCGCGGTTCGGGTTAAATAGCGCGTGTTCCGCCGCCCGAATCCCTTTCCCCCGCCGGAGTGCATGTCCATGCTGCCCGCCGAACAGACCGCGAACTGCCCCGAGTGTGAGACCGGCGCGCCCCTCGGCCGCCGCGACTTCATCCGCGTGCTCGGCTCCGCTGCGGCCGTCGCCACGGTCGGGCTGACCCCGCTCCAGAAGGCCGCTGCCGCCCGCGCCGAAAAGCAGGCACAGGCCGAAGCGATGATCTTCGAACTGTACAAGAGCATGGACTCGGACCAGAAGAAGAAGCTGGTGCGCGCGTGGGACCACGGCGTCAACAACGGCAAGGGCACCGCGGCCCGTCTCCTCACGCACAACGGCGCGGACGGCAAGTCGCGCATCGGCGAAGAGTACAACAAGAAGCAGGTCGAACTGCTCGACAAGATCTTCCGGGCCATCGCCAACGGCGAAGAGGGCTACAAGGCCCTGAGCCGAAACGGGCGATTCGACAACAGCAACGACTTCGAGACCATCGGCGCGCTGATCTACGGCGAACCGGTCGAGGGCAAGAAGTTCTCGCTCGTGTTCTGCGGGCACCACCTCACGGTGCGGTGCGACGGCAACTCCGAAGAGAAGACCGCGTTCGGCGGGCCGCTGTACTACGGCCACAGCCCCAGCGGGTACGCCACCACGAACGTCTTCTACGCGCAGACCAAAGCCGCGCAGGAGCTGTTCACGTCGTTCGACGAGGCGGCGAAGAAGGTGGCGCTGGTGAGCGGGCCGAAGTGGAAGGACGAGCACGGCGGCGTGAAGACGCCGGGCAAGGGCGCGACCAAGCTCCCCGGGCTCGCCTTCGCCGACATGTCCAAAGACCAGAAGGCGCTGACCGAGAAGGTGATGAAGGCGCTGGTCGCCCCGTACCGCAAGGAGGACGGCGACGAGGTGATGGAGATCGTGAAGGCCAACGGTGGCATGGAGAAGCTGGCGCTGGCGTTCTACGACGAGGGCAAGGGCACTGCGGCCACGCCGTGGACGTTCTGGCGGCTCGAAGGCCCGGGCTTCGTGTGGAGCTACCGCGCGCTCCCGCACGTCCACACCTTCGTGAACGTCACCGCGAAGCTCGCGTGACCCGCGCGCCACGAGAACCGCGACCGAACGAGGGGCCAGCCGCCCCTCGTTTCGTTTTGAAGATAGGCCGCGCGGCGCTCACAACTGGCGCTGTCGGCGGCGCGCGGATCGGTCACAATCTCCGGTATCTCACGGAGGACGGCCGATGCCGCTGTTCGGAACCCATGTGTCCACTCAGGGCGGGCTGTCGCGCGCGGTGCCCGAAGCGGTTGCGCTGGGGTGCGAGACGCTGCAACTGTTCACCAAGAACGCCAGCCGCTGGCAGGCCGCGAAGCCCGCTGACGCCGAGGTGGGCGCGTTCCGCGCGGCCGCGCGCGCCGCAACTCTGCGGTTCCTCACCGCGCACGACTCGTACCTCATCAACCTCGCCTCGCCGGACGACGCGCTGTTCGCCAAGTCGGTCGCGGCGTTCGTGGACGAGATGGAGCGCGCCGAAGCGCTCGACCTCAGCTACCTCGTGACGCACCCCGGCTCGCACGTAGGCAGCGGCGAAGACGCCGGCCTCGCGCGCGTCATCGCCGGGTACGAAGAGGTTCACGCGCGCTGCAAGGGCTTCGCCGTGCGCGTGCTGATCGAAACGACCGCGGGTCAGGGGACCGCGCTCGGGCACCGCTTCGAGCACCTCGGCACGATCCTCGGGCGCGCGAACTGCGCCGATCGAATGGACGTGTGCTTCGACACATGCCACGTCTTCGCCGCGGGCTACGGGCTCGGCACAGCGACCGACTACGCGGCCACGTTCCAGCAGTTCGACGACGCGGTCGGGCTGTCGCGCCTGAAGCTGTTCCACGTCAACGACAGCGCGAAGCCGTTCGGGAGCCGCAAGGACCGGCACGCCGGGATCGGGCTGGGCGAGATCGGCGCGGATGCCTTTCGCATGCTCGTGACCGACCCGCGATTTGCGGACCTGCCGATGATTCTGGAGACCCCGAAAGAGGACGACGCCGGGAACCCGATGGACGCCGTGAACCTCGGCGTGCTGCGCGCGTTCCGCGGAAAGTAAACTCGGTGTCAAGGCCAGTTCCGGTACGTGCCGAATAATGGGGTGCGACGTTCGCCGGCACCGCAAACGGTTCCGGCGAGCGGCGCGAGGGTTCACGCGCAGCCCGGTCCCCAGCCCGGCGGCGCGCGTTCCGGCCGGCGGGAAGAGCGCTCGCGGGTTGCGATCCGGCAGCCCCCTGTTGCCGTGACTCCGCCCGCGGAAGCCGTGTCCGGTTTGATCGGGTGTTCGACCCCCGACGACCCCCGGTCCCGGAACTTCCCGCCGCCACCGGCCGGCCCCGGCGCATCGTTATTCACAACAGGGCGCGCGACCTCGGGCACGACGCCCTCGGGCGCGTTACCCGACGAGACTGCTCCCGCCGGGGCCGGTCGGCTTTCCTCACTTCACTTGACCAATCGCGCGCTGACCATATCCCATCTGCGATTCGCGCTCCCTTCCCCCAAGACGAAACACTTACGATGAGCAAGATCAGCGCGCTGAAGGCCCGCGAGATTCTGGACAGCCGCGGCAACCCCACGGTCGAGGTCGAGGTGGTGCTGGCGTGCGGCACGACCGGCCGGGCTGCGGTGCCCAGCGGGGCCAGTACCGGCGCGCACGAGGCCGTCGAGTTGCGCGACGGGGACAAGAAGCGCTACCTCGGCAAGGGGACGCTCGGGGCGGTGCGGAACGTGATCGACGCGATCGCCCCCGCCGTGACCGGGATGTGCGTGTTCGGCCAACAGGCCATCGACAAGAAGATGCTGGCGCTCGATGGCACGCCCAACAAGGGCAAGCTCGGCGCGAACGCGATCCTCGGCGTGTCGATGGCCGCGGCCCACGCCGCCGCGAACGCGCTCGGCCAACCGCTGTACCGCTACGTCGGCGGCACCAGCGCGTGCGTGCTGCCCGTGCCGCTCATGAACATCCTCAACGGCGGCAAGCACGCCGACAGCACCGTGGACTTCCAAGAGTTCATGATCGTGCCCGTCGGCGCGACCAGTTTCCGCGAAGGGCTGCGCATGGGAGCGGAGGTGTTCCACAGCCTGAAGAAGGTGCTGCACGACAAGGGGCTGAACACGGCGGTCGGCGACGAGGGCGGGTTCGCACCGAACATCCCGTCGGCCGATGACGCGCTCGCGACCATCTCAACCGCCATCGAGAAGGCCGGGTACAAGATCGGCGACCAAATCGCCTTCGCGCTCGACGCCGCGTGTACGGAACTGTTCGAGGAGGCGAAGCTCCTTCACAAGAAGGAGGGCTACTGCTTCTTCAAGAGCGACCCGAAGAAGGTGATTTCCAGCGACGAGATGATCGACCTGTGGGCCGGGCTGTGCGCCAAGTACCCGATCATCTCCATCGAGGACGGCCTCTCGGAAGACGACTGGGCCGGGTGGCACAAGCTGACGACGAAGCTCGGCGCGAAGGTGCAACTCGTGGGCGACGACCTGTTCGTGACCAACACCGAGCGCCTCAAGCGCGGCATCAAGGACGGTTGCGGGAATAGCATTCTGGTGAAGGTGAACCAGATCGGCACGCTGACCGAGACGCTGGACGCGGTGGAGACCGCGAAGCGGAACAAGTTCACCGCGATCATGAGCCACCGGAGCGGCGAGACCGAGGACGTGACGATTGCCGACCTCGCGGTCGCCACCAACTGCGGGCAGATCAAGACCGGCAGCGCGAGCCGCACCGACCGCATCGCGAAGTACAACCAACTGCTGCGAATCGAGGAACAACTCGGTTCGGCCGCCGTCTATGGGTGGGAGATGCGGAAATGAGTCTCGAGTCGTAAGGTCGAAAGTCGTAACGTCGGGGACGTTCGGCCGCGACGTTACGACTTTCGACCTTACGACCTTACGACGGACGTTATGGACTTCTTCATCGACCCGCCGCGGTGGTGGTACCTGCTGCTCGGCGGGTTTCTGGTTATCTCGGGCGCGGTGGCGTCGCAGAAGCAGAGCAAGCGCGCGACGCTCGCGTTCGGCGTCGCCTTCTTCCTGATGTTGCTTGCGTTCCTCGTCGACAAGTCGAGCGAAAGCCCGCGCGAAGAGGCCGTGCGCCGCACGTTCATGATCGGCGCGAGCGCCGACGCCAAGAACCCCGACGCCTTCGTCGAGCACGTCGCGGACACCGTGACCGTTCACACCGCGGACGCCCCGGCCGGCAAGCCCCTGTCGCGCGACGAGCTGAAGAAGCACCCGTTTTGGGACTTGCTGCGCAAGAACAACGTGAAAGTCTCGGTCGCGGACTTCGCGCGCGAGGACGTGGTCGAGATCGACGCGAACACCATCGAAATCGGGTTCTTGGGGAAGGGCACCCCGCAAGGCCTGCCCACGATCCCCGTCTACATGAAGGGGACGTTCAAGAAGCAACCGGGCGGGTCATACAAGCTGAGTGCGCTGAAACTGTACGACCACCTCGACCGGAAGAAGCTCGCGACAGTACCGAACTTCCCGTGACGGCGATGGGTCTGTTTTGTTGTCGGTCGCGGTCGAGCGAGGTTTTGTGAGCGAGGCCCGACGGCCAGTGAGGTGTGCTTATCCCGCTTGCGTGCCCTCATCCTGTAGCCGGCCTCTGCGAGGCCGGAGCGAACCTCTCGGGCAAGATCCCACGTCGCCCCGTAACCAAACCTCGCGGTTCGCCCCGGCCTCGCAGAGGCCGGCTACAGAAGAGGGCGAAACCTGCTTCGCAGATGCGCTGAACCTTATGGCCGTCGGGCCTCGCTCGCAACACCTCGCTCGACCGCGACCTACATAGACGGCGCTCCTACTTGTACTCCTTTAGCTCCTTGGCGCGCTTGCGCACGTCGGCGACGAGCGAGAGGAACCGCTTGTCGGCGGTGTCGCCGTACAGGTCCTCGAACTTCTCCGGGCCGATGCCGTTGCGCAGGCCGGTGAGCGCCGGCAGGTACAGTTCGGCGGGGAACCGTGCCCCGGCGTCGCGCATGATCTCGGCGTCGCGGAAGCACGCGCGCGCGAACGTGATGCCGGTGAACTCGGCCGCGAGCGCCGGCTCGCAGAACCCGGCGCGGGTGTGCAGGTCGAACATCGCACGGCCGATGGCGACCTTCTCCGCCGCGGTCTCGGACAGGAGCTCGCCCGTGGCGCACCCGATGAAGAACCGGCGGCACAAGTCGCGCCGCCCCGCGAACGTCGGGTTGCCGAGCACCGCGAGCCGCTCCTTGCGCTCGTCGGCCGTTTCTAACTCCTTCACCGCGGCGGCCGTGGTCGCGTCGTCGGCCAGCGCGGTGCCGTCGTCGAGCGCGACGCCGAGCGCGATGAGGAACGCGGGGATCATCTCCGGCCCCTCGCGCTTGCCCGCGGCGTGCGCCGCCGCGCGCACGTACGCCGCGGTCAGTTCGTCGCCGGTCAGTGCGGCAGGTCCGGTGTTGGCCTTCGCGCGGTCGACGATGGCCCGCAGGACGAACCGCGTCAGGTCGTCGCGCGCGCCGAGCTTCACCAGCGGGCGGTCGGGGCCCTTCGGCTTCGGGTCCGGTTGCTTGGCAATGTCGGCCCCGAGGTCGTTGAGGTAACTGAGGGCGAGCGCGTCGCCGGGCGCGGCCTTCAGCAGCGCCTTGTACGCGCGTGTGAGTCGGTGCCGCGCGACCGGGGTAATGGTGCCGAGGGTCGCGCCCGCGTCGGCGCGGCGCTCGTCGGCCCAGATGTTGAGCGCCAGCGCGTTGAGCGGGTCGAGGCGCAGGACCGCGCCGGCGCGGAGGATGTAGCCGTCGCCCTGCTTGGCGCGCAGCGCCGAGCCGGGGTCGGGCGTGCCCACGCCGCCGAGCGCGCGCGCGACGTGGTGCAGTAACACTTCGACGCGCTCCGGCTCGTTCTTCGGCCGCGCCTCGCGCAACAGGACGTGCCGCCCCGCCAGCCCGCGACTCGCGCCGAACGTCGGGTCGATCTTGTCGTCCAAGCGGCGGCTCGAATAGCCGACGGCGAGCGACCCGGCCTTCACCGGCACCGCGGCCTCGAAGCTCTTGAGCAAGTCGGTGGTCGTGGTCGCGTTCGGGTCGGACTTCCACGAATCGAAACCGACCAGTTCGAGCCGGACGCCGGTTCCCTTCTCCAGCGCCGCGGCGACCTCGTCGAACCGCGCGCGGAGTTCCTTCTTCCACAGTGCCTCGGCGCGCGGCTCGGCGTCGTCCACGTACATCGTGACGGGCACCGTTACCACCGGGTCGCGCTTCGCGCCGTTCAGCTCGGGGCGGGTGTCGCGGTCGAGCGGCTCGCCCGGTTGCTCCAGCCCTTCGAGGCGCGCGCCGGCGTCTTTGTCCGGCAGGAAAACGAAGGCGTTGTAGGGGTCGAGCCGGAGGACGTGTGGCTTGCCCTTGGCGGTGAAGGTGAGGTCCGCGGGGCCGCTGACGGTGAATGCCGCGACCTCGTTCTCGCCGAGCTTGTGCGCGCGCGGCTTAGCGTCCGGTTCGGCCAGCGTGAACGGGATCGCGGTGTCGGTGTAGTTGCCGATCACCACGACCGCGGAGCGGGCCGTGGGCGCGAGGGGCGCGAGGGCGAGCAGCGCGGCGAAGAAGCGGGTTCGCATGGCGGGTCCGGTGTGGCGGGGCGCTCGATCTTAGCACCGGAACCGCGGGCGCGGGAACCCGAACGCGCCGCTTACGGCACGACGGGCTGCGTCCACGCGACCTCGACGTCGCCCTTCGCGTAGGGGTTCGGGTGCGGCTTGCTGCTCGTCACCTTCGCGCGCACGTACAGTTCCTTGCCGGTGAACGTGTACGTCGGGTTCGCGTCGGTCGACGTGGCAACGACCTTGCCGATGTCCGCGGAGTAGTCGCTGGTTACGGGGGTTTCCTTGCCGTCCTTGTCCTTGAACGTCTTCGGGGTCGAGGTCAGGTCGGTGCCCTGCATCGTGGCGACGAACTCGGTCTTGTACGTGACCCCGGCCTCGGCGCGGATCGCGAGCTTCAGGGTCTTGTCGTCGCGGGTGATCGAGTCGAGCACGACGCCGGTGCTGGCGTAGAAGTCGCCGGCCTCAAGCCCCTTCACTAGCGAATCGGCGGTGAGGAACGGGGCCTTCACCATCACCCACCCGCGGCCGGGGTTCACCTTGCCGACCGCGAACTCGTGGTACCCGTGGGCGTCGTCGGTGGCGAGGCCGTACACGACGGGGAGCTTGTGCTTGCCGAGGCGCAGGGCGTTGGTGATGTCCCAGACGCGCTCGCAGCTCGCGTGCTGGGCGTCGCCGTAGTTCCGCACGCCGGGGTGCCCGTTGAACACCTCGAAGTACTTCAGTTCCTCCGCGAGGAGCATCTCTTCGGCGCGCACGCCCCAACCGTAGTTCGGGTGGTTGAGGAACGCGATCATCATGCGCCCGCTCTTGGCGCGCTGCTCGCTCACTTGGCGCACGTTGACGCGCACGGTCTCGACGGCGTCCTTGCCGTCGAGTGGCTTGATCGGGTCGCGCAGGTTGATGCCGTTCATGTGGATCGGGCGCTTGGCGAAGCTGTGCGTGATCTCCTCGGCCGGCACGAGGAGGAACTTCCCCGGCTCGTCGAACAGGGTGCGGAACTCGGCCAGCGGTTTCAGCCGCGCCTGCTTCTTGTCCTTGTTGGTGCGGAACTCGGCCCACTTCTCGCCGAAGCGCTCGACGTACTTTTTCGTGGCCTTCGTGCGCGTCGCGTTCGACTCCGCGTCCACCCACTTGTCGCCCTCGGCGAGCAGGTTGTGTTCGGTCAGCGCGAGGAACTGGTAGCCGTGCTTCTTGTACCAATCGACGACCATCTCGGGGTAATCGTCGCCGTCGCTCCAGAGGGTGTGCGTGTGGAGGTTGCCCTTCCAGTACGCCGGGGCCGCGGCGGTGGGTGCGGGTTCGGCCGGCAGTGTGAACCGCGGTTGCGGCACGCGGTCGGGGTTCTGGAACGCGAGCGCTGCGGCGAACGCGGTCGCGGTGAGGGCGACGGCGGCGAGCGGACGAGCGGACATGGCGGCCCTCGGCAGCGGGTGGGGTAAGGGAGAGTATGCGCCTCGCGCGGGACGAACGGAACAGCGCGCGGCCGTTTTCCACGAACTTTCACGCGCTTGCGGCCCCACCCGCGAGCGCGTAGGCTGGAGCCGGTGCCGTGTCCTGCGAGGGCTGTTCATGAGTGAGGCCACGCTCCAGAAGTACCCGGACGACCACCCGCCGCCGCGCAAGTTCGTGCTCGTCATCAGCTGCGTCGATTACCGGCTGCTCGACGACCTCGTGCGGTTCCTGAACCACGAGAACCTGACCAACCGCTACTACCACATCGCGTTCGCGGGCGCGTCACTCTGCCTCTCGAACGCGATCACCGAGTGGCCGGGGCCGATCTGCGTCGAACCGAAGTTCGAACACTGGCGGGCGACGCTGCACGACCACCTCGGTTCGGTGTTAACGCTCACCGGCTACAAGCTCAGCGACGTGTACATCGTCGAGCACCGCGACTGCGGCGCGTACGAAAAGTTCTTGGGCGTGAAGTACTACCCGCACGACGGCGGGGCGGACTTGAGCAAAGAGGCCGCCGACCATGCGACGTTCGCGCACGCGCTCCGGGACGAACTGAAGGAATGGTTCCGGGTGCACTTCGACGGGATCGAGAAGGAGCAGAAGAAGAACACGAAGAAAGAGAAGAAGGCGAAAGTCCCGTGCGCGGACGATCCGCTTAAGCCGCCGCATACCCACATGTTCCTAATGGGACTGCGCGGCGAGGTCGAACGCATCGAGTGAGACCGGCGCGCCGCTACGAGGCCGCGAGCAGGTCGGCAACTCGGCCGCGGTGGGCCGCTGCCCGCGACGCGCGCGCGCCGTAAACTTCACCCGTCGCACGTGCTCCCCTTGCGGTGTCTCGCTCGATGCACAGCACGCTCCGTCGCTATTGGGACCGCTGGTTCGCGGAACCGCTGCGCAAGGTCGAGGCCGACGCGCTGGCGTACCGGCTCGACCCGAACCGCGGGCCGGACTGGAAGACGCCGGTCGTGCTGCTCGTCGCGGCCGTCAGCCTCCTCGTCCAGAACTACACCTCTGCGACCTATCAGGTTGTCACGGAACTGACGTGGCTGGCGCGTGTGCTCGCCGGCCCGGAGACGGCCGCCGCCGTTCACGACACGCTCCGCCGCTGGGGAAACGACCCGCTCGGCAGTCGCGTCTGGTGGGCGCTCGTTTCGACGGTGACGTACGTCGCACTGCCGATCGTCGCGCTCAAGTTCGTGTTCCGCCAACAGCTGAGCGACCACGGTCTGAAGCTCCACGGGCTGTGGCGCGCGTGGCCGCTGTACGTGCTGTTCGTGATGGTGATGGTCCCGCTAGTGATCGTGTGTTCGGCCGAGGAGCGCTTTCAGGCGACGTACCCGTTCGTGCCGTTCCGCTCGCGCGAGGACGTACACGCGAACCTGTGGAAGTGGGACCTGGCCTACGCCGCGCAGTTCGTGGGGTTGGAGTTCTTCTTCCGGGGGTTCATGGTTCATGGGCTGAAGCACCGCTTCGGCGCGTACGCGGTGTTCGTCTCGATGGTGCCGTACGTCCAAATCCACTTCGGGAAGCCGATGCCGGAGGCGACCGCGAGCATCGTGGCCGGCGTCGTCCTCGGCTACATGAGCCTCGTGACGCGCTCGGTCTGGCTCGGCGCGGCGCTGCACATCGGGGTCGCGTGGGGCATGGACTGCGCGTGCCTGTACCGCCGCGGGCTGCTGTGAGGCCGCGCGCGGCGCGAGTTCGTAACCTATACGCATGATCCCAGCCATTCGCGTTCGCGCCCTCGTGAAGACCTACCGCGCCCGGCCCCCGGTCGAAGCGGTGCGCGGACTCGACCTTGAGGTCGCCGTGGGCGAGTGCTTCGGCCTGCTCGGGCCGAACGGGGCCGGCAAAACCACCACGCTCGAAATCATCGAAGGGTTGCTCGACGCCACATCCGGAGAGGTCGAGGTACTCGGCCTGACGTGGGCCGACGGCGAGGCCGCGATACGCCAGCGCATCGGCATTTCGCTCCAAGAAACGCGCCTCTCCGACAAGCTCACGGTGCGCGAAACGGTCGCGCTGTTCCGCTCGTTCTACCCGAGCGGCCTGACCCCGGACGAGGCCATCGCCCGCGTCGGCCTCGAAGAGAAGGCGAAGAGCTACGTCGAGAAGCTGTCCGGTGGCCAGAAGCAGCGGCTCGCGGTGGCGACGGCGCTCGTGGGCGAACCGGACCTACTGTTCCTCGACGAACCCACCACCGGCCTCGACCCGCAGTCGCGCCGCCAACTGTGGGACGTGATCCGCGCGCAGAAGGACCGCGGGCGCACGGTCGTCGTCACCACGCACTACATGGACGAGGCCGAGCGCTTGTGCGACCGCGTCGCCGTGGTCGATTACGGGAAGGTGATCGCGCTCGGCTCCCCGGCCGAACTCATCGCGCGCGTCGGCGGCGAACACGTCATCGACCTCGACTACGACCCCGCGACCGCGGCGCGCCTCACCAGCGACCAACTGGTCGCGCTGCCGACCGTGACGTCGTCGCGCGAGGAGGGCGCGCGCGTGACGCTGACCGCGGGCGAACCGCACCGCGCGCTGCCGGCCCTGCTCGACGCGGCCCGCGCCACCGGCGCGAAGATCGCCGGCCTGACCACGCGCACCGCGACCCTCGAAGACGTGTTCGTCACCCTCACGGGGCGGCACTTGCGTTCGGATTCATAGTTCCAAGTTCCAGAGTTCCAAGTTCCATGTTGAAGGCACGGAACGCAGCTCTGGCTTCAACTTGGAACTTGGAACTCTGGAACTTGGACCCTTACATGTCCGCTCTCGGTCACTTGACGTTGGCCCGGTTCCGCGAGTTCGTGCGCGAGCCGGCGGCGCTGTTCTGGGTGTACGGGTTCCCGCTGATCCTCGCGACCACGCTCGCGATGGCGTTCAGCGAGAAGCCGGTCCCCGCGTCCACCGTCGACGTGCAACTGGACCCGGCGAACCCCGGCGCGACCGAGGCGCTGCGCGCGAAGCTCGCCGACGCGCCGGGCCTGAAGGTCGAAGTTCACGACGAGGCGACGTGCCGCAAGCGGCTCCGCACCTCGAAGGCGGACGCGGTCGTCGTGCCCACGCCGGGCCGCGGCGCGGGCCACGAGTACCTGTTCGACGAGACGCGCTCCGAGAGCGTGCTGGGCCGGAACGCCGCCGACCGCGCGCTGCTCCGCGCCGCGCACCCGGCCGACCCGGTGCCCGAACAGCGCGCCGTGACCGAACCCGGCGCGCGCTACATCGACTTCCTCATCCCCGGCTTATTGGGCATGAACCTGCTCGGCGGCGGGTTGTTCGGCGTCGGGTTCGCGGTCGCCGACCTGCGCGTCCGCAAACTGCTCAAGCGGTTCCAAGCCACCCCGATGCGGCGCTCGGATTTCCTCCTGAGCATCATGCTCAGCCGCCTCGTGTTCACGTTCGTGGACGTGGCGCTCCTGCTGACCGTCGCGCACTTCGCGTTCGACATCCGCGTGCGCGGCAACCCGCTGGCGTTCGCGGCACTGGTCGCGGCGGGCGGGGCGACCTTCGCGGGCCTCGGCCTGCTGATCGGCAGCCGTGCGCGGACCCTCGAAACCGCGGCCGGCCTGTTGAACGCGATGATGCTCCCGATGTACGTGCTGTCGGGCGTGTTCTTCGCGGCCTCGAAGTTCCCCGACGGGATGCAGTGGTTCGTGCAAGCGCTGCCGCTGACCGCCCTCAACGACGGCCTGCGCGCGGTGATGAACGACGGGGCCGGCTGGGACGCCCTCCCGCGCCCGCTACTCGTGCTCGGCCTCTGGGGAACGCTCAGCTTCGCCGTCGCCCTGCGCATCTTCCGCTGGCGCTGAGCGCGAACCACCGACCCCAATCGAGGTGGGTGTCATGTTGAAGCTGATCGGGCACAAGAAGGACGTGCGGAGCGTGGCGTTCGCCCCGGACGGGCGGCTCGTGTCGGGCGGCGACCGAACTGTGCGCGTGTGGGACGCGCGCTCGGGCGCGTGTCTGAATACCTTCAAAGCCGGGCAAGTCGTGTACGCGGTCGCGGTCGCCCCCGACGGTATGTCGTTCGCCTACGGTGGGCGCATGCCGACAGGTGCGACGGCGAATGGGGCGACTGTGCGCGACTTTGAAGGGACCGTACTGAACCGTTATGAAGTGCGATCACCCGTCGGTGGCACACGCGGGGCCGCCGAGACCGGCAGCGCCTCGGAAGTCCGATACACGCACTCGATCTTCTCCGATCTTTCCCAGATGAACGCCTCTGGAAACGCAAATCGGCCGTGCGGCCACAAAGTACCCCCGCGAAGGGTGGTCCGCAACGATTTTCGCACCCGGATGAGGTCCCGACCACGGTCGAACGGTTCCCCGTCCCGGCCCGCACCTGACCCCAGAGCAACGGCGGCAGGCAGTGTTCCTTCGCCCGCCTCGACCGATACCAGCCCACCTAGCCGTTCGCGAACTGGTGCGGCCACTTCCCGCGCGCTACGAACCACCGGAGCGCGTAGGCCGTGGCCGCAGACCCGAGCTCGTCTAGCCAGTCGGCAAGGGCCAACTTCGGGGTGTCTTCGCCGGGCTGGGCGGTGATTGCGGACCACAGTGCGGCGCGGACGGTCATGGCGAACACTCACCGGTTACGTTAGGCCGCCGGTTCGAGCAACTCCGGCCCGTCGTTCTTCGGGTTGTTCATGAGCGGGTTCGCCTCACTCACGTCCATCAACTCCGACGGGTACGGTTTCAACAGCGAGTGCAGTTCCGTCGTGGGTGCGTCGGCGTCGAGCCAGGTCGCATAGTCGTCGGGCGCGAGGACTGCGGGCATTCGGTCGTGATACGGTCGCATCACGTCGTTCGCGGTCGTGGTGATGATGCAGCAGGTGATGAATTTGGTCTTCTCTGTTGCGGTCCATACGCTCCACAACCCGGTGAACCCCGTCAAACCGCCGGACGCGAGCCGGAACCGGTGCGGCACCTTCTTCGCACCTACATTCTTCCACTCGTAGAACCCGGTCGCGGGGATGATACAGCGCTTGTGGCGGTACGAGTCCGCGAACGTGGGCAGGCCGGCGACCGTCTCGGCGCGGGCGTTGATCGGACCGGTTTTGCCGTCGTTCGACTAGGTGTTGACGGCGGCGTTCATCCCGTGGAACCCGTACCTCGTGTTGTTCCACGCACATCAGTGGATGTCCGATTCGCTGTTCGTCGTCCGGTGCACGTCGTACAACGTCTCCCCCTTCTTGCGTCCCCGATGACCGTCGCCGGGCTGTGGTGCGACCCGCCCCGGTGCTTCGCGTGGGGAGCAGACACTGACAGGGCACCTCCATCTACCCAGCCGTCATCGGTAGTATCACGACTGCGAGTTGCGGAGTGCCAATGGTGGCATGGATAGTGTCGGTCGCTGCCTACACTTTGGTTTGACACCACGAGGCGGAATGCGACATGCACAACTGGCGGATGGCTTTGTGTCTCGCACTGGCGTATGTACTCACCGGATACCTCGGCCTACAGACCCCGGCATACGGCACGACGATTACCCTCGTGTGGTTGCCCACCGGGATCGCCGTCGGCTTCCTGCTCCGCTGGGGCTACTCGACTTGGCCCGGGATCGCGCTGGGCGCGTTCCTCGTCAACGTGATCAACGGGAATTCCGTCCCGTTGACCGTCGGAATTAGCGTCGGGAATACGCTCGGGCCGCTACTGACGCGATGGATCCTCGTCCGAACGGGTTTCGCAACCGACTTGAAACGCCCGCTGGATATTTTGCTGCTGGCCGTCGCTGCCGCCGCCGGCATGGTCATAACGGCGAGTATGGGGGTCACGTCAGTGCTGTTGCCATCTTGGACTTGCCGAACTGGTTAGAGATTGGCGAGTTAGGGCTTTCGCTTCAGCGGAACTGAGGTTCAGATGGAGCATTCGTGGATGCCGCATGGTGCGGAGTCCACGAACCC
>Ga0194132_10001403_pt1 | contig 48768 bp, 43 predicted proteins | sample TA2KigOf80mmetaG_FD_148612 | JGI IMG/M metagenome (GOLD analysis project Ga0194132, IMG submission 148612) | Freshwater microbial communities from Lake Tanganyika, Tanzania - TA2015054 Kigoma Offshore 80m | ecosystem: Environmental > Aquatic > Freshwater > Lake | place: Tanzania: Lake...
AAATTACGCCACCTGGTGGAGAACTCCTTCCTCCTTTTCAAACAGTGGCGGGGCATAGCGACCCGTTATGCCAAAGGGTCTGCCTCTTACCTAGCTTCCTGTCAGATCCGAGCGGTAATAATCTGGAGTAAGTTATTTTGACGACACGCTCTAGGCACTTTAATCAGACAGGCGTACCGGGCCGCTGCTCACGTTGTGGGCGGCGGCCTTTCTTTTCCGCTTTTTCGAGGGCGTTTAAAAGCGCCTCGCTCTACAGCGCTCACCCTTCGACATGCTCAGGGTGAGCGGATTTTACGCTCGTGGTGAGCCTGTCGAACCACGAGTGCTGGACCTTTTCAATCACGCTCCCACGCCTGTCCCAACAGGGTAGACAAGATTCCCTGCTTGTTCACCGGCTTCCTCCAACACGGAACCTGGGCTTACCCTGCCGAGCGACCCGGCCTCCGTATTGTTAATACATCAAGCACACGGGATGCAAACCAACCCAAAACAAGAACCGGCCACGGAGGCTGCAATGACTGCCCTTTCACCCATGGACCCTAAAGAGGTAATGCGCCAGAACCTGACGTTTCTGCGGGAGTATGCCCGCCGCGTGGTGGTGGAGGGGGATGACGCTCTGTTGCCCATTGAAGAAGTGAAGGACGCCCTGGCCCAAGAGTTTATGACCCTGGGACAGTCCTTCCACCTTACTGAGCGAGACCTGGTGATGATGATGTTCCGGGATATCTGGAACCAGCAGCCCCGGATTGTGAAGGAAGACTAGCATGATTTGGCTGACACGCTGCCCCAAGTGCAAGTCCAAAAAACTGGAGCTTCAGCAAGACCTGCTGGGCCGCTACTGGCAATGCCTGAAGTGCCGCCACGTGGAAAGCGCCACTGAAAAGCCGCGGATTACCCCCACTGGCCAGGCTGCCATCCGCCGGGCGTAACAAGTATGGGGCCTTGCATGACCTGCTAAGAGCCTGTGTGAGAAATGCCGTCTACCCAGCCCGCTCATCCTGAGCTTGTCGAAGGATGAGTAGCTTTTAGCCCGCTCATGGTTCGACAAGCCCCGACCTGGTCGGGATCCCGATACGTCGGGACTCACCACCAGCGGGAATTGTCACACACCCTCTAAGAGCCTTTCCTAAATAACCGCGGAGAGCGCAGAGGCCGCTGAGATGATAGAAAACCAGTCCAAGTCCTCGGTACTGATTCAGTTTGAAACCCGCCGTTCCGGCGCAAGCTGGAACCCAGTGGTGCATCTTACTCATGTCCCTTTCTGGGCACCCCGACAAGTCGGGGTGCGACGAGCAACTTCTTCCTTCTCTCCTAGACAACTGAATAAGCGCCAAACTCTCTGAGTTCATTGTTCGCTCTGCGGTTATCCGGGTAGGCGCTAAAAAGCTATGCAGGACCTGGTAATTTGGCTGTCAGACGGGAATTGTCTTGCCCCTGGGAAATTGGGGCAGGACTTCCCGGCCCAAAACCTCCAGTTGCTCCGCAGTTTCCTCGCCAGAGCAGAGCGGTCGCAGCACAAACTTGGATGCGCCCGCGTCAATGTAACGCTGAATAGCCTGGCAGATCTCATCCGGGCCGCCCACGGCGCTGAATTCAGTGAAATGGGCGTCAGGCCGCTGGCGGGTAACGAACCGCTGGGCCTGGGCCTTGGCCTCCGCCGCACCAGCGCCGTCCGCCACATAGCAGCCCAACAGCACGCCCACGTGGTCGGACTCAATCTCCCGGCCGCACTTGTCCGCCGTCTCAAACAGCGCCTCCCGGCCCTGGCGCACCTCTTCAGGGGTGGCGCTGGACACCAGCCAGCCGTCGCCCACCCGGCCCACCCGCCGGGCCGCGGCCGGGCTGCGTCCGCCAATCCACACGGGCGTTGACGGCTTTTGGACAGGCCGGGGCGTCACCGTCACGTCGTGGCAGGTAAAAAAGCGGCCTTCATGGGTGACCTTTTCTTCCTGCCAAAGCCGCCGCATCAGCACAATGGCCTCATCGGTGCGGGCCGCCCGGTCCTCCTTGCCCACGCCGCAGGCTTCGTACTCCTCCGGCTCCTCCTGGCCCAAACCCACCGCGGGGAAGAAACGTCCCCTGGACAGGTAATCCAGGGTGGCAATTTGCTTGGCCAGCACCACAGGCTGGCGCAAGGGCAAGGCCAGCACACTGGTTCCAAATTTAAGGCGGTCCGACCAGGCGGCCACCATGGAAAGCGCCACCATAGGCTCCAGGCTGAACCGGTCGCTGACAATACGGTCACTGAGCCAGATGGAGTCGTAGTTGAACCGGTCGCCCAGCGCCACCAGATCCCGCAGCTGATTGGGGTTTCCCCCGCCCTGTCCAAAGGCCCCCGGCATATAGCCTATGGCGATGCTCATTTTGCCCCCTGACCGCGATACGGGCGGAACAGTATGATGTTTACGCCATTATAACCCAGCGGGGCCGCCTGCCAATTCCCCTCAGGCCGGCCGAGTCCTGGGAAAAAGATAGGAGCCGCTGCCGCAATTGTGAGGCGTTGGCGATTGAACACAATTCAAGCGCCTGTTATCCTTTTTGAAACCAAGTTCACCACGGCCTGGCGGCACCCGCATCCCGGAGCCACTGACAAACCGGGTTATGTCACTCTGAGCGATGCGAAGGGTCTGGAGCTGGATACAATCACCCAGCGCAGGTTCTTAATTATCCTGGGTACTGATTCAGTTTGTCTCGCAGTTAAGGAAGAAGTTGCTCGTCGCACCCCGACTTGTCGGGGCGCCCAGATAGGGACATGGCTGAGACGCACCACCGGGTTCCGGCTTGCGGCGGAACGGCGGGTTTCAAACTGAACCAGCACTCCCTCGTTTTGGCAGGCGCTCCAAGTTTTTAGATGAGGAATTGATTGGATGAAAAAGACTGTCTCGGCGTTGCTGGCGGCCGCTTCAATCTGGATTGCAGGAGTGGCCGGGTCGCCGGCCCACGCCCAAAGCCAGCCGGATGGGGATGAACCGGGCAAAGGCGAAATACTGGTTAAGTTCAAGCCAGGCGCCTCCGCCAATGACGAGGCGGAAGCCCACCGCCGCCACGGCGGCAAGGTCAAGGGCGAGATTGCAGAGCTGGGTGTGCGGGTGGTGGACGTGGGCAAGGGCAAAGAGCGCGACAAGAAGGGTGAATATGCCATGGACTCCAGCGTCCTTTTTGTGGAAGAGAACGGCGCTTACTCCCTGTTGGACGCGCCCAATGACCCCCGGCTGCCGCTTCAGTGGCAGTACGACAACACCGGACAGACCGGCGGGACTGCTGACGCCGACATAGACGCCCTGGAGGCCTGGCAGGCTGCGCCAGCCGCAGGAGTGGTGAGAATAGCCGTTCTCGACACGGGCATTGACCAGAGCCACGAGGACGTGGCAGCCAAAATTGTCGCCAACAAAAATTACACCACCAGCCGCACCGTGGACGACCGGTACGGCCACGGCACCGACGTGGCGGGCAGCGCCGCCGCCAGCACCGGCAACGGGATTGGCGTGGCGGGCACCTGTCCCAACTGCACCTTAATGAATGTGAAGGTGCTGGGCGACAACGGCTCCGGCTCCTGGAGCGGCATCGCCAGCGGCATTGTCTGGGCAGCCGACAACGGCGCTCAGGTGATTAGCATGAGCCTGGGCGGCGGCAGCGGTTCCAATACCGTCAAGTCGGCCATTGACTATGCTGTAAATAAGGGCGTAGTTGTGGTAGCGGCGGCGGGCAACAGCAATACCAGCGCGCCCAGCTACCCGGCTTATTACGCCAATGTGATTGCGGTGGGGGCCACGGACAACAACGACAACAAGGCCAGCTTCTCCAACTACGGCAGTTGGGTGGATGTGGCCGCCCCCGGCGTCGCCATTCTTTCCACTGCTCCGGACCATACCAACCGCATCTGGGGCAGCGGCGTCAAGTACGGCGCCATCAGCGGCACCTCCATGTCCACTCCCCACGTGGCGGGCGTAGCCGGGTTGGTGCTGGCTACCGGACGATGCGCTCTGGGAGACAACATCTGCGTCCGCGCCCGCATTGAAGGCACCACGGACACTATTCCGGGGATTGGCGCCTACTGGTCCCACGGGCGGGTCAACGCCAACAACGCCATTGCGCCGTAAGAGCGACTCTTGACCAGCCTTGCCCTTAACAAGGGCTGCAAAGGAACCTCAAGGATGAAATCAGGGGGCCGTTAACCGGCCCCCTTGATACTTTTTGCCAACCCGGAGAGGGTGTCGAAAAGCGCCTGGTCCAATAAGGTCTCACCCTTCGACACGCTCCGAGCCTGCCCTGAGCCAGCCGAAAGGGTGAGCACATGTGGAGCAGAGCACTTTTTAAACACACTCTTGCAGCTTGTGCTAAAAGTGCCCGCTCATGGTTCGACAAGCCCCGACCTGGTCGGGATCCCGATATGTCGGGACTCACCACGAGCGGGGGAAAGCGCTTACCCTGAGCCTGTCGAAGGGTGAGCAATAGCTATGCCACGCCCTTTTAACACACCCCTTAGAGCGTGTGTGAGAAATGCCCTCTACCCAGCCCGCTCATCCTGAGCTTGTCGAAGGATGAGTAGCTTTTAGCCCGCTCATGGTTCGACAAGCCCCGACCTGGTCGGGATCCCGATACGTCGGGACTCACCACGAGCGGGAATTGTCACACACCCTCTTACAGCGGTTGCTTGGCGGGCATCCCAGGACGCCGGGGGTACGCGGCTGGCGTGGGGCGCACCTTCTCAATCACCACCAATATGCGGTTGTCCATCAGGCCGGTGATATTTACTGGCACCACCGGCGAGAGCTTGCCGCCCAGCACCGTCAGCGCCCGGGCCGCGCTGGCAATCTCCTGGTCAATGCCGCCATGCTTCCAGGCAATTACTTTGCCGCCCAGGCGGCACAGGGGCAAAGTATATTCCACCAGCGCCGGCAACTTGGCCAGGCCGCGGGCCAGGGCCAAATCAAAGTTCCCGCGGAACTCTGGCTGCTGCCCCAATTCTTCGGCACGGGCAGTGTGCACTTCCACTTCAGTCAAGCCCAGAGCCGTCGCCAGGTGGCGCATGAAGGTGGTTTTTTTGCCCACCGACTCCACCAGGATCAGGTGAATCTCCGGAAAAAGCAGTTTCAGGGGAATGCCCGGAAGACCGGCCCCCGCACCCACATCTATCACCCTGGTGCCGGGCGGCAGGCCGCCGGGCAGGGCCAGGCAGGCGGTGAGGGAGTCTAGAAAATGTTTGACCTGCACCTCTTCGTACTCGACGATGGAGGTCAGGTTCATGCGCTGGTTCCAGTCGGCCAGCTCCCGGTAGAAGACCTCAAACTGCTCCAGTTGTCGTTGCGTTAAATCCAGCCCCAGTTCGGCCGCGCCGCGCGCCAGGGCTGCCATACGTACAGTCGTCATAGTATGATTATACACAGGGTGTAATGGGTCATTTTGCTTCTCGTCATTGCGGCGGCCGCCGGAATCCAGGAATACGCATCAGCCGCACCTGAATCTGGACACCGGCCTTCACCGGTGTGACGATTAGAACCCTGACTTTCTGCCACGGCAAACTGACCCACTGCCCCATCTGACGCTGTTTGACATGGCTGGAAGCTGGCCGTAGAATTGGCGGCAATCTGGCAAGAGCCAGCGGTCAGAAGTCCAAGATTCCAGTTGGGAAGTCTTATCCCAGTGGACTGGCAGACGGGCTTCGGCAAGGGTGAGCAGATATGGCGACTAAAGCATACCTATTGGTGGAGACCTCGGTGGGAAGGACCCGGGACGTGGCCAATACTTTGCGGAGCCTGGAAGGCATTGAATCGGTGGATGTGGTCACCGGTCCCTACGACATAATTGCCGTAATCAGCGGCCCGGACATGAGCGTAGTGGGCAATTTGATTACCGGCAAGGTGCATGCCGTTCAGGGGGTGGTCCGCACAGTGACCTGCGTGGCGGTGGGCGCATAGGTGGAGTTCAAGTTCAACCCGCAGGAAGACTCCTTCCGCCAGGAACTGCGGCAGTTCATCCAGGATGAGCTGCCCGCCGACTGGGAAGGCGGGGGCCGCTGGCCAGAGGAGTCCAACTGGGAATTGACCCGGCAAATGCGCCGCAAGCTGGCCCAGCGGGGCTGGCTGACCATGCACTGGCCCAGGGAATACGGCGGCCAGGACGCTTCGCCAGTCCTTTCTGCCATCTACAACGAGGAACTGGCCTACCTGCGGGCGCCGGGCCGGGACATTTTTGGCGTGCGGATGCTGGGCCCCACGCTGATGATCCACGGCTCGGAGGAGCAGAAGCGGACGTACCTGCCGCCCATTGCCCAGGGCGAAATCCAGTGGTGCCAGGGGTTTAGCGAGCCGGAGGCTGGTTCCGACCTGGCTTCCCTGAACACCCGCGCCGTGCGGGATGGCGACGATTATGTAATCAACGGCAGCAAAATCTGGACCACGCTGGGCCACCGCGCCGACGCAATCTTCTTGCTGGCCCGCACTGACCCGGAGGCCCCCAAGCACCGGGGCATCAGCTTTATCCTGGTGGACTTGAAGACTCCCGGCATCCAGGTCCGCCCCATTATCAACATGGCCGAGGGCCACGAGTTCAACCAGGTTATTTTTGATAACGTGCGGGTGCCCCGCCGCAACCTGGTGGGCGAGGAAAACCGTGGTTGGTACGTGGCGGTGACCTTGCTGGACTTTGAGCGGTCCGGCATTGACTACTCGGCCATTGGCCGCAGGCTGCTGGATGAAGTATTTCAGTACGCACGGGAGACCCAGCGCCACGGCCAGCCCTTGCTCCAGACTCCCTGGATTCGCCATGTCCTGGCCGACCGCTATATTGAGTGCGAAGTGGCCCGGCTCATGGCTTACAATGTGGCCCACATGCAGGAGCAGGGGCAGGTGCCCAACAAAGAAGCCTCCATGAGCAAGGTCTTTGGCAGCGAGACACTGCACCGGGTGGCCGCTACCTGCATGGAGGTCCTGGGCATGTACGGCGCCCTGGGCCGGGGCGAGCAATGGGCGCCCCTCAAGGGCCGGGTGCAAGAGCACTGGATGATTAGTTTTTCCCACAAGATTGCCGCAGGAACCTCAGAAGTCCAACGCAACATCATCGCTGGACGGGGCTTGGGCCTGCCCCGGGGTTAATCAAGCGGCCAGGGCGGGCAGCGCCTCTCCTTCTTGTGACATTTCAGACATAGCATCCCGGCAGCGCCGGATGGCGCGGAACACCGTGCGGGCTGTCACGGAAAACCGCTCCGCCGTCTCTTCTACCGTCAAGCCATCTCGCTCCATGGCAGCCAGCACCACCAGGTCTTTGGAAAGGCGGCGGTAACGCTGGAACCAGGCGGGGTCGTCATATTTGCACCGGGGCAGTGGGCAGTTGAGGCAGGAGGAGGAAACTTCGCAGCCGTTGTCCTCATAAACGTAAAGCTCTGGGAGAGTGTCCGCCGGGCGGTGGTCTTTCCGCTGGAGCAGGGTGGATGAAGCAGACTTGAGCATCGCAACACTCCCAAACGTTTGTTCTATAACCTGGCAAAATTATAGAACTGGTGTTCTTAAAGTGTCAACGGCTTCTTTGCTCAAAATTCCGGGAATTTGTTGACTAGCCAGAAAGGCATTGCTATATTCCCCAAGCCAACTGGAAGGAGGTGAGATGACGCATACAACGCAGCAGTGACCAATGCCAATGGCCCAACGGATATCCAACTTTGCTTTATAGAAACGGAGACAATTAATGTCCAGGATTTTCCTCGGCGACGTCACCAAAGTAGATGCAGAAGTATTGCAAAAGGCCAAGACCCTGTCCGACGAATTCGATGTCCTGTTCGAGTTCAGCAAACCCGGACGCAACGTGGACCTGTTAATCGTCAAACACTCCAGGGAAGGCGGCTCCGCCCTGCTGCTCACTGAAGTGAAGCGCACCTCCCGGCCTGTCTTTGGCGAAGTGGACGGCATCTGGCACGCCCATAACCACGACACCGGCCAGTGGGAGCCAATCCTGCTGACCAACCACGACACCAACTGGTACTGGCAGGCAGTGAACACGGTCAACACCCTCAAGCAATGGTTGTGGTCCAACCAGGCCCTTATTTTTGAGGACGGGGGGATGCAGCGCCGGGAGCAGAACGATTTCCGCATCTGGCCGGACCTGTTAATCCTGTCCCCGGCGGGCATCCATCACCGGCTGCCCATGAAGCCCACCTCCGGCTTTGGCTCCTGGTGGACCGACCTGGACCGCTGGGCGCAGCACCTGCTGGGCTGGATGCCCAACTCGCCCATCACCCTGACCAAGACCGAAGTCAACAACCTGGTGAAGCTGCTGGGCCTGCGCCAGGTGTGGCCCGAGTCGCCCCAGGCAGCAACCCAGGAGCCTAAAGTGGAGGACACCATCACCCTGGAAGACGCCCTGACCACCCTGGCCTCCTACCTGCGGGACCTGGACCGCCGGGTGAAGCTCCTGGAGGAGCAGGCCCAGCGCCAGGCAAGGACACCCCCGCCGCCGGCGACTCCCTCCCCATTCTGATGGGCATGGGTATATTGGGAAAAGGCAAGCACTAGCATCCAGCAGGATTGGAAATTCCTGTAACTTCATAGGGAGGCCTCTGCCATGTCTGAATTCGAGACCATGATTTACGAGTCCAAGGGCCGCATTGGTTACATCAAGTTCAACCGGCCCCAGGCCCTGAACGCAGTGAACAACCAGTTTGAACATGACCTGCACGACGCCCTGCTGGAGTTTGACACCGACGAGGAGGCGTGGGTCGCCATCATTCACGGGGCGGGCCGCAGCTTCTGCGCCGGGGCGGATATCAAGCAGCGGTTCAACAACATGAGCGCCCAGGAGCGGGCGCGCCGGGACCGGGGCAACAACCCGGAGAGCTACCTGGGCCGCAGCATCAACTGGAAGCCGGTAATCGCCGCGGTGCACGGTTACGCCCTGGGCGCAGGCATGGCGATAGCGGCGGAGTGCGACCTGGTGGTGGCCTCGGAGGAGGCCCAGTTCGGCATCACCGAGACCAAGCGGGGCCTGGCCGGCGGGCGGGTGTGGGCCAAGGTCTACGCTTATATGCCTTCTAAAGTCGCCACGGAGATGCTGATTACCGGCGAACCCATGCCCGCCAGCGAACTTTACCGCCTGGGGTTCATCAACCGGCTGACGCCCACCGGCCAGCACTTGCAGGCCGCCGAGGAGTTGGCGCAGAAGGTGCTGAAGACGCCGCCGCTATCGGTGCGGGCGGGGGTGCGACTGGCCCGCAAGCTGTGGGTGCAGCCCTCCGCCGAGGCCGACGCCTACCTGCAAACCCTGAAGCTGCACCACAGCGAGGACTTCAAGGAGGCCAGCCGCTCCTTTGTGGAGAAGCGCACGCCGGTATATAGGGCGCGGTAAGGGGGCCCCCGTCCGGTGTATACTACCCACCAGCCACAACTTCCCAGGAGGAGACACCATGAAGGCAGTGCAGATTACCCAGTTCGGCGGGCCGGAGGTGATGCAGTACAAAGATGTGCCGACTCCCACCCCCGGCAAGGGCGAGGCCCTGGTGCAAATCCAGGCATCGGGCGTTAACTACACAGACATTTACAGCCGCGCCGGAGTCAACCCCGGCCCCCTGCCCCGCACCCTGGGCGTGGAGGGCGCGGGCGTGGTCATGGCCATCGGTTCCGACGTTACTGGCGTGAAGCGCGGCGACGTGGTGGCCTATTGTTCCGTGGGCGGGTCCTACGCCGAGCAGGCGGTGGTGCCTGCCAACCGCCTCATCGCCATGCCCAAGGGCATGGACGCCAAAATCGGCGCCGCCGCCATGCTCCAGGGCATGACCGCCCACTACCTGTGCCACTCCACCTACAGGGTGCAGCGGGGCGACAAGGTGCTGATTCACGCCGGGGCGGGCGGCGTGGGCCTGCTGTTGATTCAGATGGTCAAGGCCCTGGGCGGCTACGTCTTTTCCACGGTGTCCACCGACGCCAAGGCCAAGCTGGCCCAGCAGGCCGGGGCCGACCAGGTGATTAATTACACCACCCAGGACTTTGCCCAGGAAATCAAGACCGCCACCAAGGGCGCAGGGCTGCAGGCAGTGTACGACGCCGTGGGCAAGACCACCTTCGATAAGAGCGTGGCCTGCCTGGCGCCCAGGGGCTACATGGTGTTGTACGGCCAGGCCAGCGGCCCGGTGCCGCCGGTGGATATGCGGCTGCTGGGCAACGGCTCCCTGTTCCTGACCCGCCCTGGTCTGGGCCACTACACCGCCTCCCGCCAGGAGCTGGAGCAGCGGGCCGGCGACGTATTGAACTGGATTCAGTCGGGCAAGCTCAAGCTGCGGGTGGAGCACGTCTTCCCCCTGTCCAAGGCGGCGGAGGCCCACAAGCAGTTGGAGTCCCGGGCCACCACCGGCAAGGTCATCCTGGTGCCGGGCTAACCATGTATGCACCGTTGAGGGCGCGGAGACCCTTAAGAGGGTGTCTAAAAAGGCTAGGCACTCGTGGTTTGACAGGCTCACCACGAGCGGTCCTTCAGCCGAAGGACGCCCACCCTTCGACAAGCTCAGAGTGAGCGCTGGTAGTGCACAGCACTTTTCAAACACGCTCTGAGATAACGTAAGGCAACCTTCATAAACTCTGCGCCCTTGGCTCACTCTGCGGTGAGCATTCCAAGGTCTTGCACTGGCTTGGGGCAGGTATAAACCTGCCCCGCCTCTTTGCCCCAAAACAATTGTTGACCAGTTTGGTCAACATTACCTATAATAGTGCTTGCTGAACCCACACTGCGGAGGCCCTCATGGCAGAAGCAACTTTGACCCGGGACGACGTGCTGGAAGTGCTGAAGAGCGTTTATGACCCGGAGATTCCCATCAACGTGGTGGACCTGGGGCTGATATATGACGTCCAGGTCAACGACGGCGATGTGTACGTTCAGATGACCCTCACTTTCCCTGGCTGCGGCATGGGGCCGCAGATTGCCCAGCAAGCGGAGTGGGCCATCCAGGACCTGGAAGGCGTGGAGGACGTGCAGATTGAACTGGTGTTTGACCCGCCCTGGTCGCCGGACCTGATTAGCCCGGACGCCCGCCAGCAGTTGGGCATTTAGCGTCTGACCATTAACCGCAGAGAACGCGGAGTCTTTCATAGAGGTCTTGCGCCGTTTGCTAAACTTGCCCGCGGGCCCGCTCATGGTTCGACAAGCTCACCACGAGCGGTTTAGGCCTTAAGGCAAGGGTCTGTAAGACTTCACTTATCCACCTCAGTGAACTCTGCACTCTGCGCTCTCCGCAGTAAATTCAACTCCCGCACGAGGACTAGATGGCAACTCCCCAGGAAAACGCCCGGCTGGAACAGATCAAACGGGCCTGGCAGCAGAAGCGCGAGATTAACCAGCGCCTTGCCAAAATCAAAGCCAAGGTTGGCGTTTACAGCGCCAAGGGCGGCGTGGGCAAGACCACCGTGGCCGTCAACCTGGCGGTGGCCCTGGCCAAGGAAGGCTGCAAGGTAGGGCTGCTGGACGCCGACATTGACTGCCCCAACGTCACCCGCGCCCTGGGCATCACCGACAAGCCCGAGTATGCGGACAACCAGATTCAGCCGCCGGAGAAATGGGGCGTGAAAGTGGTGTCCATGGCCCTTTTCCAGGAGAGTGAGGAAGAAGCCATCATCTGGCGCGGCCCGATGATCCACAACGCCATCAACCAGTTCCTGCAGATGACCGATTGGGGGGAACTGGACTACCTGGTGGTGGACCTGCCTCCCGGCACTTCCGACGCTCCGCTGACCATTATGCAGGCCCTGCCCATGGATGGCTTTGTAGTGGTGAGCACACCTCAGGCGCTGGCCAACCTGGATGCCCGCCGCTGCATTAACATGATTAGAAAGCTGAATCTGAACGTGCTGGGCGTGGTGGAGAACTACACCGGTGAAATGTTTGGCGAGGGGGCCAGCAAGCAACTGGCCGAGGATGTCCACACCGCCTTTCTGGGGTCGCTGGCCCTGCGGCCTTCTTACCGGGACACTTCCAAACCCACCGCGCTGGCAGACCCAGCGGTGGGAAAGGAATACGCCAGCCTGGCCAAGGCCGTGCGCAAGAGCCTGCAAGAGTCTGGGCGGACGGCGGTCTGAGCCGAGTTGGTGAGGTGACCGTTCCGCTGCGCTCAGGCGTGGGGAAGGGGCTTTGCCCAAAATGTCATTCTGAGTCCCGATTGCATCGGGACGAAGAATCTAAAATCCTGGCATTTTAGACCCTTCGTCCTTCAGCCGAAGGACTCAGGGTGACAATAACTGGCTACAAAACGTTACTGACTATCGAAATCCATACTTTTTGGGCAAGGCTGTGGGGAAGGGAATCGTCACACTGGCAAAGGCGGGTGTCCAGAGGATGTTGCGGGGAGAGGGCCGATGGAGTCCGGTTTCCGCCGGAATGACGCAGAGTTACAGAGCCTTGCGTTAGTTGCTGAACTGGCATATGCTCCGCTCACCCTGAGCTTGCGGAAGGGTGCTTAGACGGCGTGGTTCGACAAGCCCCGACCTGGTCGGGATCCCGATACGTCGGGACTCACCACGAGCGGTCCTTCAGCCGAAGGACGCTCACCCTTCGACAAGCTCAGGGTGAGCGCTGGTAGTGCACAGCACTTTTTAAACACGCTCTAAACCGCTCGTGGTGAGCTTGTCGAACCACGAGCGCCTAGCCTTTTAGACACCCTCTTAGACCTTAATGCAAGCGTCTGTAGCTGTCACGCCACGACCTGCCTTAAGATAAGCAGGCTGTGTTCTTCACTCCCACGGAAAGTTGGGGGTATCCACCGCCTCAGAAACTTCCGGGGCCTCCACTTCCACCGCCGCCTTGCCCCGTTGGGCGCGGCTGGCCCGGTTGCGGCGCAGCGAGGCGCCGGAAATGCGCATCAGCAAATCCACTTCCCGGTCAATGGCCTCCTGGAAGAAGTCGCTCTGCTCACCCATCTGGCGGAACCGCTGATAACGCCGCTTGAGCAGCCGCCCCGGGGAAGTCTTGGCCAGTTCCGCCAGATGCTTCCTCAGGGCGGTCTGAAGCGCCGCCGCCGCTTCTTTGGGGTTGGCGTGGGCGCCGCCCTCCGGCTCCGGCACCACCTCATCCACAATGCCCAGGGCCATGCAGTCCTGGGAGGTAAGCATCAACGCCTCCGCCGCCTCCCGGTCCAGATTGTGGTCCGGGTACGGCCCGCCCAGGGTGCGGTTCAAGGTGATGGGCGCATAGACGGCGTTCTGTTGCATCAGGCTCCGGTCTGCCAGCCCCAGGGACAATGCGCCCTCGCTGCCGCCTTCACCAACAATCACCGACACGATGGGCGTGGGGGCCTGGACCATCAACGACAGAGTAGTGGCGATGGCGTTGCCAATGCCCTGCTCTTCCGCCTCCAGGCCGGGGTCGGCGCCCTGGGTGTCAATGAGGGTCACCAGGGGAAGCTTGAACCGAGCCGCCAGGTTAATCAGCCGCTGGGCCTTGCGCAGGCCGTCGGGGTAAACGTGGTAACGCTCACCCTCGCCCAAGGGACGGCGCTGCTGCCCAATAATGGCCACCGGCTCGTCGGCCAGGTAGCCCACGCCGCCAACCACCGAACGGTCATCGTTGTTCACACGGTCGCCATGCAGCTCGATAAAGGGGTCCAGCACCGCCCGCATGTAGGCCATAGACGTAGGGCGCTCAGCGTGGCGGGCCAGGGAGACCGCCTGCCATACATCTACGGAAGTGTCAACAGCAGGCTCGTCTTTGGGCAGGTCCTTCTGGCTTGCCTTGCCTTGCTTTTGCCCGGTAAGAATTTTAAGCAGGGTGGAAAGGCGCGGCTGGAGCGCTTCCCGGTCCACCACACTGTCCAGCAAGCCGTGGTTCAGGTGGGCTTCCGCAGTATGTGCATCCAGGGGCAAGGGCTTCTTGGAGACCTCCCGAAGGGTACGTAAGGGAGAGAGGCCAATAAGGGAGCCTGGCTCTGCCAGGATAATGTCGGCCAGGTTGGCAAAACTGGCATAGGCCTGGCCGGTGGAGGGGTTGGCCAGCACTACTACAAAGGGCATGCCCTTTTCCCGCAGACGGTTGGCCGCCGCCACGGTCTTGGCCATTTGCATCAGGGACAGGATGCCTTCCTGGATGCGCACACCGCCGCCGGTGACTACCGCCACCAGTGGCAGCTCCCGCTCCGCCGCCGCCTCCAGGGACAGCGCGACTTTCTCTCCCACCACGCTGCCCATGCTGCCGCCCATAAAGCCAAAATCCAGCACCACCAGCATCACTTCGGTATCATCAATGCGGCAGCGCCCAGTCACAGCAGCCTCAGTCAGGCCGGTGCGGTTCTGGTCGCGGGACAGGAGCTTGCGGTAGGGGCCACCGCGGGAGAAGGAGATGGGCGCAACGGATTTGAGGTACTTGAACGACTCTTTGAAGCTGCCCTTATCCACTAGCAAATCAATGCGTTCCCGGGCGGAAAGGGTGTAATGGAAGCGGCAGAAGGGACACACCCGGTAGGTTTGGTAGGCTGGCGATTCGTTGATGGGTTCTTCACAAAGCAGGCAGCGGTCGTGGACAACGGACAAGTAAATGCGGTCCAAGTTGCCGCTTTGCCCGAAGAGATGCACCAAGAAGCTGGCCAGGTTCCTCAATCCGGTCCCCCCGCCGGGGCCTAGCGCAATGGTCGTCCGTTCAGTTTTTGGACGGATCCGCGCAAGAGCTAGCACTTTTATAATACAACCGCTGCGGGGAAATTGGAAAGCCGAATAGTGACAGTTGGACTGTCACTGACGTAGCGGTTGCCGCCAAGGGCACGCTATTGGGCCGGAGCAATTTAACTCTGCTCCAGGTTGGAGGCCTTGCCTGCCGCCAGTGTCCAAGCCAGACCCTGGAAGGCCGCCACATCCCCAGTTGGCCAACCCTTGACACCTCCCTATGGGTAGCTTATTCTTTCGCAAATTACGGAAGGATTACCCGACGCCTTGCCGGCCTATTGTGCTGGCCTGCGGGCGGCAGGTACAGCAGGGAGAGAGGACGCTTTGAGCGCAGCAGACCGGCTTGTGGAAGGGGCAGTAGATATTCACGTGCATTTTTCTCCTGACCCCAGGGTGGAGCGGCGGGCCAGCGCAATTCAGGTGGCGGAGAATGCGGCATCCCTGGGAATGCGGGGCCTGGTGCTGAAAAGCCATGAGTACCCTACCCAGCCGGTGGCTTACACTGCCAGCCAGGCAGTGCCGGGCATTGCTCTGGTGGGAGGCGTGGCCCTGGACTACGAAGTGGGCGGACTTAACCCCGCCGCCGTGGAATGCACCGCCAGGATGGGCGGGCGCGTGGTATGGATGCCCACCTTTGCAGCCAAAGCTGACCGGGCCCACAAGGGGCTGCCCGGCGGCATCTCCCTGCTGGATGACCGGGGCAGCCTGCTGCCGGAAGTGCAATCTATCCTGGAGGTCGTCAAGGCCCATGACATGGTGCTGGCCACCGGCCACGTATCCGTGCCGGAGACCTTTGCCCTGGTGTCGGAAGCCCGCAACATGGGCATTGGCCGGGTGGTGGTGACCCACGGCACTACCTCCGCCTTCTGGACGGGCATCACCGTGGAGGATATGAAAAAGCTGGCGGGAATGGGCGCATACATCGAGCACTGCATCCAGGTGATGATGCCCCTGACCTACCGGGTACCGCCCCGGCAGCTGGCGGACACCATCAAGTCCATTGGCGCTGACCACTGCATCCTCAGCACCGACTTTGGCCAGGACTATCACCCCATACCGGCAGAGGGGCTGCGCATGGGCGTGGCCACCCTGCTCCAGGCAGGCCTGGAGGAAGTGGAGGTGGGAATGCTGGTGAAGGGCAACCCGGCCCGGCTGCTGGGATTGTGACAGTTACTCCCTAGTATCCAAATGGCATCTGCCCACCGGCGCTTCTACTACGGCTGGGTGGTGGCCGGGGCTGCGTCGGGCATTGAGTTCGCCAACGCAGCCTCCGCCATATCTATTCTCACCCTCTTTGTAGGCCCCATGACCAGCGAGCTGGGGTGGAGCCGGACCCAGGTAGCCGCCGCCACCAGCCTGGGCGCAGTGCTGGGCGCGGCTCTGGCCCCATTCACGGGGATGCTGGTGGACCGCAGGGGGTCGCGGCTGCTGCTGGCGGCTGGCGGCCTGGTGGTGGCCCTGAGCTGTTTTTATCTCGCCACCCTTCACTCGTTATGGGGATTTTACCTGGGGTTCACAGCGGCGCGCATCGCCGACCAGGGGGTCATCAAGCCTTCCGCCTCGCCCACGGTAATCAAGTGGTTCCGGCGCTACCGGGGCCGGGCCATGGGGCTGGTGTTCTTTGGAGGTTCCGCAGGCATCATTGTGCTGGCGCCCCTGACCCAGCAGGTCATCCAGCACTGGGGCTGGCGCACCGCCTGGGTTGGCCTGGGCGGACTGATGCTGCTGCTGGGGGTGCTGCCATGCGCCCTGCTTATGCGGCGGAGGCCCGAAGATTATGGACTGGCGGTGGACGGCGGCCCGGCCAATTATTTGTCCAGGGTGGGAGGGGCAGACTCAGCCAAGGGGCTGTCTTCTGACGAGCGTACGTGGAAGCTGGGCCAAATAGCACACACCCCCGCTTTCTGGCTTGCGCTGGCAGCCCTGCTGGCGGTCAGTACGGCCACTTCGGGAGTCGGCCTGCACCTGGTGCCCCACCTGACCCAGCAAGGGCTGAGCGCCGGCGCGGCAGTGGGAGCGGTGAGCGTGCAGGCCGCGGCAGGGGCGTCGGCAACTCTGATTTTTGGGCTGCTGGCTGAACGCCTGCCGCCACGCTGGCTCATGGGCCTGGCCTGCTTACTGGCTGCCCTCAGCATGGCGCTGCTGGCCCGGGCCGACAGCCTCACCGAAACTTACGTGTTTGCCGTGACCCAGGGCGCGGCCTCCGGGGGCATTGGCACCCTGGCGCCCATTTTGTGGGCCAGCTACTATGGACGCGAGTCCATGGGGGCCATTTATGGCCTGAGCCGCGCCGCCCAGGTGATTGGGTTTGCCCTGGGGCCGTTGATTTCGGGCATGGTGTACGACGCTACCCAGAGCTACCAGGGCGCTCTGATACCTTTTGCCATCCTGGCAGCGGGAAGCGCCGCCCTGCTGCTGGCCAGCCGCGCCCCGCAACGGCAGGAGTGAAGCCCGCCAGGAATACCCAGCGGCACCCTGGGCCAAGCCCGCTCCAAAGTTTTGTTCAGCTCTGCTGGGCCTGGAACGCCAGCCGCAGGACCGGCGCACCCACAGGATGATCTTCAGGCACCCGCGACCAGTGGGCAATGCGACAGCCCACCACCCAGGCAATACCCCGCTGCGCCGCCACCAGAGGTACGCGGTCCCGCCAGCTGCGGGGCATCTTAGAGTCGGTAAGGTAGTCTTGAAGCTTCTTCTCCTGGGCCATGCCCAGGGGTTGGAACCGGTCGCCGTGCTGCCGCGCCCGCACCGCTAGCCCGCCCTGGGCGCAGGCGGGATCCAGGTAGGCCGTCAGCGGGTCATCTCCTGTCATTCCATCCCATGCCAGCAATTCCGCCCTTACTCGCCAGCCCTCCGAAAGCGTCTCCCTAATTGCCCCGGCGGCATCCGGCAGAGCCAGGGCAAAAGACCGGGACAGCATTGGATAAGGGCAGGGCAACTGGGCATTGGCAGTGAACACCAACTGGTTAGCCGTGACGTGCAGCCAGTACCCGCCAGGCAGGGGCATGGACTGGCCCGAATGCCCTTGCTGGGCCAACTGGGACATGGCGAGTAAGTGCGGCTCTTCCAGGCGATGGGGGCCTTCCGCCGCCAGGGCATACCCCCGGCGCAGGGCCAGCCGTTGCAGCAATGGGTGCAGGGCCAGCAGGGCCCGGCGTTCCAGGGCCAATGCGCCGCCAGAGAGGCTTGCCGGCGCCAACCGGGGCCAGGCCTTATCCAGTTCCCCTTCTAGAAAGTCCAGTTCCAGATTGGCAGAGCGGGCCAGCCGCACCAAGGCTTGCCGCACCTGGGGATTGTATTCCGCCGCCAACTGAGGCAGCAATTGATGGCGCACCCGGTTGCGGGTAAAGCGGGGCAGCGTGTTGCCGCTGTCCTCCCGGTAGCTGCGGCCCAACTCCCGGCAGCAGGCGGCAGTCTCTTCCTTGGTGGCTTCCAGCAAGGGCCGAAACAACCGCAGGCCTGGGGGATGCTGCGGCCAGGGCCAGGACGACAATTCGGCCATGCCCCGCAGGCCGTGCAGCCCGGTGCCGCGCAGGATGTGCAGCAACACCGTCTCCGCCAGGTCATCGGCAGTGTGGCCCACGGCCACCGCAGCCGCGCCCACTTGCCCTGCCACCTCGGCCACGAAAGCATAGCGCAGTTCCCGGGCCGCCTGCTCAAAGGACGAGATGCCCCGCTCCCGCTGGTAGTCAATGGCCTCCCGCTTTTCCACAGTGGCGGGCAGACCCAGGTCCTGGGCCATGCGGGCGGCAAAGCGGGCGTCTTCGTAGGCCTCCTCGCCCCTAAAGTTATGGTTCAGGTGGGCAACGTGGAGCTTGAGCCGGTGAGAATCTTGCAGCCGGTGAAGGCAGTAAAGCAGGGCTGACGAGTCCGGGCCGCCGGAGGCCGCCACCACCAGGGTGGTTGGCCTTTGGCCCCAGCCCGCCCTGGCCAGGGCGGCCGCCACTTGAGCTTGCAGCTTGGCCAGGGCAGTCACGCCAGCAGGCCCGCCCAGGAAACGCCATCCATTGAGATTGGAAATCCCCCCAACCCCCCTTTACAAAGGGGGGCCAGGGGGGGGTTCTCCGGCAAGCTGCTATGGGAGATGGTTAACATACGCACCACCATAGGGCCGGACTAGCGGTTTTCCAGCGACAGGTGGCTGGTGGAATTGTAGCTAACCAGGCGGCGGCCCCGGCGGTCGCTTTCCAGCACGCCAATGGACCCCAGGGATAGGGACATGGCGTGAAAGCGCGAGAGGGGAGTGCCCACAACTTTGGCAACAATGGTGCGCAGGGCGAAATTGTGGGAGACGATGACCACCACGTCATTTTCCGAATGGGACTGCTCCAGGCGCAAAACGGCCTGCCACGCCCGTTCCTGGAGCTGGGCTATAGACTCGCCGCCGGGCATAACCACGTCCCCAGGGTCCTGCCGCCAGGCCTGGTAAACCTGGGGCCAGTTGCGCCGCATCTCTTCGCCGGTTACGCCTTCCAACCGGCCCAATTGCAGTTCCTTAAAGCCCGGCTCCGGCGACACCGGGATTCCCACCAACCTGGAGATTTCGCCGGCAGTCTGCATGGTCCGAACTAAAGGACTGGCCCAGATGGCCGTGGGCCGCCAGGTCACTGCGGCAATGGCGGTCTCCCTGGCTTGCAGTAAGCCTCGCTGGTTCAGGCCGATATCATGCTGGCCCTGGAAGCGGCCCTCCTTGTTCCAATCGGTCTCGCCGTGGCGCACCAATACCAACTTCACGGAAGCACCTCGGCCTCTTGTTCCGCATCCTTTACATTCAGCCGCTCCACTTTCACCACTTCAATCTTCACTCCGCTCATGGCAGTCACCGTCAAGCTCAAGTTCTGGTACTCCAACGTATCGCCTTCTGCGGGAATACGGCCCAGCCGGTCAAGGATGAAACCGGCCAGGGTCTGGTAGTCTCCTTCGGGAAGCTTCAAATCCAACTCGGAATTGAGGTCAGCGATACTCACGCCAGCATCCACCTGAAAGGTGTTTTCATCCACTGCCGTGTAGCTCTCTTCGGGCAGGTCTCCTCCTTCCCGCACGTCCCCCACAATCACTTCCAGCAGCATCTCCAGGGTAGCCAAGCCGCTGATGCCGCCGAACTCATCCACCATCAATACCAGGCCATAGCCGTTCTTTTGCATCTCGTTAAAGGTGCTGCTGACCGACTTGGTCTCTGGAACGAAGAAGGCAGGGCGCAAATGTTCGGTAACACTGGCATGATCCCGCAACCGTCCCCGGGCTTGGGCCACCAGCACATCTTTTATGTAAAGAACACCTATAACGTGGTCGGTGGAACCTTCAAACACCGGGAAGCGGGTGTGGTTATTCTGGGCGTACATGGTGAGGAAATCCTTCACCATGGTCCCCTGTTCCACCCAGATAATCTCATTGCGGGGGACCATCACCTCCTGCACCTGCCGGTCGCCAAAGTGGAACACTTTTTCCAGCAAGGCTGCCTCAAAGGCGTCCAGCGCCCCTTCCCGGCGGCCGCGCCTGATTAGCATTCGTAGTTCTCCCTCAGTGACTGACGGAGCTTCGTTGCGGAGGCCACCCATGAGGCGGATGAGCTGGCGGGGCAGGAAGGTGAAAAGGTAAAGCGGATAGGTCTCCAGCCACATGACAAAGTCCAGGGGGCGGGCTACCAGCAACGACCACCGTTCTGCTGCGCTGGCCCCCAGGGTCTTGGGCGTAATCTCGGCCAGGATTATCACCAGGAGGGTCATGGCCAGGGGCGCCAGGAACAGCACCGAACCGTGCTCTCCCCAGATATTGAAGGCCAGCGCCGTGCCTACGGAGGAGGCGAATATGATGAGGGCATTAACGGTGACGGAGATGGTGGCAAAGAACTTTTCCTGCTGGTCAAGGATGCGGTTAACCACCCTGGCAGCCCGGTTGCCTTGCTCCGCCAGGTATTGCATCCGGACGCGGTTTACCGAAATGATACCGGCCTCCGCGCTGTTGAAAAAGGCCACCAGGGCAATGCCCACCACCACCAGGATGGCCTGGATGTAGATGCTGGACGCGCCAGCAGAAGAGGGATCAGCGGCGGCTTGCAGAAGCCACCAAGGGAAAATTGAACTTGGGTCGCCTAAATCTTCAATAGCAGGTTCCATATTGCAGCTGCTGCTCCGCGGCGCCGCCGGGACTGGCCCCTGCGGCGGAATTGGTAATGATAATTGGATAATAGCATCTGGCGAGAGGTTAATGCAAAGTTGGCATGAGACGTGGGACTATGGGCCATTGCTCAACAGAATATGGTGTGGTAGATTCTACCCGCATGCGGGTCTAGGCAGCAGATGCCCGCCATAACCAACGACAATCGTGGTTTTGGAGGTTAGTTAAGATACTCTCCTTATTAAAGCGGGTGTGGGCTGCGCCGGTGCTGTTTATCCTGCTGGGCTTCACAGTCGCGGCCTCTAACCCAGAACCCGGCTACGAGGTCTGGGCCATTGACCAGTCTAACTCCACCGGGCTGACTTACGGCGGGACTCTTTATATCTACAACGGCAAGGACCTGGAGCGCGGCCACAAGGCGGCCGAGGCCAAACCTGAAAAGATTGACTTGGCCGGCGCGGCGGCCCAGCTCTGCTTTGCCAAGACGGGCGCTAATCCCGTAAGGCCCCACATGATTGCCATGAACCGGAGCAACACCCACGCCGTCATCTCCTTCGTGTCCACAGGCCATGTTCTTATCATGGACGCAGCAACCCGGTCGCCCGTTGACTGCATCCGCACCTCCGTGGGCGCCGGGGGCGCTCGCCAGGTGCACTTGGCCATCCCATCTCCTGACGAAACGTACATAGCCGTAGCCAACCAGAACGGCAAGCTTTTCGAGCGCATTGACAGTGACTTTGCGACCAATACCTTTTTCCTGAACCCTGCCGCCACCATCAACCTGGCCAGTTGTGTAACACCCAACGGCGCACTATGCCAGGAGGCCGGTGTGCGGCCGGACAACGCCCCCATCTGCCCCATAGTTGACTCCACTAGCCAGTACGTGTTCGTAACGCTGCGGGGCGGCGGACTGTTTGTAGTGGACGCGCAGCAGACGCCCATGCAAATTGTCGCCGAATATGACCTGAACACGGTGCATCCCAATGGCTGCCTTGGCGCCCAGGTTGGCGACAAGATGTACGTGGACTCGGGCGGCGGCACCGCGGCCCACTTGTATGGCGCAGATATCTACGCCTTTCCGGTCACCGGGTTCTCCCCGCTGAATCCGCCCAACGTGCCCGCACCCAAGGTAGTTTTGAGCGACACTTCGGAACAAGCCGACGCTCACGGGGCTACCCTCACCAAACATCAGCGCTACTTGTGGGTGGCGGACCGCGGCCGCAACTTTATCTGGGCCATTGATACGGCAACGGACGAAGTGGTGAACACCATTGGCCTGGCGGGCCCGGTAAGCTCTGACCCTACGCCAGACCTCTTGGCTACCTCGCCCAACGGCAGCCATGTCTTCATGTCGCTGCGCGGCCCCAATCCGCTCACGGCAGACCCCCATGTGAGCACGGGCAGCACTCCCGGCGTTGGCGTGGTCAAAGTGACCGCGGCGGGGGGGGAAATGGCAAGTTTGAGGCAGTGGCGCCGGCCAGCAATGTGGATGCCGGAAATGTGGAACGGGCCGACGTTCACGCGCTCACTATCAGGCCCTTAAAACCCTAGTACCGGCAACGCGGCGAATCCCCCTAGGTAATTTGGCCGGAGGAATCCCCATCATCGGAGCTGGCACAAGAAACGGCAGGGATGAAAGCAGTGTGCTTTTATCCCTGTTGGGGTTCCCGCCCCTGCAATGCCGTATAATTTTTGGGCCTGCTGAGGCATGCGCAGACTCCGAGCTCATTTTTTCACCGGCGTCTGCCAATAACCGCGACAGGCTGGACCGACAGGATTCCCTATGAGCGTTAACATCCTGGGCATTGAGACTTCCTGCGACGAAACCGCCATCGGCGTAGTGGAAGACGGACGAAAGCTGCGCGCCAACGTCATCGCTTCCCAGGTGGACATTCACTCCCGCTATGGCGGCGTGGTGCCGGAGGTGGCCTCCCGGCAGCACGTGCTGGAGATGGCGCCCGTGCTGGAAAAGTCCCTGGCCGCCGCGGGCCTGGGGCTGGAGCAGATTGACGCCGTGGCCGTGACCTACGGACCGGGACTGGCCGGGGCGCTGATTTCCGGCTTGAACACCGCCAAGGGGCTGGCCCTGGCCCTGGACAAGCCTTTGCTGGGGATTAACCACCTGGAGGGCCACATTTACGCCGCCTGGCTCACCGGCCAGCAGCCTGAGGATTCTCCGGGATTTCCCCTGGCATGTTTGGTGGCTTCCGGCGGGCACACGGACCTGATTCTGATGGAGGGACACGGCCAGTACCGGCTGGTGGGGCGCACCAGGGACGACGCCGCCGGAGAGGCCTTTGATAAGGCGGCGCGGGTGCTGGGGCTGGGTTTCCCCGGCGGGCCCCACATCCAGCGGGTGTCCCAGGGAGCCACCGGGCAGGAGCGCCTGCCCAGAGCCTGGCTAAAGGATACCCTGGACTTTAGCTTCAGCGGAGTCAAGACGGCGATGCTGCACCTGGCCCAGGAGCGCGGCATTTACCCCCTGAAGAAAGGCCAGACGGCAGACGCTGCCATTGTGCGAGAACTGGCGGCGGCATTTCAGGAATCGGTGGTGGAGGTAATGGTGCGCAAGCTGCTGGACATGGCGGAGCATTACAAAGCCAAGGGACTGGTGCTGGGCGGCGGCGTGGCGGCCAATGCGCTGCTGCGGCAGGAGACTGCCCGTTGTTCGCCGCTGCCGGTGATTATCCCGCCGCCCATTCTGTGCACGGACAACGGGGCGATGATTGCGGCCTGCGGCTATTTTCAGTTCCAGCGGGGCCTGCAGCATGGGCTGGACCTGGACATTGACCCCAGCCTGCCCCTGGGTTGACAGAGCGGGCGTTGGCCGCTCCGCCTGGCCTGCGTTCTCAGGCCAGTGGGATACCTAAAAAGTCATTGCGAGGGGCGCAGCCCCGAAGCAATCCGGCGTGGGCGAAGGGATTGCTTTGGTTCGCTCGCAATGACCACTGATTAGCTTTTTGGACACGCCCTCAGAGCTTGTGCAGGTGGTTATGCTTCCAGGCCACCCTTCGACAAGCTCAGGGTGAGCGGTTTTCTTCCGCTCATGGTGAGCTTGTCGAACCATGAGCGCCTAACCACCGTAGACACATTCTCGGGGCAGCGAGCCAAGTATGCGCTCATGGTGAGCTTGCCGAACCGCCATTAGCAGGTTAGAGTCCACCCATCCTTCGACAAGCTCAGGATGAGCAGAATACGTGCGTAGCGATTGTCCGCAAGGGCTATGGCTGCGGGCCGCCACTCCCTGCCTTGGAGGCGCGGAGGTTACGGTTGGCCATCACCCCGTGGACCACCTGGAATATCTCCTGCTCTGCCTTTTCACCCCGGCAGGGGAAGCTCAAGACCCACTGGCCCGCCTGGAAAGTGGCGATGCTTTCGCTGCCCCCGCTGAAGTAATACCGCCCGATGAACCACACTCCGGCGGCGATGAGTATCAGCAGCACCAGGGGAAGCAAGTCCACGTTAATTACAGGTATGGACGGACCCTGAAACCTCCCTGCCAGCCAGTAGCCCACCAGCAAGTAAAGCACTATCCCGCCAATGGCTAGCATGATTCCCTGGAACCAGGCCCCGGTGCGCTTTTTGCCTCCGGTTTTGACGATGACGCCCTGGACCGCATCCAGAGGCACCATCGCCACTTCTTTGGGCAAGTGGTCCTGGGCCAGGGATAGCAACCGCTGGTTGGTGGCCACCAACAATCTCCCTGCCGCTGGTATCACGTCGCGAATCAGGCCTTCGTGGGGAGAAAACACATGGACAATTTGCTCGCCCGGCAATAACGCCAGTCCCCGCACACGGGCTTGGGGGGAAGGGGATACAGTTGACAAATTGCTGTTGAACACGTTCATTCTCCGGCCAATATAGTACCATACGGGAGAAAAGACGAAATTGCTGTAGCGCAGTCCTACATCGGACTTTTGCTGAGGCAGGGCACTGCTCCACATCTAGCGCCCCAGCGCGGATTTGTTACTGCCCCAGTGCAATGCCATTGCTCTGTCATCTCCAGGCGCAAGTAATGCATCAATTAGCTTTTCGTCATTCCGGCTTGCGCCGGAATTCGGCAGTACGCTTCAGCCACACCTGTATCTGGACACCGGCTTCCGCTGGTGTGATGGATAGAACCCTAATTTCCTGCCACGGTAAATTAGTCCACTACCAACACTGTAGCGGCCTTGACCAGCATCCTGATGCGTGATACGCTCCCGCTGGAAACAGAATAGCGCGCGGTGTCCCGATGACATCGGGAAGAATAGGGAAGCCGGTGCAACTCCGGCATGCGCCCGGCGCTGTAACTGGGGAGTCTTCCGGCAAGCCATGGCAGCCACTGTCCCACGGTCATAGGGACGGGAAGGCGCTGGAAGGCCAGGATCCAGAAATCAGAAGACCTGCCGCGCTGGTCCAGTCCCGTCGAGGATTGTGCGGGCGAACAGTGCTGTTCTGCGGCTCCCGTCATCAACAGACGGGGGCCGCTTTTATTTTGTGCGCCAGTCCAACTGCCACCCATTCTCCCGCAGGAGGAAAAATGAGCCACGCAACCAGCCTAAAAGCTGTGCAGTCCCAAACTAATTCCACTTTGCCGGGGCCCACGGCAGAGTCCCAGGCCAGTTCTGTGACACCGCCAGGGGCCAGGATTTCCGCCCAGTTCCCGGAGGAGCAGTTGCGGGGCGTGTACCGCGCCATCTACGCCCGGCGGGATATCCGCCACTTTCTGCCTGACCCCATTCCGGACCAAATCCTGGCGCGGTTGGTGCAGGCGGCCCACCACGGCCCTTCTGTGGGCTTCATGCAGCCCTGGGACTTTATCCTCATTCGTGACACGGGCGTGCGCCAGCAAGTGCGGGAGTTGTTCCTGCGGGAACGCCAGGCTGCGGCCTGCTTTTTTGATGAGCCGCGCCGCTCCCAGTACCTGTCCCTGAAGCTGGAAGGCATTCTTGATGCACCGGTGAACCTCTGCATTACCTGCGACCCTACCCGCGCCGATATTGTGCTGGGCCGCAACTCGGTGCCGGAGACCGACGTTTACTCCACCTGCTGCGCCGTGCAGAACCTGTGGCTGGCCGCCCGCGCGGAAGGCATTGGCATGGGCTGGGTGAGCATTCTCAAGCTGCCCCAGCTGCGCCAGATTCTTGGCGTGCCTTCCCACGTTATTCCCGTGGCCTACCTGTGCTTGGGCTATGTGTCTGAGTTCCCAGGGCAGCCCTTGCTGGAGAAGGTGGGCTGGCGCCAGCGCATGGACTTGAACGAACTGCTCCACTTCGATGGCTGGGCTGGGAACAGCTCTGGCGGCGCCGATTGTTGGCAGGGCTTCCAGCAAGCCCTGGCGGAGGGTGCGCCCATCCCCTGAGAGGGTGATTACAAAGTGAATCTGGGGGTGCAGGGGACGCAGTCCCCGCCGTCCTTCTCAGGAAGGATGGGGTGTTCCCCAGGGATGCTCCTTTCTTCCCTCTCTCCCGCTTTGCGGGTGTTGCCTCCAAACACCTACGCCTGACTGAAACTGTCATCCTGAGTCCCGATTGCATCGGGACGAAGGATCTAAGATGCAAGTCGTATAGGCGTCTATCGTAGATTATTACCCGGTTTTCTAGATTCTTCGTCGTCCCGATGTCATCGGGACTCCTCAGAATGACACTTTTGAGGCAAGACCCGGACCCAGCCAGCCTGCATGGTAGAATGAAGGCATACCAACCAGCAGGCGGGTTCTTCTGTGGAACTGGTGCAGCAACAGAAACTGCAACGTTATCGGGGTCAGAGCCTCCGGTTTCTGGAGCGGGCCAACGCCGAAATCGGCGCGGGGCGCTGGACCAGGGGCGAAGAGATGCTCTGGGCCAGCCTTTCCCTGGCCATTAAAGGCGTGGCCCTAGGCCGCGGCCAGGAATTGGCTGACGACCAGGCGGTCCGCGCCTACGCTGCCCGGCTGGGGCAGGAACTCCGCGACCAGCGGGTGCGGGAGGCCTTCACCCGCCTGGCGTCGGTCAGCGATACACTGGAACGGTTCTACGAGTCCCGCACCCGCCTGGACTACCTGCTGGTGATGCTGGAGGATGTCAAATCCGCCATCCAGCGCCTGTGGGAACTGGCCCTGCCGGACCATGACGACTAGGTTGGCTTCCAGCCTCCGGCCTTCCCCAGATTCCTCCGCCGCTGCTTGCCCGCCCAGCGTCGCCATCCACACCCAGGGCTGCAAGCTGAACCAGGCCGACAGCGAGGCCCTGGCCCGCCGCTTTGCCCTGGCTGGCTTCCGTCTGGTGGACTCCCCTGCCAGCGCCAACGTTTTTGTGCTCAACACCTGCACGGTCACCGCCGCCGCCGATGCCAAGGCCCGCCAAGCCCTGGGCGCCGCCCGCCGCGCCAACCCTCGCCTACTGGTGGTAGCGGCGGGATGTTACGCCCAGCGGGCCGCCGCAGAACTGGCCGCTATGGAGCCAGTCTCCCTGGTGGTGGACAATACGCGCAAGGAGCAGCTGGTGGACCTGGTGCTGGCAAAGCTGGGACTCTCCCCAGCGCCATCAGGTCAGGGCAATCCCGAATCATCGTCGGCCTTTGTCCCTGGCTTCGGCGGGCGCACCCGGGCTGCCATCAAAATCCAGGAGGGCTGCAACCAGGTCTGCACCTACTGCATTGTGCCCCGGGTCCGGGGCCGGGAGCGCAGCGTCCACCCCGACGCGCTGGTGCAGCAGGTGGCGCAGCGGGCGCTGGAAGGCGTGCAGGAGGTGGTGCTTACCGGCACGCAGCTGGGCAGCTACGGGTTTGATATTTCTGGGGCCAGCCTGGCGGCGCTGCTGCGGCGCATCCTGAAAGAAACGGCCATCCCCAGGCTGCGGGTGTCATCCCTGCAGGCCCAGGAAATCAGCCCGGAGTTGCTGGCGCTGTGGCAAGACCCCCGGCTGTGTCCCCACTTTCACCTGCCCCTGCAGAGCGGCAGCGATGCAGTTTTGGCGGCCATCCACCGCCGCTATGACACGGCCTGTTACGCCCGCAGTGTGGAGCTAATCCGGCGCGCAATTCCTGGCGCTGGCATAACCGCTGATTTGATTGTGGGCTTTCCCGGTGAATCCAGCCCTGACTTTGCGGAAACCTGCCGGTTTATTCAGGCTATGAACTTCAGCGACCTGCACGTGTTCCCTTACTCGGCGCGCCCCGGCACCGCCGCCGCCCGCCTGCCCGGACAGGTGGCTGCTACGGTCAAGGCGGAGCGTAAGGCCCAGACTCTGTCCCTGGCCCAGGAGGGTTTCGCCGCCTTCCGCCGGGCGCAGCTGGGCCAATCCCGGCCCGTGTTGTGGGAGCTGGCCATGAAGCGGCGCGGAGGCAATGCCGTGTGGAGCGGCCTTACCGACAATTACATCCGGGTTTACGCCCGGAGCAAGGAGTTGCTGGGCAATACTATCACCCAGGCCCAGTTGATATCTCTGGAAGGCGAGCAGATGCTGGCAGAGCCGGAGGGGATAAGTTAGTGGGTCAATCTGGTCTTCGTTGTTCCGGCGCAAGCCGGAACCCAGTGGTGCGGCTCATCCGTATCCCTATGTAGGCACTGGCTTCCGCCGGTGAGACCGATGATGCCTAAGCTAGCTGACCACTGCCCGGCGGTGCGTAGGGCCGTCCCGACCTGTCGGGACTGCGCCCCGGCGTGGCTGCAGGGACAACCGGCAATTGACGGTCTGCCTGGGGCTGGCTATCATGGCCTCAGGCCAGTAACCTGATATGCGCCGACCCCAGGAAACTGTATGACCACCCAGCTAGCAGCCAAAACACCCCAGGAAATCCGGGCGCTTATCCGCTCCGGGCGCTGGCGCGGCGTCACCTCCGGAGTGGCGGCGGGCTACGTGCAGGCCAACCTGGCGATTCTTCCCAAGGACCTGGCCTTCGATTTCCTGCTCTTCTGCCAGCGCAACCCCAGGCCCTGTCCCCTGTTGGAAGTGGTGGAGGCCGGAAGCGCCGAGCCGCGGCTGACTGCGCCCGGCGCTGACCTGCGCACCGACGTGCCTGCCTACCGCATCTACCAGCAAGGTCGGCTGGCCGCCGAAGTGGACTCCCTGCAAGACCACTGGCGGGATGACCTGGTGTCTTTCTTGCTGGGTTGCAGCTTCTCCTTCGAGAATGCCATGACCGATGCCGGTATTCCTGTGCGCCACCAGGAGATGGGCTGCAACGTGCCCATGTACGTCACTAACATCGCCACTGCTCCCGCCGGGGTCTTCGCCGGACCGATGGTGGTGAGTATGCGTCCAATCCCGCGGGAGCAGATTGTGCGGGCGGTGCAAGTTACCTCCCGCTTTCCCGCCACCCACGGCGCGCCGGTGCATATCGGGCGGCCCCAGGATATTGGCATTCGCGACCTGGACCGGCCGGACTATGGCGACCCTGTGGAGATTCGTCCCGGCGAGGAGCCGGTATTCTGGGCCTGCGGCGTCACGCCCCAGGCGGTGGCCCTGGCCTGCCAGCCCTCCTTGATGATTACCCACGCGCCCGGCAAAATGTTCGTCACTGACCGCCGGGACGCTGACTATGCGGTTCTGTAGCTGGTAAGGCCAGTTATGCCGCTGCCCCCATCCAGCTACGTCCAGCTTGCCCCAGACCTGCCCGTTTGCCGCCTGCTTAACGGCATGTGGCAGGTCTCCGGCGCTCACGGGGCCATTGACCCCGGCCCGGCCGTCCGCAGCATGTTCGACTACCTGGATGCCGGGTTCACCACCTGGGACCTGGCCGACCACTACGGCCCGGCGGAGGAGTTCATCGGCGAGTTCCGCCGCCAGCTTGCCGCCGCCCGCGGCCCGAAGACCCTGGGCGGCATTCAGGCCTTCACCAAGTGGGTGCCGCGGCCTGGCCCCATGTCTGCTTCCCTGGTGGAGCAGGCCGTCGCCCGCTCCCTGCGCCGCATGGACACCCCTACCCTGGATTTGATCCAGTTCCACTGGTGGGAGTACCAGGACTCCCGTTACCTGGACGCCTTGACGCACCTGGCGGGCTTGCAAGCCCAGGGCAAGATTCGACACCTGGCCCTGACCAACTTTGATACCCAGCATTTAAAGCGCATCCTGGAGCACGGCATCAAGATAGTGTCCAACCAGGTGCAGTGCTCCATCATTGACCGGCGGCCCCTGGTGCAAATGGCCCCCTTCTGCCGGGAGCATGGCGTTGGGCTGCTGGCCTACGGCGCGCTGGCCGGCGGGCTGCTTTCGAACAAGTACCTGGGCCAGCCTGAACCTGCCCGCAGAACACTGACAACGGCCAGCCTCCAGAAATACAAGCAGATGGTGGACGCCTGGGGCGGCTGGCCGCTGTTCCAGGAGTTGCTCCAGGCCTTGAAAGGTGTGGCGGACAAGCACGGTGTGAGCATCGCCAACGTGGCAGTGCGCTATGCGCTGGACATGCCTGCGGTGGCCGGAGCAATAATTGGCGTGCGGCTGGGCATCGCTGAACACCGGCAGGACAACGCCAGGGTCTTTGGTTTTAATCTGGATGCGGATGATCTGGACAAGATAGAGGCGGTGCAGCGCAAGTCCAGGGACCTGTACCGGCTTATTGGCGACTGCGGGGACGAATACCGGCGGTGAGAAACGGCCCACATACGGACTTTCCCCGGCCTTGCACGAAAACTGTCATGCTGAGGAGTCCCGACGACATCGGGACGGCGAAGAATCTAAAAATCTAGGCCTTGCCCCAAAAGTACGGCTTTCTACATTCAGGAGCATTTTACATCCAATTTATTGTCACCTTGAGCGAAGGGAAGGGTCTAAAGTGCCAGGATTTTAGATTCTTCGCAGCGCTCAGAACAACATTTTCCTTTAGAGGCGCGTACTTTTCTTCCAAGGCACTCTTCCCCCTTAACAAGGAGGAAGGAATAATTATCCCCCTTATTAAGAGAGAGACGGGAAGAGGGGAACTTCAGGGGATTCTGCCAGGGTCTCAAATAAAAGGAGTCTGCCATGCAAATAGGCGCTATTTTCCCCCAGACCGAAATTGGCGCAGACCCCGGGGCCATCCGCGACTTTGCCCAGGCTGCCGAAGAACTGGGTTACTCCCACCTGTTCATTGCCGACCACGTGCTGGGCGGCGACCCGCAGCACCACCCGCACCTGGCTAACTCCTACTACACCCACCGCAGCGTGATGCATGAGCCTTTCACCCTCATGGGCTACCTGGCTTCCATCACCAAGCGGGTGGGATTGGCTACCGGTATCCTCATTCTGCCCCAGCGCCAGACCGCTCTGGTGGCCAAGCAGGCGGCAGAAGTGGACGTGCTCAGCGGCGGGCGGCTGCGCCTGGGCGTGGGCGTGGGCTGGAACCCCCTGGAGTACGAAGCCCTGGGCCAGGATTTTCACACCCGGGGCCGCCGCAGCGAGGAGCAGATGGCTGTGCTGCGCGCGCTGTGGACCCAGCCGGTGGTGGACTTCCACGGACGTTGGCATAACATCACCAACGCCGGGCTTAACCCCCTGCCGGTGCAGCGGCCCATACCTATCTGGATGGGCGCGGGCAGCGCCCAGGCCAACACCCCCATCCCCACTGAGCGGGTGCTGCGCCGCATTGCCCGCCTGTCCGATGGCTGGTTCCCCAATTTCCCCCCTGGCCCAGCAGGCCGGGAGGCCATTGCCCGGCTGCGCGCCGCCATTGTGGAAGAAGGGCGCAAGGTGGAGGATGTGGGCATCGAAGGCCGCCTGCGCATTACCGGCAAACAGCCGGAGGACTGGGCGGATGAGCTGAAAGGCTGGGAGGAGTTGGGGGCGGTTTCCGTGACGGTGGAGGCCCGCCGGGGCGGGCTGCGGTCCGTGGATGACCACATTGAAGCCATCCGCCGGTTCAAAGAGGTTATGATGTAGGGGCGCTCCTGCTCCATTGCGCTGGCGGCGCGCAAAATTGTAAGGGGACGGCAATTCTCTGCCGCCCCCTGATAATTTGACTTTGGTTTGGACCGGCGCTGCGCCAGCCATCCCACTGGCCAGAGCTAGTTGACCTGGTGCTCCCGGCGCAGCAAATCTTTTGCCGTGTCGCCAACCCCTGACTCGATGCAATCCCGCAGTGTCGAGTAGATGGCCTTGTTGATGGCCCCCATCATCCAGGCTTCGTAATTAGCGCTGGTCTGGTAGCTATTCTTGAGAGCAACAAGCCGCTGGAGCAGCGTGAAAGAATGTTCCTGCAGCGGAGTCATCCCCTGCTCCCTAGTTTCCCCAGCGGTCCTTTGTTCAGTGCTTTCCTTGGAAGTATTCATTGCCTTCTCCCGGACCCATCCTTGAGTCGGGCTGACTCACCATTTCCTTATTATACCAGATGGTCTATGCGGTGGTAGTGGGGAAATCCCACTGGATTACACCTCTCGGAACTCTCCCTCCACCGTGCTGCCACCTGGCTGGTCTTGCTGCGGGCCTGCGCCGTCGCCGGAAGGCTGGCCTGGCTGTTGCTGGGTCTGCCCCTGGCTGTACACCGCCTGGCCCACCGCCTGCAGGGCGCTGTTCAGGTCCGACATGGCGGTCTGAATCTGGGCAGTATTGTTGGCCGTAATGGCGCTCTTCAGCGCAGCTATCTTGGCCTCCACGTCGCCCTTCAGATTGGCAGGCACCTTGTCCCCGCTCTCCCGCATCATCTTCTCCGCGCTGTAAACCAGGGAATCAGCCTGGTTGCGGGCCTCTATCTCCACCTTCCGGCGCTGGTCGTCGGCCTCGTGGGACTTGGCATCGTCCACCATGCGGTTGATGTCTTCTTTGGACAGGCCGGAACTGGGCTGAATGACAATCTTCTGCTCCTTGCCGGTGCCCTTGTCCTTGGCGGACACGCTCAGTATTCCGTTGGCGTCAATGTCAAAAGTGACCTCAATCTGGGGCACGCCCCGGGGCGCCGGCAAAATGCTGTCTAGGGTAAACCGGCCAATGGACTTGTTGTCCGGGGCCATAGGCCGTTCCCCTTGCAGCACGTGGATTTCCACGCTGTTCTGCCCATCGGCGGCGGTGGTGAACACCTCCGCCTTCTTGGTGGGAATGGTGGTGTTGCGCGGGATTAAAGTGGTCATCACCTTGCCCAGGGTCTCCAATCCCAGGGTAAGGGGCGTAACATCCAGCAGCACAATGTTCCCCACCTGGCCGGACAGCACGCCCGCCTGCACTGCCGCGCCCAAGCCCACTGCCTCATCGGGGTTGACCGACCGGTTTGGTTCCTTATTGAAGAGGGACTTGGCCTTTTGCTGCACCGAAGGCATGCGGGTCATGCCGCCCACCAGGATTACCTCGTCCACATCCTTGGGGGCAATGCCCGCGTCGGTCAAAGCCTGCTTGCAGGGCCCTTCCAGCCGGTTAATCAAGTCGGCTACCATCTGCTCCAGGCGGCCCCGGGTTAAAGTCTTCACCAGGTGCACTGGCCCCGTGGAGCTGGCCGTGATAAAGGGCAAGTTGATCTCCGTCTGCAGGACCGTGGAAAGCTCAATCTTGGCTTTCTCCGCGGCGTCACGCAGGCGCTGCAACGCCATGCGGTCCTTGGACAGGTCAATGCCGTTCTCCTGGCGGAACTCCTGAATCAGCCACTCCAGGATCTTCTGGTCAAAGTCGTCGCCACCCAGGTAAGTGTCGCCGTTGGTGGACTTTACCTCAAACACGCCGTCGCCCATCTGGAGCACGGTCACGTCAAAGGTGCCGCCGCCCAGGTCGAACACCACAATGGTGGCGTCCTTTTGTCTCTTGTCCAGGCCATAGGCCAGGGCCGAAGCCGTGGGTTCATTGACAATGCGCAGCACTTCCAGCCCGGCAATGGTGCCGGCGTCCTTGGTGGCCTGGCGCTGGGCGTCGTTGAAGTAGGCCGGGACAGTGATGACCGCCTGGGTGATTTTCTCCCCCAGCTTGGCCTCGCAGTCCTGGCGCATCTTCTGCAAAATGAAGGCCGAAACTTCCGGCGGGGAGTAGGTCTTGCCGCCCAGTTCCACGTGGGCGTCTCCGTTGGAGGCCTTGACCACCTTGTAGGGAAGCACGCGCATGGCCTGCTTCACTGCGGGCTCGTCAAATTTACGGCCCATGAGCCGCTTCACCGAGAAAATGGTGTTGTCCGGATTGGTGACGGCCTGGCGCTTGGCAATTTGGCCGATGTACCTTTCGCCGGTTTTGGTGTTGAAGCCCACCACTGAAGGGGTCAGGCGCCCGCCTTCGGCGTTTTCCACTACCACTGGCTCGCCGCCTTCCATAACGCACGCTACCGAGTTGGTGGTGCCCAGGTCAATTCCCAGTACTTTTGCCATAATGGTCTCCTTAAGTTGCAATGGTGCTATTGGGCTACGACCACCTGGGCCGGTTGAATCACCCGGTCGTGCAGTTTGTAGCCGGAGCGAACTACTTTGATGACATATCCTGAAGGGTATTCATTGGTCTTGGTCAGTTCCAAGGCCTCATGCTCCACCGGGTTGAACATTACTCCGGCGGCATTGATTTTGGCAACGCCCTCCGAGTCCAGGAGGCCGCTTAGCTTGCGCTGGATGAGCTTGAACCCCTCCAGCCACGCGCTTTCTTGCCCCCCGGCGTGGGAAATGGCCAGGTCAATCTCGTCGGCCAACGGCAGCAGCTTGGTCAGCAGCCGGCCGTTGGAGTATTTTTGCTGGGTCAGGCGGTCTTCATCGGTGCGCCGCCGGAAGTTGACCAGCTCCGCTTGGGCGCGCTGGGCCTGGTCCAGGTGTTCCTCGGCGCGTTTGCGCGCCGCCTCCAGGTCCCTTTGAAAGGCGGCCGCCTGTTCCCCAGGCGGCAGATTCTGATAAGGGTTGGACATTCCCTGGCTTGCTGCGCCCATGTTCGGCTGCTGCATGTTCTCATTTCCCATTGCCATAATGTATCTCCAAGACTAAATGCTACCTGAGTCCACCGGCAGGTTCAAGGCATGGAACAGGTGCGCAATTTCCTGTTCCAATACCTGTGCCAGGGGCGTTCCAGCTGCCGCGGCATTTATCCGCGCCCGCATCTCCATCAGTTGGTCAACCAGGGTCAAGGTGAACTCCACCCCTGCCAGGTTAAACCCCAAATTTTCCACCAGGTGCCGTATCAGGTATAGCTTGCGGATGTCCTCCTGGGAGTAGAGGCGCAGCATGCCCACGCTGCGGCCCGGATTAATCAGTCCAAGCCGTTCATACTTTCGCAGGGTCTGGGGGTGCATGTCCAGGATGCGGGCGGCCACGCTGATGACATAGACGCCCTCCACTTCCACCACCGGGTTGGCTGCGCCAGCCGCTGCCTCCGAAGTTCCAGCGTCCTGGGCGGCCAGTTCCCCAGCCCGGGGAGGAAGAAAAGGGTCTTGGGAACGCGCGCTGGCGTGGTCGTCAACGCGGCGTCTGAACCGCTCATACATCCGGCTGGCCTCCTGCTGCGTAAGATTATTCAACACGCTTAATATAATAAATATTGACACAGTTCATGTCAAGATTTATTATAGCTGTGGCGAAGCTGTGGTGAGCGTGAGCGTCGCAGGAGGTTGAAAAAAGACCATGATTAAGTTCAAAGCTTGTCCCAAGTGCCGGGGCGACATTTATGTGGCCCAGGACATGTTTGGGCGGTACTTGAACTGTTTGCAGTGCGGCTACCTCAAGGACATTCCAGAGGAACCGGTGGCGCGGCCCCGGCGGACGGGTGGGATGGTAGTCGAGGAAGTTCAGGAGGTGGAGCGCGCGGCTGCCTGATTCTTCACGCATATCCCAAGGAAATTCCGGACCCAGCTCCGGAAATAAGTAAAAAACCCCAGGGGTGTCAACCGCTCCTGGGGGTTTCTTTTTGGCCGGGATCGGCAGCTCTGGCCGGGTTGGGGCTAGTGCTCAGCCAAATTAATTCCGGAATTGCTATTCTGAGCGAAGCAAAGAATCTGGATTGAGGATAGCCTCTCTCTCGATTCTCCGGTTGTCCCGATTTCATCTGGACTCCTTCAGAATGTGTCTAAGAATGTGTCTAAAAAGTGCTGTGCACTACCAGCGCTCATCCTTCGACAAGCTCAGGATGAGCGGGCTTTCCCGCTCGTGGTGAGCCTGTCGAACCACGAGCACCTAGCCTTTTTAGACACCCTCTAAGAGGGTGTGTGACAATTCCCGCCCGTGGTGAGTCCCGACGTATCGGGATCCCGACCAGGTCGGGGCTTGTCGAACCATGAGCGGGCTAAAAGCTACTCATCCTTCGACAAGCTCAGGATGAGCGGGCTGGGTAGACGGCATTTCTCACACACGCTCTAACAAAGCACCGCCGCGTCATTGCGAGTCCCGATTGCTTCTTCCCGATGCAATCGGGACTCGCAATGACTCCCCAGACACCCTTTCAGAACGACATCCAAAAGTTTGTTGACTAACTACCAGGCGGTCCAGGCCCCGCGACCACTCTCCACCTGTTACAAGGACAACCCCCTGGCTTGCGCTTCCAGCACGCACTCCTGGCACCGCTGCTGGGGGAGGTGCCCTTCTGCGCCCCAGATGTTTTCGCTCACCAGGCCGCAAAGGAACACCGGCACCAGTTCTTCAATGCCCGTGCTTTCCAAGTAGTGCACAAACCCCATTTTCTCTGGCTCAGGCCACCACCAGGTGGGCAGCTGCTTATCCAGAGTCATGTACGAGAGCTTAGCGTCGTCTACCCAGCCGTCCTGGGGCAGCTCCACCATCCAGGAACGGCCTTGACTGCCGCCGCCGCGTTCGGCCTTAAGCACACCGTCTCGTATGTACCGGCGCACCAAGTCTTGGGATATGTTCAGGCGTCGGGACGCTTCCTGTATTGTCACCTTTTCCGGCATATTCACATGCCCTCCGGGGACCACGTTGCAATTTTGCAGTCTAAGCCATTATCCCAGGGGCCTGCAAGACGGGACGGGCGCAGTCCCGACCTGCTGGCGCCCCTGCCTATGGGCAAGAAATGACAAGACCCCAGCCTATCCGCCAGGGTCTTTCCTGTGGTCATCTCATTGCTTCAGCCTACTGGCTCATCAGACTGACAGGCGTGTCAGTGGGTCTTCCAGGGTGTCGGCCAGAGAGCCGCCCGGCGGCACCATGGGATAAACGTTCACCTTGGGGTCTATGACAAACTCCACCAGGAAAGGCCCGTCGTGCTCCTGGGCCTGGCGCAGCGCTGCCGCCACGTCCTCCCGGTGGGAAACCCGCAGGCCGGGGATGCCGTAAGCCTGGGCCAGCGCCACAAAGTCCGGCCCGGAAATAGGCACCGATTGGAAGTGCTGCTGGAAGAACAGGTCTTGCCACTGGCGCACCATACCCAGGTGCCCGTTGTTGAACACCGCGATTTTGACGGGCAGCTTCTCCTGTGTGACGGTAGCCAGTTCCTGCACCGTCATCTGGAACCCGCCGTCGCCAGCAATGGTCCACACGGGCACATCGGGCCGCCCCACCTGGGCGCCCAGGGCGGCGGGCAACTCGAAGCCCATAGCCCCCAATCCGCCGGAAGACAAAAAAGTATTGTTGCGGTTGAAAAACAGGAACTGGGCGGCCCACATCTGATGTTGGCCTACCCCGGTGACTACTACAGTTTCCGGCCTTTCCTGGAACAACTTGTTCATGTCGGTCAGGACATGCTGGGCCAACAGCGAGTCACTGTTGGGCACCGCCAATGAGGGATGGTCCTGCTTCAACTTGTCCAGGTAACCCATCCACTGGGGCCGCGGCACGTACTCCACCATCGGCAGCAGCGCCCGCAAAATCTGCTTGGCGTCGCCCACCAGAGGCACTTCTACCGGCACGTTGCGGCCCACCTGGGATGCCTCAATGTCCAGGTGGATGATGCGGGCATGGGGCGCAAAGGTGGACACCCTGCCGGTCACCCGGTCATCAAAGCGCATCCCCAGGCCGACAATGAGGTCCGCCTGGTCCACGGCGATGTTGGCCCAGTACATGCCGTGCATCCCCAGCATTCCCAGACTCAGGGGGTGGTTGCGAGGGAAGCTGCTCAGGCCCAGCAAAGTGTTGATGACTGGGATGCCGGTGGTCTCAGCCAGGCTCCGCACTTCCTGGAAAGCGCCGGAAGACAGGATGCCGTGGCCGCTTATGATTACCGGACGCTGGGCTTCCTTAATCAGCCGGGCAGCCTGCCGCACCTTTTCCAGAGTCTCCTGGCTCAGGGGCGGCAACTGGAGGGCCGCCACCGGCGGATAGTCGAACTCGGTAAGCTCCAGCTGCACGTCCCGGGGCACGTCCACCAGCACGGGGCCGGGGCGGCCCTCCAGGGCAGTATGAAAAGCCTCCCGCAAAGTTGGGGCGATGTCAGCGGCGGACATCACCAGGTAGGTGCGCTTGGTGCAGGCCGCGGCAATGGAGCAGATGTCGCATTCCTGGAACGCTTCCTTGCCCATGGCGGTGCGGGCCACCTGGCCGGTGATGGCCACCATGGGCACCGAGTCGGCCTTGGCCCCCATGATGCCCGTCACCAGGTTGGTGGCCCCAGGCCCAGAAGTGGCAACGCACACGCCCACCTTGCCGGTGACCCTGGCGTAGCCGTCGGCGGCGTGGGCGGCGGCCTGCTCATGGCGCACCAGGATGTGCTTTAATTGGGGGTAGCTCCACAGGGCGTCGTAAAAGGGCAGGATTGCCCCGCCGGGGTGGCCGAACATGACCTGCACGCCCTCGCGCAGCAGGCCCTCGCAAATGATTTCCGCGCCTTTCAGCTTCACAGCAGCCTCCGTTCAACTTGCTTGTGCTTCCGGCATGGACCATGGGTCTGACTGGCTGACCGGGGCCGCCTCCGCACAAAAGAAAATCCCGTCCCAGCAGGGACGGGACTGAAATTCCCGCGGTACCACCCTGATTCCCCGACGAGTCGGGGCGCTCAGTCAGGACACTAACATGCCCCGTCATAGTTAACGGGCGACGACCCCGGCCTGGCCTACTCCCCCGCCCTGGGGCGGGATTTGGGCTGGCGGCTCCGGAGGGATTTTCCGCAAGGGCGGCGCGCCTGCTTGCACCAGACCAGGCTCGCTAGGCGCCGGGGGCTTGCCTACTCGTCTCCATCACAGCCTGTACTATTGCAAGTTAGCATAGCAGATATTGCGGTGTCAATGGCTACTGGCCTATCACAGGGTCTTTCGATTCTCGGCCCGCTCGTTGGGGCGCACCCGCGTGTGCGCCCTGGACAGGCCCATCAGCCGCGGGGCAGACACATCGGTCTGCCCCCTACACTCGGAGACAATCGAAAGACCCTGGACCTACCGCTCCTTGGGTTTCATCAGCCACTGGGCCTGGGCGGCTGGGCCGGTCAGCCAGCGCTGCATGGCTGTCTGGTAAGAAGGCGGCACGTCCACCCCCAGGCCGTCGGCCAGGCGGTTCATAAAGTTGTAAAGGCAAGTCAGCAGCACAATGGACAGCACCTGGGGGTCTTCAAACCCCACGGCCCGCAGATCCTCCACGTCCTGCCGCGTCACCGCAGCGGGCTCTTTGGTCAGCTTGACGGCGAACTCCAGCATCCGGCGGTCTGCCAAACCCAGGTCGGCCCTGGCAAAGTCGTTAATCAACTGCCCTGCCAGGCTCCGGTCGGCGCAGTGGCGGCGCAGGAAGCCGCTGTGGGTCATGGCCCCGTAGCGGCACTGGTTGGCCGCCGCCACCACCGTGGCAATGGCCTCCTCCTGGGCGCGGTTCAGCGCCGATGCGCCGAAGGCCAGGGCCTCGTTCAGCTGTTTGACCGACTCCAGGGATTTGGGGTCCAGGGACAAGGCGCGGAACAGGGCAGGAAGGTCTTGCCCGTCAGTTTCTGCTTCTTCTATCCAGGCCATGCTCCATCCCAGCGAGAATTACGTATGTACCTATTACAGTAACTCACCGGGGACTTATGGGCAAACCGCCGGAGCATCAGAGGCCAGGGTTATTTCATTCTCGGGGCCTTAGGTACGCCCTTGGCGCACCCTATTGTCCGTCAGGCCTCAGCAAGCAGCCCCCCACCATTCTGGATTCTCCGTAGGGGCGCACCTATGTGTGCGCCCCAGTCCCCTACCTGCGCCCTGGGAATGCGAGGTGCTGGGGCAGACACGCAGGTCTGCCCCAGCCTGGCCGTGGTTCGGACGCTACACCGGCGGCCTCCGCTTATGCCAGGGCGTGGCCTGTTCGTAGGCGTGGGCCACCCGCAGCACCGTGCCCTCCTCCAGGGGCCGCCCCGCAATTTGCAGCGCCAGGGGCAGCGCCCCCGGCCCTTCTTTGGTGAACCCGCACAGGATGGACAGGGCGGGCACCCCGCTGAGGCTGTACGGCCCCCGGAAGGAGCCTTCTTGCAAAGCCCGCTTGGCCTGCTCCTTGCTGCGGACGCGGGAGTTGGGGTCCATTTTGGCCGCGGGCGCCGCCGAGGTAGGCTGCACCAGCACGTCCACCTCTTGCAGCGCCGCCAGCACTTCCCGGCGCACCAGTTCCCGCAGCTTCTGGGCCTTGTAATACACCTGGGCGGGCAGCAGTGTGCCGGTCATAAAGGCCACCCGCGTGTTGGGGTGGTACTCCTGGGGCCGCTCCCGCAGCCACTCCGGGTGCAGGCTGGTGCGGTCCGTGTGGGTGATGGTGCGGATAATCACGCCGGTCTGCATCGCCAGGGGCAGGGACACCTCCCGGACTTCCGCCCCCAGGTCGCGCAGCACCTGCACGGCGGCCAGCACCGCGTCCCTGGTCTGGGGTTCCACGCCGCAGGTTTCCGGGTCCAGGAACTCCCGCACCAGTCCCACCTTTATGCCGCGGACGTCGCCCGTCATGGACTGGCGGTAGTCGGGCACCGCCGCATGATACGTGTAAGGGTCTTGGGGGTCATAACCCGCGATGGCCCCAATGGTGATGGCGCAGTCAGAAACGGTGCGGGAGACTGGCCCGATGGTGTCCACGGACCAGCTTGCGCCGTCCACTCCGGCGCGGCTGACCCGGCCCCAGGTGGGCCTCAATCCCACCAGGCCGCAGTTGGCCGCCGGCCCGCGGATGGACCCGCCGGTGTCCTCTCCCAGGGAGGTGGCGCACAGGAACCCGGCGGTGGCCGCGCCGGAGCCGGTGCTGGAGGTGCCTGGGCTGCGCTCCAGGTCCCACGGGTTGTGGGCCGGCCCAAAGGCCGAGTTCACCGGGTCGCCCAGGGCAAACTCGCTCATGTTAAGCTTGCCCAGGACTATTGCGCCTGCATCTTTTAGCCGCTTTACCACCGTGGCGTCGGCCTCGGGGATGAACTCCGCCCGCAGCCGGGAGCCGGATGTAGTGGCAATGCCTTTGGTGTGAATCTGGTCTTTCACGCCCACCGGCACGCCGTGCAGCGGACCCCGGTAACGCTTACGGACTATCTCCGCCTCGGCGTCTTTGGCCGCCTGGCGGGCTTCCGCGGCGCAGACGGTAATATAAGCGTTGAGCTTGCCGTCCACTTGCTGGATACGGTCCAGATAGGCTTCGGTTACCTCCACCGGCGACACTTCCCGGCGCTGGATGGCTGCGCCTAGCTCGGTGGCAGACAGGAAGGGTATAGCCTCTTTCATCATGGTTACAAACCTCCCTCAGGCAGAGTCAGCGGCAGCGGTTCGATGGCGTTCAGTCCCGGCAGGTCAATCTCCGCCAGCATCTCCAGAATGGCGTTAAGGCTGTGGGTCACCTGGGAAAGCTCCGGCTCCTGGATGTCCAGTCCAACGGCGCGGCCCAGGGCATGGACTTCCCCTTGAGTCAGGTCGGGCATGGCGTATCCCCCTTTCCGCCGCAGCGGGGCGGCGCATCGGCTGACCCCATTCTTGGGATTTGGGGAGGCAGTGTCAAGCGTGGGCGCGGGTGGAGTTATGGGTCAGGTTGTTGTGGCAGGAAATTAGGGTTCTATCCATCACACCAGCGGAAGCCGGTGTCCAGATACAGGTGTGGCTGAGGCGTACTGCTGAATTCCGGCTTGCGCCGGAATGACGAAAAGCTAATTGATCCATTAACACAGTGTTTCCAAAGAGTTGGTCCATTCTCGGCCGACATTGTAGGAGCGCTGCTTGCTGCGCCTGGTGGCGGCAACGGGGCGCGCCAAGGGGCGCCCCCACGGCTATAATGAATCAGCCCTGAGTGTTGCCAAAGGCCCAGTCTGGTGGCAACATATTGGGCAGGCTCAACACAGCTTAGGAGAAGCAGGGTGGCCGCCGATACATCCTTCCGGTACACCGGATATCCTGTCAGGATTTACGCGGGGCCGGATGCCCTGGCCCAACTGGGCGGCGAAGCGGAGCGTCTGCGCGCCCAACGGCCATTTGTGGTATGCGGGCAGTCGGTGGCCCACCGCACCGACCTGCTGGAGCGGATAAAGGCAGCCTGGAAAGTCCCGTTGGCGGGGGCTTTTACGGGTGTCCAGGCTGGGTCTCCCTTGCCGTCGGCGCTGGCAGGGACTGAAGCCGCCCGCAGCGCCGGGGCCGACGCCATTATTGCCGTAGGGGGCGGCAGCGCCATTGTCACCGCCCGCGCCATCACCATCCTGCTGGCGGAAGGCGGTTCTGTCCATGACCATGCCACCAAATACCCGCCGGGCCAGCCGCCGGTCAGCCCTCGGCTGATGCGCCCTAAACTGCCCAACCTGGCAGTGGTGACCACCCCCACCACGGCGGCCAACCGTTCCGGCACCGCAGTGATTGACCCGGAGACCAATCACCGGCTGGAGATGTTTGACCCCAAGACCCGGCCCAGCGCCGTGTTCTGGGACGATGCCGCCCTATTGACCGCCCCCGCCCATTTGTGCATCAGCGCGGCGGCTGCTTGCTTTAGCGGCGTGGTAAGCGGCCTCCAGTCCAAAGACCCGCTGAACCCCCTGGCCCAGGGCGATTTGGCCCAGGCTTTGCAGTTGCTGCGCTCCCAACTGCCCAGGGTTGCCGGTGAGCCGGATAACCCGAAGGTGCGGCTGGACCTGTGCGCCGCGGCCTTTCTGTATAATCGCGCCGCCGACAGCGGGGCCAGCGGCAACGCCCTGGGGGTGGTCAGCGCCCTGGCCCATACGCTGGATACCCGCTACCCCCACTGCGGACACGGCGCAGCCTACGCCCTGGCGACGCCCGCCGGAATGCGGTTCAATCAAAGCAACAATCTGGCCGGACAGGCGCGGCTGGCGGCGCTATTGGGCATCACAGGCAAGAGCGGCACGGCTTCTGCCAGCGCCGCCGCCGATGCGGTGGCCCAATTCTACCACAGCCTGGGGATGCCGGTGCGACTGCGGGACATGGGCATCCCACGCGAAGACGTGGCGCACATTGCCCAGGACACCATGACAGACTTTGGGCTGCACCGCAACGTGCGGCGGGTGCAGGACGCCTCGGAGCTGGTGGCGCTGCTGGAGCAAATGTGGTGACCGGGTATAAGAAGCCGGGATTGGGGGATGATTTACTAACCGTGACTCAAGAACTAAACCTGAACTCAAATCCCCCCAACCCTCCTTTGCAAATGGGGCGAGGGGGGATTTCCTGCCAGAAAATCTCGAGTTTGCTTAGAGTGCCTAACAAAATGAAGGATGTCATTCTGAGGAGTCCCGATGACATCGGGACGACGAAGAATCTGGGGTGGAGCAAACGCCCACCACCCCTGACCCTTCGTCCTTCAGCCGAAGGACTCAGGGTGACAGCTTCGGCATTTTGTTAGGGGTTCTTAGTAATCGGGGTTCAGCAACAGAAAATATCCCCACAATCCCGGCCCAAGAACGTCGTCGTGGAAGAGCATTTTAGAGAGGAAAAGAAGCACATGAAGTACGACTACATCATCATTGGGGGCGGCTCCGCCGGCTGCACGATAGCCAGCCGTCTGTCGGAAGACCCGGACCGGTCAGTGCTGCTGCTGGAGGCCGGGCCGGACTACCCAGACTTCAACAGCCTGCCGGAGGACATCAAGCAGGGCAACAACTTGTGGCTTTCCGCCTATGGCCCCCACAGCTGGGGCTACCGCGCATCCGCCACGCTGCTGCAACCGGAACCCATTATCATCCCCCGGGGCCGGGCCACCGGCGGCTCCAGCGCCATTAACGGCCAGGTGCTGTTCCGGGGGGTTCCGGAGGATTATGACAACTGGGCAGCCTGGGGCAACCCGGAGTGGGCCTATACCAAAGTGCTGCCTTACTTCCGAAAGCTGGAGAATGACCGGGACTTCCCCGGCGACGACTTCCACGGCGGCGACGGCCCCATCCCAGTGCGCCGCTATCCCCGCCAGGAGTTCCTGCCCATGACCGAAGCCTTCTACCGGGCCTGTCTGGAAATGGGTTTCCCGGAGCACCCGGACCAGAACCACCCGGACTACTACACCGGCATTGCGCCCCGGCCCCTGAACAACATTGACGGCGTGCGCATGAGCACGGCCCTGACCTACCTGGAGCTGGCCCGCCATCGCCTGAACCTGACGGTGCGGGGCAACGTTACCGTGCGGCGGGTGCTGTTCCAGGGCAAGCGGGCCGTCGGCGCGGAAGGCGAAAGCGGCGGCCAGACTTTCAGCGTAGAGGGCGACCAGATAATTTTGTGCGGCGGCGCAGTGGCGTCACCGCAGATACTGATGCTGTCGGGGGTTGGCCCGGCCAGCCCGCTGCGCCGGCTGGGAATTGACGTGGTGCACCACCTGCCGGGGGTAGGACAGAACCTGCGCGACCACCCGGCATGCTTTGTCCTGTTCCGGGGCTACGGGGAGCCGCCGCCGGAGCTGGCCCCCAGCATTCAGGTGGGCCTGCGCTTCAGCACGCCCGACTCGCCTACCCGCGCCGATTTCCAGCTAAGCCCCATCCTGATGAACAGCGAGCACCGGCCTTCCAGCGTGAAGATTGACAGCGACGACTTTCACTTTGGCTTCAGCTTTGCCCTTCAGAACGCCACTTCGTCGGGGGAGCTATGGCTGACCTCCACCGACCCCAAGGTGCAACCGGGGCTTAACTACAACCTGCTGGCCCTGCCCTACGACCGGCAACGGATGCGGGACGCCCTGCGGCTGGCCCTGCAGGTGGCGGAGCACCCCGCCTTCAAAAACATCATCGAAAAACGCCTGAACCCCACGGACGCAGACCTGGTCTCCGACGCTGCCATGGACAACTGGCTGCTGCGCAACGTCTATACCCAGCACCACATCTCCGGCACCTGCAAGATGGGGCCCAGCGCCGACCCCCTGGCGGTGGTGGACCAGTACGGCCACGTTTATGGGTTGGAAAACCTGCGGGTGGCGGACGCCTCCATCATGCCCGATGTGATTCGCGCCAACACCAACGCCACGACCATCATGATCGGCGAACGGGTGGCCGAATGGATAAAGGAGGGGAGGTAGAAGCATCACTGTACGCCATGGTTAGGACTAGTAGTATAGTGTATGCGTGAACCTGGGCACTAAACAGAATTTCATCCGGCAGAAGGCTTCCCAAAATCGTGCTGCTCCTGGTGGCGAAAGGGTTCTTTGGTCCCGCCACGGAATAGCAGAACTGCTGAATGAGGGGTGGAGCCGCAGAGAAATTGAGGATGGGCTGCGCGAGTGCGAAGTCATTGAGGATTATTCGCCCGGCTCTCGGCCGCTTCCTGATTGCCGATGTTGGGTTGGATCGCCCCTGACATGCCATTCCACGCAGTTATTGCCCTGGGTGAAGTGAAAGACCGCGTGCTAGTTGTGACTGTGTACAAGCCCGTCCTCAAAGAGTGGATGAATGACTGGAAGACAAGGAGAAGATAGCCAATGCCCCGTGTGCGGCGGTGATTTGACACCGGGAGTGGCAACGGTCCCCTTCATTTTCCCTGAGACCTTCGTTGTGGTCAAAGACGTGCCGGCTGAAGTCTGCAACAGTTGCCATGAAACTTATATGGCTGGAAAGACGGTTGACCAGCTCACCCGTGTGCTCAACCAGCTTCGCTCCCTCCGGACGGAAGTCTCCCTCATCTCCTATCCGGACATCATAAATATGTCCCCCGCTGTTGGTGCGTAGCATGGAGCAATGACTTTTGAAGAGCTAGGTTCCATATCTAATCTAAATTATCGAGGCTGTCACCCAAACTTGTTCAGGAAGGTGTTGCATGACTACCCGGAGACCACGAGTGCGCATTGAAAAAGACTCCATGGGGCAGATGGAGGTGCCCGCCGATGCGCTGTACGGCGCCTCCACCATGCGGGCGGTGCTCAATTTCCCCATCAGCGACCTGCGCTTCCCCCGGCAGTTCATCCGCGCCCTGGGACTGGTTAAGCTGGCAGCGGCCCGCACCAACATGTCCCTGGGCTTACTGGACCCCAAGCTGGGCAACGCCATTGTAGCCGCTGCCCAGGAGGTGGTGGACGGCAAGCTGGACCAGCATTTTGTGCTGGACATTTTCCAGACCGGCTCCGGCACCTCCACCAACACCAACGCCAACGAGGTCATTGCCAACCGCGCCTCCCAAATCCTGGGGGGAGACCTGGGTTCCCGGCTGGTGCACCCCAATGACCACGTTAATATGTGCCAGTCCTCCAACGACGTGATTCCCACGTCTATACACCTGGCGGCGCTGCTGGCAATTCAGGGTGACCTGATGCCCGCCCTGGTAAACTTGCACAATGCTCTGCAGAAGAAGTCTGAAGAGTTCTGGCCGGTCATCAAGACAGGCCGCACCCACTTGCAAGACGCCACGCCCATCCGCCTGGGACAGGAATTTCAAGGCTTTGCCGGCCAGGCGGAAAATGGCATCCAGCGGCTGCGCCGCGCCCAGGCAGCCCTGGCCCAGGTAGCCCTGGGCGGCACCGCCGTGGGCACCGGCGTCAACGCCCACCCGGAGTTTTCCAGCCGCGCCTGCCGCCTGCTTTCGGGCATGACCGGCGTGCTGGTGCAAGAATCAGCCAACCACTTCCAGGCCCAGGCCACCCTGGACGCCATTGTGGAGGCCAGCGGCACGTTAAAGACCATCGCCATCAGCCTGCACAAAATTGCCAACGACATCCGGTTCATGGGCTGCGGCCCCCGGGCCGGTCTGGGGGAGATTTCCCTGCCAGAGGTGCAGCCAGGAAGTTCCATCATGCCCGGGAAGGTCAACCCCGTCATATGTGAGTCGGTGATTCAGGTAGTGGCCCAGGTGGTGGGCAACGACGCCACGGTGGCGCTGGCAGGCCAGGGGGGATACTTTGAACTGAACACCATGATGCCCGTGGCCGCCTACAACATCCTCCAGTCCATTTCCCTGCTGGCGGCTTCCGCCAACAACTTCGCCAACCAGTGCGTCCAGGGCATCCAGGCCACCGCCACCGGCCCGGCCATGGTGGAAAAGGGCCTTATGCTGGGCACCGCCCTGTCGCCGGCCATTGGCTACGACGCCGCAGCGTCCATCGCCAAGGAGGCGGCGGCATCCGGCAAGACTATTCGGGAAGTGGCGCGCACCCGCACCAAGCTAACCGAAGCTGATCTGGACCGGCTGCTTAACCCAGAAGCTATGACCAAGCCCGGCCTGGGCGTGGGCGGCGGCGGGGGTTAACGGCGGGAGCCCCATCGGGTATGATATAAGTAAGGGCAAAGCGTGGATCCAGCGAAAGAGGCAATGCGGCGAGTCTGTGGGTAGGTAGGTATGGACCGAAAAAACGTGGTGCGAGTGCTCATAGCCGAGGACCATGACCTGGTGCGGCGCTGCCTGGGCCTGACCCTGGCCCGCCGGGCTGAGTTCCAGCTGGTGGGGGAGGCCTCCACTGCCGCTCAAGCCAAAGAAATGGTGGCGCAATTACAGCCCGACGTGGTGGTGGTAGACGTTGCTTTGCCTGACGAGACCGGCGTGGCCACCGCCCGAGCCATCCGGGCGAGGCACCCGGGGGTACGGGTGCTGGTGCTCACTTCCCACAGCGATGACCGGGCAGTCATCTGCTCCATCATGGCTGGGGCGCTGGGGTATCTGCTAAAGGAAATCCGTTCCCGGGAAATTGTGGATGCCCTGCGCCGGGCGGGCGAAGGCCGGAGGATGCTGGACCAGGCCCTGGCCCAGCGCGTGCTGGAGCGGCTATTGGCTGCGGAAGCCAGAGACCAGGCGTACCAACTGACGCAGGAGGAGCGCCAGGTCCTGAATCTGGCGGCCCGGGGACTTACCGACCTGGAGATTGCCCAGGAGCTGGAACTACCTGAGTCTGCAGTCGCCCGGGATATTGACACCATCTTGGATAAGCTGGAACTGAACCGGCGCGCCCAGGTTGCCGCCTATCTGACGGAAAGCCGGGCGCGCCGGGGCGCTTTCTGGGACTAAGGGCGTGTTTAAAAAGTGCTGTGCACTACCAGCGCTCACCCTTCGACAAGCTCAGGGTGAGCGTCCTTCGGCTGAAGGACCGCTCGTGGTGAGCCTGTCGAACCACGAGCGCCTAGCCTTTTTAGACACCCTCTAAGGGCCTCAGCGCTGGAGTTCCGGCCAGAACCTTTCCTCTTTCCAGGGGTCTGCGTTGTTGTTGTAGCCCCGCTGCTCCCAAAAGCCTGGGGCATCCTGGGCCATCAATTCAACGCCGTTGACCCACTTGGCGCTCTTCCAGGCGTAGCGGCTGGGAACTATCAAACGCAGCGGCCAGCCGTGGTCCTTGCCCATTTCCTGACCGTTCTGCTTGTGGGCAAAGAAGCCCTCCTCCAAAGCCACGTCCAGCGGGATGTTGGTGGTGTAGCCGCCGACACAATGGGCCATGACAAAGCCAGCCTCTGCCTTGGGGCGGGACGGGCCCACCACATTTGCGAAGGGGACGCCCTCCCAGGTCTGGTCCAGGGCGCTCCACTGGGTCACGCAGTGGAAATCGGCGGTGATGGTGGTCCAGCCCAGGCCAACAAACTGCTCCCAGGTATACTCCTTGGGCTCCTCCACCAGGCCAAATACCCGCAAGGTCCAGATCTTTAGATCAATCTTGGGCGTGGAACCGTAGGTGAGCACCGGGAACTTGGTGGTCACGTACTGGCCTGCCGGCACCCTGGCGCCGTAGCCCTGGTCGGCTATCTTTTTCACCTGGTCGGGGCGTTTCCGCATAGAATTGGGCTGCACGTCTTTCCTCCAGGCCATTGCGTTAAAACATGGTGGAACCATGTTACGCTCGGCAGTGGGGGGTGTCAAAGGGCCGAATTGACTCACAATAAAAGTTACCGAAGGAGGATACGTTGCCTCAAAATGCGTGTTACCGAAGGGGAGGTAGACATGATGACCCGAGGCAGCGTGG
>Ga0194132_10001404_pt1 | contig 48750 bp, 47 predicted proteins | sample TA2KigOf80mmetaG_FD_148612 | JGI IMG/M metagenome (GOLD analysis project Ga0194132, IMG submission 148612) | Freshwater microbial communities from Lake Tanganyika, Tanzania - TA2015054 Kigoma Offshore 80m | ecosystem: Environmental > Aquatic > Freshwater > Lake | place: Tanzania: Lake...
GCCGCCGACCGCCCGGCCCAGGAAGCGCAGATCCCGCGCGCCCCGGATCCGATCCCGCCGGGCGTCGTCATTCCCGGTCCCGTCGCGCCGCAGCTGGTCGGGCCGGGGTCGGTCGTGCCGGGCCCCGTCGCGCCGCAGCCTGTCGCACCCGGTCCAGTCGCACCGCAGCCTGTCGCGCCCGGGCCGGTCGGCCCCGGGGCAACGGGACCGGTCGCGCCGCGCGCACCGACCGAGCCGGCGGCGCCGCAGCCGCAGCCGCCGTCCGATCTGCCTCAGCCGCCTGCCGACCGGGCGCGGCCGGGCGAGCGCACGCGCGAGACGCCGCAGGAGGAAGCCCTCCTCGAGGCGGGCGCGATCCTGCTGCCGCCCGGGCGCATGCAGCTCGAGACCACGATCGACTACACGCACTCGTCGTCGAACCGCATCAATATCGGCGGGTTCACGATCTTCGAGGCGATCCTGATCGGGACGATCCGCGTCGACGATCTCAAGCGCGACATCCTGACCAGCTCGACCACCGCGCGGCTCGGCCTGTTCCGCCGCCTGCAGGGCGAGGTCCGCGTGCCCTATGTCTATCGCACCGACGACGAGGTGCTCGGCGCCGGCACCAACGACCAGCGCATGCGCAACGTCACCGGCAACGGGCTCGGCGATGTCGACGCGACGCTCACCTACCAGCCGGTGATCGCGAGCGGCTGGTGGCCCAACATCCTGACCCGCGCCCGCGTCCGCATCCCGACCGGCAAGAACCCGTTCGAGATCCCGAGCGTGACCACCGGCCAGACCGGCGAGACGCGCCTCGCCGAGGCGCCGACCGGCTCGGGCTTCTACGCCTTCTCGGCCGGCGCGACCGGCGTGTGGCGGAGCGACCCGGCGGTCTTCTTCGTGAGCGGCGGGTTCACCTATACGCCGGAGCGGCGCTTCACGAACGCCGGCGCGATCGATCCGGGCGAATCCTTCGACTTCAGCGTCGGCCTCAACGTCGCCCTGAGCGACAAGGTCGCGATCAACATGGGGTTCTCGGAATCCTTCACGCTCGAGACCAAGCAGAACGGGCGCAAGAGCCCAGGCTCGGGCACGAACGACGCGCGGCTCTCGCTCGGCACCTCGATCGGCATCTCGCCGTCGTTCTCGCTCCTGGTCTCGGCGAGCATGGGGCTCACCGAGGACGCCTCGGACTTCTCGTTCCAGGTGAGCGTGCCCTACAGCTTCAACCTGTTCTGAGCCGCCGCGACCGGGCCGCAAACGAAACGGGGCCGCAATCGCGGCCCCGTTCGCGTTTCTGACGAGCGCGTCAGTTGGCGCGCGCGGTCTGCAGATTGCGGACCGCGGTCTCGGCGAAGCGGTTGTCGACGAGGCCCGCGAGCTTCGGCACCGCCTTGAGGACCTGGCCGGTGATCAGGCCCCAGCCGTTATACTCGGCGTCGGCGATCTCGGCCTGGCCCCAGACGAAGCGGTCATATTTGGTCGTCTGGACCCACGCCTCGGCCTGCTGCGGCTGCACGACTACGCCCTGGCGGTGGAAGAAGATCGTCAGAAGGCGCGCGGCATCGACCGGATCCTGGCGGATATAGGTCATCGCGCGCACCCAGCCGTCGACGAAGCGCTGCACGACCTGCGGCTCCTGCTCGATCATCGCGTTGCGCGCGACGAGGGCCTTGGCATTGATCAGGCCGAGCGTGTTCACGATGTCGCCATTGGCAATGAGCGTCCGCGCCTGGTTGGTGGCGCGCAGGAGATCGGTGAAGTGCTTCGATTCGATGACCGCATCCGCCAACTTCTTCTCGAACGCGGAAGTGAGATCGACGGGCTCGAGGAAGACGATCTTGACGTCCTGCGGGCGGAGCCGCGCGGTGTTGAGGAGCCGGATCAGGATCGGGTGCGCGTCCGAGCCGACCCCGAGCGCGACGGTCTTGCCCCTGAGATCGGCGAGCGAGTTGATGGTGGCGCCCTGTGACGGGACGACCATCTCGATCTCGGTGCCATAGCCCGCGACGGCGATCAGCTTGGCCTCGACCTCGGCGCCGGCCATGGTCAGGAACACACGCTGCGGCACGGCGGCGATGTCGCTCGAGCCGACGCCGATCGAGCGGATCACCGTCAGCGCGTTGCTGATCGGCACGCCGCTGATCAGGAGGTTCTGCTGGGCGAAGAAGCCGCGCTCGATCCCGACGATGGCCGGCAGCGCGTCCCAGCCGCTCGCGTAGGACAGGCGCACCAGGCTCACGTTCTGGGTCTGGGCGGCGGGCTGCTGGGCCGGGGCCGCCTGCCGCTGCTGGCCGCGCTGCTGCGCCAGGGCAGGGGCGGCGACGATCGTCACCGCCGCGACGAGCACACAAGCAAGACGCCAGTTCTTCATCGGGAAGTGCTCCTCGGATTGCGCCGACCTCGGGCGCGCCGACTATACTTAGGGAGGCCGGCGGCCGGAATATAGGCAAACTCAACGTGATTTAGGTTGAGATTGTCTGAACCGAGACCCTTGCCCATCGCGGCACGAGCTCCGTCAGGGCCGCGCCGGCCCCTAGAACCGGGGCACCGCGGTATTGAGGAGCGACGGCAGGCTCGGAATGCCCGAGGCATCGTTCAGGATATTGACCTGTACGAACAGGTTGTTGTTGACGACGTTGAAGCTGCCGGGAACCTGAGCGATCTGGAAGATGCCGGTCGCGCCCTGGAAGTTGCGGATCACGGTCTGGATCTGGACGTCGCCGTTATTGCCGACGTTGACGTTGGGCGACGGGGCCGTCGTCGTGCCGCTGCCGCCCGAGTTGTTGACCGCGAGGTTGCCGGTCGCCGCGCCGTTGCGGTCGAAGGTGCCGTTGAACAGCACGCTGAACGAGATGCCGTTGAAGGCGCCGCGCTTGCCGGCGAGCACGCTCTCGTCGACCTCGGTCGCCCAGCTCGTCCTCGGCGTGAGCGAGGCGACGTCGGCGACGCCGAGGTTCTTGCGGGGCGTCGCCTTGGCGGTGGCCGCAGGCTTGGCATTCTTCGATGCGGCGGCCTGCGGCGAGGCGGATTTGGGCGAGGCGGCCTGGCGGATGCTGTCGCCCGAGCCGCAGCCATAGAGGAGCGCGCCGGGGAGGACGAGGATCGCGAGCAAGGCGGCGGCGCGACGAAGTCCGCCGAGCCATCGGGCGGCCGCTCCGGCGCGCGGGGCGGCACTGTCGGCGGGTCTACGCGCTACGCGTCTCACGGTCGTCATCCTCTCGGTCTGGTCCCCGCCCTGCGGCGAGGGGTCGGCGGTCGGTCCCGGCATGTCAGAACTCCCCGGCCTGCCGACGCATGGTCGGCCCGATGCGGTCGAGGAGCGTGAAGATCTCGTCGACCGCCGCCTTGAGGGTGCGGTCCTGGGCGAACTCACCGTTGCGGTCGCGCGTGTTGCTGAGGATCATCAGCACGATCTGGTCCCAGCCCGCGGCGAACTCGGCGACCGGGCGCGCGATGTGGCCGAACGCCGGGTCGGCGATCAGCACGTTGCCGTTCTCGACGCCCTTGATCACCACGAAGTGGGCGTAGCCGCGGGTGTTGGTGAGCGTGATCACCGGCGCCTCGAGCCTGGTGACCTCCTCGGGCGAGTTCAGCTTGAAGCCGCTGACGACGTAGCCCTTCTCCTCGACCGCGCGCTTAATCTCGAGCATCGAGAAGCCCTGGCGCTTGATCCGCTCCTCGTCGCCGACGCGCAGCATGTCGAGGACGAGCTGCCGCTCCTCGATCGCGTCGCCGTAATAGTGGGTGAGGATGGTCGCCGCGGCGGCGGCGCCGCTCGAGACATCGAAGCCCTGGCGCACGATGTCCTTGAACTTGAGCTGTGTGAGCCCGAGCACCGGCACCTGGACGCGGAGCGGGCTTCCCGGCATCGGCAGTGTCACCGCGCCGGCCGGTGCAACGAGACAGAGGGGCGCGACGAGACAGAGGGGCGCGACGACGGCGGCGAGGAGCGCGGCGCGGGGGCGGCGGATGCTCATCGGCCGATCCCCGGCACGATGCCCGAGAACCCGGTCGAGGGCAGCGCGATGGTCGCGCGGTTGCCGACGACATTGGCATTGCCGGCCGACTGGGTGACCTGGGCGATCCCGGTGAAACCGATGAAGGAATTGGTGATCGTGTCGGCGCGCCGGGTCTTGGTGAGATCCTCGACGCCCGACTGCTCGACGGTGCCCTGGACCGCGCCGACGCCGCTCAGGGTCTCGCTGCCGAGCTTCACGAACTCCTCCGGGTCGAGCCTGATCCCGACTCCGATGACGAGGATGTTTTGCTGCTGGTTGGCCGCGCCGGCCGACTGGTTGACGGCGACCGTGCCGGTCGATCCGCCGAAGCTGTTGTCGATCGTGTCGAGGCGCCGGCCGCCGACCGAGACGACGCTGTTGCCTTCCGCGCGCACCGTGCCGGCGAGCGCGAGATCATCGAGCGTCGTCTCCTGCTGGAACTGCTCGGCGCCCAGATCGCGGATCACGAGCACGAGCGCGTTGAGCTGGTTGTTGGCGATGCCGACTTTCTGGTTGAAGGCGAAGACGCCGCGGCTGACCTGGAACGAGCGCTCGACCAGCGCCTCGCGCTTGAAGCCGGGATCCTCGACCGGCGGCCGTCCGGGTACCTTGATGATCCCGGGCACCAGGCGGTCGGTGATGGTGACGTTGGTGATCGACTGCTCGAAATAGGCGCGCGCGCCGGATGGCACCGCGTCGGCGATCGCCGAGACGCCGGTGATCGAGGAGGAAAGGGGGGTGTCGGTGCCGGTCGTCGGCAAGGGCGGCAGCGTCTGCGCCGCGGCCGGCAGGGCGAACGCGGCCACGACCGCCATGATGCCAGCGATGCGCGTCGCGACCGTCCGCCAGGGAAGTGGGCCCCACATCCTCATGATCTCTCGCCTGCCTTCATCCCGGCGTGGTCCGGGCCAAACGCCGGTCGTCGACTATGCGAAGGCGCTGTTAACGGGGCCTGAACGCCAGCCCCGAGGAGCCTGGCGCGGGCGACCGCGCGGAGCCCGATTTCGAGCGCGCCGCGTGGGGCGGGGCGCGCCGCGTCGGTCGTCGCGCGCATCGGCGCCTGTCGTGCCCGCCGCTGCGGGGGGGCCGACCGTTCGGAGGGCACCGACCGTCCGTCCGGATGATCGGTGGCCACGCACTGTCCGCTCACCGTCCATCGCAACACCACCAACGAGACCCGTACACGCAAGGATTACATCAGTATCCGTGAACACGAACAAATCAAGAGCGCGTTATTTCTCTGTTATCGGTAGCGCGGAGATTTGCCGCATCGTTGCGAATATATGAAAACGAACAGGCGACACCTTGCGGTGCCGCCTGCCGCTGTATCCGGGTAGCCCCGGAAGGAAGTCAGGAGGAGGGACGGGCCCTCCTCCCGTTGGTCCGGTTAGAACCGGTTGCCGAGCACGCCCGGGGCGGCCTGATTCGAGCCGACTGTGCCCGACCACGCGATGGTCGAGGACTGGCTGTTCAGGTTGCCCGACGTCTGGTTGACGTGGGTCATGCCCTGGTTGTTGTTGACCGCGTTGGTGACCAGCGCGGTGTGCTGCATCGTCGACGACACGACGGTGTTGCTGGCGGTGGTCTGGCCCAGCGCCGCCTCGGACAGCGCCGCGGTGCCGCCGATGCCGACCGCGAGCGAGATCGAGTTGGTCTGGTTGTTCGCCGTGCCCGAGGTCTGGTTGACCCCGGTGATGCCGGTCTGATTGTAGACCGTATCCTGCAACGTCGTCGTCCGGCGCGAACGGAACACGACGCCGCCCGGCGCCTTGCCGTCCGTCGTCGAGGCGTTCGCCGTCGTCGTCGAGCCCGACTCGGTGACCAGCGAGTTCACGTTGTACTGCTCGGTCTCGGCCTGCGAGTCGGCCAGCGCCGTGGCGCTGTTGGTCGAGCCGAACGACACCAGGTTACCCTGGTTGTTCATCGAGCCCATGTCCTGGTTGACGCCGACTACGCCGGAGTTGTTGTAGACGGCGTTGACCAGGTTGAGGTCGAGACGGACGCTCGTCGCGCCGGTCGAGCCGGCCGCAACGTAGCTGACGGCCGAATGGCCGACCACGGCGATCGCCGCCGCTTCCGCGGCGCCGATCGGCATGATCATCGGCGAGGCGTTGAGGAACACGGCCTTCTCACGGCCGATGTTCTCGATGACGTTCAGGGTCTTGTCGAAGGCGATCACCGCCTTGACGTCGGCATTGCCGACCTGGGCGAGCGCCGCACCGTTCAGGAGACCCAGCCCCATCACGAGGGCGGTGGTTCCAAGAAGTGCCTTCTTCATCGCATATGCTCCTTAACTTCGATCTGTGACGGGTTCAGCAGAGCTGTCTGCCACAAATCGATCAGTTGCCGACCGCGCCGCCGGCCTGGAACGACGACAATCTGCGCAGCGTCTCGGAGCAGATCCGCTCGGCGCTGTTCTTCGCCCATGTCCGCGCCTCGACCGGCACCGCGACCTCGCGCGCCAACTGCCATCCGTTCCGCCATGGCCGCTGGCTGTTCATGCATAACGGGGCGATCGGCGGCTTCGAGGACATCCGGCGCGAGATCGACCTGATGATCCCGGCCGCGCTCTACCGGCACCGGTCGGGGACGACCGACAGCGAGGCGCTGTTCCTGCTCCTCCTCGCCAACGGCCTCGAGACGGACCCGGCCGCCGCCTTCGCGACGACGATGGCGGCGATCGTCGGCACCATGGCCGCGGCCGGGATCGCGGCGCCGCTCCGGGTCACCGCGGCGGCGACTGACGGCGAGGAGATCGTCGCGCTTCGCTACGCGAGCGATCGCCAGTCGCCGACGCTCTATTACGGTCATACCGAATTCGACGGCGGCGCGCAGGGGCAGGGCGCGATCCTGGTCCTCTCCGAGCCGCTCGATTCGAACCCCGGACACTGGGTCGAGGTGCCGGACTCCCATCTCCTCGTCGCCGGCGACGGCGCGGTCGCGATCGAGCCGTTCGCGCCGGCCTGAGCGCCGCGCCGTAGTGACAGGCGCGTCGGGGCTCCGCATAATGCCGGCCCCGCCCAATCGCTGCCGCCGCGCCCCGAGACGCGCCGAAGGACCGTCATGGAAGTCTTCTCGTTTCACCTGATGCCCTATGCCTATCTCGATCTCGACTACGGCAAGGCCCACAAATCGCCCTGGGTCACCTACCCGAACAGCAATTTCGATCCGGCGCGCGGTCACGAGCTCTACAACCGCTATCTCGACGAGCTCGAGTTCTCCGAGGCGGTCGGCTTCGACGGGCTGTGCATCAACGAGCACCACCAGAACGCCTACGGGCTGATGCCGTCGCCGGTGGTGATGGCCGCGGCGCTGGCGCGGCGGACCCGTACCGCCAAGCTCGCGATCCTCGGCAACGCGTTCAATCTCCGCGAGCACCCGCTGACGCTCGCCGAGGAGCACGCGATGCTCGACTGCATCACCGGCGGACGCCTGATCACCGGCATGGTGCGCGGGATCGGCATGGAATATTTCAGCCTCGGCGCGAACCCGACGCTTTCGCATGAGCGCTTTCACGAGGCGCATGACCTCGTGATCCAGGCCTGGACCCGCCCCGGCCCGTTCGCCTTCGAGGGCAAGCACTATCACTTCGAGTACGTGAACGTCTGGCCGCGGCCGTACCAGAAGCCGCACCCGCCGATCTGGATCCCCTCGCTCGGCTCGGGCGAAACCATCGCGTGGGCCTCGCACCCGAGCCGCAAATACACCTATGTTCAGACCTTCAGCCCCTACAAGGCGGTGCTCCGCTTCCTCAAGGCCTATCGCGAGGCCGCGCTCCACCACGGCTACACCGCGACGCCGCGCCAGATCGCCTGGTGCGCGCCGATCTACGTCGCCGAGACCGACGCCCGGGCCCGCGACGAGGCCGCGGTCCATGCCGAGAACTTCTTCAACCGGTTTCTCAGCTTCACCCGCGAAATGGGCATGCCGCCGGGCTACATGACGCTGCCCTCGATGAAGAACCTGATGCGGCACAAATCGAGCCTCAAGAATGATCACACGATCGATTCGCTGATTGGGGAAGAGGTCATCCTCTGTGGTTCACCCGATACGGTAAGAAGGAAGCTGATCCAGTATCACAAGGACGTCGACTTCGGGACGCTGGTGCTGATGCCGCAATTCGGCACGCTGCCGCACGACCTCACGATGCGGAGCATCGCGCTGATCGGCCACGAGATCCTGCCGGCGCTGAAGCCGCTCGGGCTCCGGGCCGCAGCTGCCGAATGACCGCAGCGTCCTTCGACCAGCTCATGAACCTCTGACGGGAGAGCCTTAATGCATTACGACTATGTGCCCATGCCACAGCGCAAGCCGTTGCGCTGGCCGAACGGGGCACGCATCGCCGTCATCCTCACCATCAACCTCGAGTTCTGGGATCTGACGATCGATTCGCCCAACACGTTCTATGCCGGCGGCCCGCAGCTCCTGCCCGACCCGCTGCCCGGCAACGTGCCGGACTGGCCGAACTATTCGTGGCGCGAATACGGCCAGCGTGTCGGCATCTGGCGCATGATCGACCTGTTCGACAAGTTCGGGCTCCGCGCGAGCTGCACGACCAACGCCAAGACCTGCCTCGAGCGCCGGCCGATCATCGACGCGGTGAAGGAGCGGGGCTGGGAGCTCGTCGCCCACAACTATGTCCAGACCGAGCTCCTCACCAACTACACGTTCGACCCGGCGAAGGAGCGCCAGATCATCGGCGAGACGCTCAAGGTCTATGAGCGCGTGGTCGGCAAGCCGGCCAAAGGCTGGCTGTCGTCGTCGATGCGCTGCACCTCGAACACGCCGGAGATCCTGCGCGAGTACGGGCTCATCTACCAGGCCGACTGGCTCAACGACGACCAGCCGTTCCTGGTCCATACCGATCGCGGCCCGCTGGTCTGCATCCCCTACACCAACGAGTGCAACGACTTCGCGACCTTCTTCCGCCGCGGCATGACCGCGCGGCAGTCCTTCGAGGTGTTCAAGGACCAGTTCGACGTCCTCTATCGCGAAGGCGCGAAGACCGGCATGGTGATGAACCTCGGCCTTCACCCGCATGTCGTCGGGCAGCCTTTCCGGATGCCGGCCCTCGCCGATTTCCTCGCCTATATCAAGCAGTTCGACGACGTCTGGGTGACGACGCGCGAAGAGATCGCCGACTGGTATCTCGCCAATCACAAGTCGCATATCGGCTGAGCGCCGGCGGGCGCCGCCCGCCGGCCTCGGATCGCGCGTGTCTCGTGCGGGCGCGTCTTGCGCGGCTTCGCGGGGCGTCAGGCGCGGCGGAGAAGCGGTGTTTCGCCGCGCGCCTCCGCGGCGAGCGCGGTCGCGATCAGGCGCCGGAGCGCGAGGCCGGGCGCATCGACATTGATGTCGATCTGCGGCGCATTGCGGAACACGTCCATGTTCTTCTGCTGCGCGCCGATCGCCACGACGTCCTGGCGGAACACGCGCTGGAAGTCGCGCGCGTAGATCTCGTCGACCTCGGCGCTCGCCTGCGCGAAATGGCGGGCGTGGGCGTAGAACTGGAAGCAGGACCTCTCGGTCTCGGGTGTCGCGGCGTTGACGTTGTGGAACTCGAGACCGCCGCGGCGCACACCTTCCTCCTGGCCGAGCCCGGTATCGACCATCCCGATATGGACATCGCTGAAGCACGGCACCGTCGAGGTGACGATCTGCCAGCGGTCGACATTGCCGCGGAACTTGCCGATGTCCTGGTAGAGCGGCGGGGCAGGGCGGTCGATCGTCCAGCGCGTCATGCAGACGCCGGTCTCGAAGCGCTCGGTCCGGATCGGGAACTCGAGCTGGGCGAGATTGCCGATCGTGTCGCCGTGGATATAGGACGTGTGCGAGAGGTCGAGCAGGTTGTCGTTGACGAGCTCGTAGTGGCCGGCGATCGGCAGCACCGGTCCGATGACCGGGCGCCACGCCGGATGATCCATCCACCACCAGTCGGGGACGAGCGCCGGATCGGCCTTCGCCGGCTCGCCCATCCAGATCCAGACCGCCTTCCAGCGCTCGACGACCGGATAGCTCCGGATCCGGCTTCCGGGCGGCACCGTGGTCTGCCCGGGGATCTGGATGCACTGGCCGGCGGGATCGAAGACGAGCCCGTGATAGCCGCATTGGAGGTTGTTGCCGGTTCGCCGGCCCATCGAGAGCGGCATGCTGCGATGGCAGCAGCGGTCCTCGAGCGCGGCCGGGCGGCCATCCTCGCCGCGGTAGAGGACCACCGGCTCGTTGAGGAGCGTGCGGGCGAGGAGCCCGTCTCCGAGCTCGTGGCCCCACGCGGCGAGATACCAGGAGTTTCGTAGAAACATCGCGGTCGGACCCCTCGTGCCGCGCGCCGCTCAGGCGCGACGGCGTTCGGGTCCGGCCTCTTCGGCCGTGATCAAGTCGAGGAGCGCCTTCCGCATCGCAAGACCCGGCGCATCGACATTGATGTCGATCCACTTGAGGTCGGTCGCGCGATCCATGCGGTCCTGCTGCGCTTCCATGATGACGACGTCCTCCTGGAACACGCGCAGGAAGTCGCGCTTGTAGACCATGTCGATCTCCGCGCTCGTCAGCATGAACTGGCGCGCGTGGGCATAGAACTGATAGGTGGAGCGCGCGGTCTCGGGCGTGCCGATCGAGAGCGCGTGGAACTCGGCGGTGTCCTTCGCGTTGTTCGGGGCGTTCTCCGGCGTCGCGCCCTGGCCGGCGTGGGCGCAGCCGATCCAGACGTCGCAATAGGACGGCGCGGTGGCGTCGACGATCTGCCAGCGGTCCACATTGCCCTTGAACCAGAGATGCTTCGCATAGAGCGGCGGCGGCGGGCAGTCGATGATCTGGCGCGTCATGCGCGCGCCGTCCTTGATGCGCTCGGTCTTCACCGGCTGCTCGGCGACCGCCTCGTTGCCGATCGTGTCGGCGTGGACGAAGGTCGTGTGCGACAGATCGAGCAGGTTGTCGTTGATGAGCTGGTAGTTGCACTTGATGTGGAGGACCGGCCCCTTGACGACCTGCCAATCCGGGCTCGACATCCACCACCAATTGGGGATCAGGTCGGGGTCGGCGAGCGCCGGATCACCCATCCAGATCCAGATCCACTTCCAGCGCTCGACGACGGGAAAGCTCCTGATGCGGCCGCCCGGTGGGACCGCGGTCTGGCCGGGGACCTCGACGCAGCGTCCCGACGGGTCGAAGACGAGGCCGTGATAGCCGCATTGGAGGTTGTCGCCGACCCGCTTGCCGAGCGAGAGCGGCATGCTCCGGTGACAGCACCGATCCTCGAGCGCGACCGGCTTGCCGTCGCCGGCCCGGTACAGAACGACCGGCTCGTCGAGAAAAGTGCGGGCGACGAGGCCGGCATCGAGCTCATGATCCCAGGCCGCCACATACCAAGCGTTGCGCAGGTACATCGCCCTCTCCTCCGCCAACAAGCGCTCGATTTAATCGCTATCGACCGATCGGCGTCAAGTTTTCGCCCCGCGCGGCCCCGCCCGCGGCGGGCGGTCCCTACCAGAGACCGGCCCCGACCAGCGAGATCGCCGGGAACACGGCGAGGAGGATGATCCTTAAGACGTCGGCGCCGACGAAGCCGAGGACGCCGACATAGGTCTCCTGCAGCGGCACGGTTTTCGACATCGCGTTGATGACGAATATGTTGAGTCCGAATGGTGGTGTGATCATGCCCACCTCGACCGACACCAGCGCGAGGATGCCGAACCAGATCGCCACCTGCTCCTTGGTCAGCCCGAAATCGAGCGAGAACAGGATCGGGATGAACACCGGGAGCGTCAGGAGCACCATCGCGAGCGAGTCCATGACGCAGCCGAGGATGAGATAGATCAGCAGCATCAGGAACAGGATCGCGAGCGGCGGCAGGCCGAGGCTGCCGATCCAGCCGGTGATCTCCGCCGCCATCTGGGTCAGCGCGATGAAGGCGTTGAAGATCTCGGTCCCGATCAGGATCAGATAGATGAGCGCGGTCGTCTCGGCCGTGTCGACGAGACAGGACCGGAACTCGCGCCAGCGCATGCCACCGACGGTGATCGCGAGCACGCCCACCGCGAAACAGCCGATGGCGGCGCCTTCGGTCGGCGAGAACCAGCCGTTGTAGATGCCGCCGATGACGAGCAGGAAGACGACGACGACCAGCCAGATCTCCTTCATCGCCATGAGCCTCTGGCGGAGCCTCAAGGGCGCGATGGCCGGACCGGAATTCGGCGCGATCCGGACATAGATCGCGACCACAATCATGTACTGAACGGTGGCGATAATGCCGGGAATAAAGGCGGCCAAGAAAAGGAAGCCGATCGAGGTCTCGGTATAGATCGCGTAGATGACGAGGATGATCGAAGGCGGGATCAGGATCCCGAGCGTGCCGCCGGCGGCCAGCGTGCCGGTCGTGAGCGCCCCCGAATAGTTGTAGCGCCGCATCTCCGGCATCGCGACCTGGGACATGGTCGCGGCGGTGGCGAGCGAGGAGCCGCAGATCGCGCCGAACGCCGCGCAGCCGCCGATGGTCGCCATGGCGAGCCCGCCGCGCCAGTGTCCGAACCAGGCGCTCGCGGCCTTGAACAGGGCACGGTTGATGCCGGCCTTGGTCGCGAGCTGGCCCATGAAGATAAAGAGCGGAATGACCGACAGGTTGTAGTCGGCGAGCCGCGAGTATGTCGAGTTGTTGAGCGTGAACATGAGCGGCTGCCAGCCGACCATGATCGAATAGCCGAGCGCGCCCATCACGAACATCGCGATGCCGACCGGCATGCGCGACAGGATCAGGACGATGGTCAGCGCAAAGAAGAGAAGCCCAAGCTCGAAGTTCGACATACCTAGAACTCTTCGACCCCGGCATGAGTGCGACGATAGGCGCCGATGATGCTGGCATAGGCGGTATAGAGGCAGACCGCGCACCAGACGATCGAAAAGATCGAGGCCGCGAAATAGCCGAACCACAGGGGGATGCGCAGGAACATCGAGTTGTCGTCGCGGGCAAACGCATTGAGCCCGCCGGCCATCAATCGCCATGCGAGCAGCAGCACGACCACGGCGAAGATCGTGTTCATCACCGCGTCGATCACGTTGCGCCATTTCTCGGGCAGCGGCTGCGTGAAGACGTCGGCGACGATGTTCGACCCGCGAATCTGGCAGTAGGGCATGAAGGCGAAGATCGCGAACGAGCAGCCGTACTCGACGAGCTCCTGGTCACCGAGGATCGGCGCGTTGAGCGCCGTCCGCCCGATCACGCTCGCGGTGGTGAACAGCGTGACGAAGGTGAGAGAGAGGCCGCCGAGGACGGCGAGCGCCTCGCTGATGATCTCGAGCGGACGCCGGATCGACTGCGCGGGCACACGCGACGGCGGAGCCCCTCTCGCGAGGGGCTCCTCAAGACCGTCGTTCATCGCGGCTCAGCTGCCGGCCTTGTGCTTCTGCACGAGGGCCTGCAATTCGTTGAACATCTTGCGGCCGTTGAGGCCCTTCTTGTTGACCTCCGTGATCCAGTCCTCGTAGACCGACTTCGATGTCTCGCGCCAACGGGCCTCCTCGGCCGGCGTCAGCTTGATGATCTCGTTGCCGCGACGGACCGCGTCGTCCCGGCTCGTCTTCGAATTGTCGTCCCAGCGCTTGCCGTAGACGCGGCCGAACTCGGGTCCGATGCTCTTGTCGATCCCCGCCTTCTGCTGCGCCGTCAGGCTCTCATAGGCCTTGACGTTCATGACCATGAGCAGGGTCGAGTTGTACATCGACACTTCGGTGTGGAACTTGACGACCTCGTTGATCTTGAAGGTCACCATGATGATCCACGGCAGCATCGTGCCCTGGGTCTGGCCGCGCGACAGCGACTCGTAGACGTCGGTCAGCGGCATCTGCACCGGCGCGCCGCCGAGTGCCTCGACCGCCATCCCGATATAGCGGCCCGCAACGCGGACCTTGAGGCCCTTGAAGTCCTCCATCTTGCGGATGGGCGTCTTGGTCGTATGCACGAAGCCCGGATCGATCGCGTTGACCGAGATCAGCTTGAGCCCTTGCAGTTCGCTCTTCGCCTGGTTGGTGATCCAGTCCCACGCCACCTTGCTCATCATCTCGCCCGAGCCGCCGACGAACGGGAGCTCGATCGCCTCGAGGATGGCGAAGCGCCCGGGGTGGTAGCCGGGAAGGGTGTAGGAAATGTCGACGACGCCGTTCGTCGCCTGGTCGATGAGGTCGCGCGCCTTACCGCCGAGCGCCATGCTGTAGTAGAACTGCAGCTTCAGCGTATTGTCCGAGTGCTTCTCGACGTCGGCGGCCATCGGCTCGAAAATGAATCCCGTCTCGACCGAACGGGGCACATTCCACGTATGCACGCGGAGCGTCTTGGCGCCCTGCGCGACCGCGGGCGACGGCACCGCGAGCGCGCCGGCGGCGACGAGTGCGGTCGCGGCGACAACGGCTTTCAGCTTCATCGTGAAGTCCTCCCTCGGCTCACCGCGACGCTGAGCTGCGACGCGACGGGTTCTGATGTCGCGCGTAGACTATCCCATTTGCCCCGGGGCCGCCAAGACGGCGGAAGGAGGCTCAACGCCGCACGGCGTCGCCGCGGACCAGATCGTCGAGCGCATCGAGGAGGGCCGGGCCGTCGCGGCCACGGCGGTCGATGTCGGCGACCCAGGCGCTCCGCATCGCCGCCGCCACGGCCGCCCATCGCCCGGCATCGGCCGGCACGAGCGGGCGGATCCGATCGCCCCGCGCCACGGCGAAGGCCCGGGCGTAGGCGGCACCTTCGTCCCACAGCCGTCCGTGCTCGGCCGGGGTCACGGCCGCCGCCGCGCGATCGATCGCCGCCCGTAACGTGGGGTCGAGCCTCGCGAACCGATCGCGGTTCATCAGGGTCGTGAGGACAGCGTGCTGGGCCGGCAGGTCGGCATGAGTAAAGGCGCCGTCGAGGAGGCGCCGGGGCACCACATCGGTCCACGCCGCGACCACCGCGTCGTGATCGCCGCGCATCAATCCGGCGACCGTGGCGTCGAGCGATATCGGCACCTTCAATGCGTCCAATGCCACTGCGAGCCGTTCGGTTGGTCGCGTCCCGACACCGAGCAGTATCCCTTTCAGCGTATCCGGGCCCGCGATCAGGCCGCTCCTCGCGTGCATCGCGTAGGCGTCGGCCGCGCTCAGATGAAGAAGCATGAACGGCGCGAGCTCGTCGGTCGCGTGGCCCCGGGCGTAGTCCCAGGCGATGCGGCTCATCGCCTCGGCGCTCGGGGCGCCGAGCGGGAGCTCGAGACCCTCGAGGAGCGGGAACGTATCGGGAAACCGGCCGGTCCGCACGAACGCGATGTCGATCGCGTCCCGCCTGAGACGCTCGACGAGATCGGCCGCGGCCGTCGGGGTCTCGGCGACGATGCGGATCTGTATCCGATGGCCGCTCGCACGCTCGATGCGCCGGGCCAAGGGCTCGATCAGGGCGCCCAACTCGAAGGCGCCGGGGGCGGCATCATGATGCCAGCGGAACTCGATCCCCGCCGCCGACGCGGTGCCGGCGATCGCGCCGAGCGCCACGGCAAAAAGCGGCACGCAGACCTTGCTTCGGACCGACACCAGTCCCCCCGAACGGAGCGTTGTCTCGCCGGCTGTTTAGCATCTAGCCTGGGCCGACGCCCGACCGTTTCGAAACCGACGATTCGTGGAGACGACGATGACCGACCTGCCCGCCCTCGATACATCGCGCCTGGGCCCCCGGCCCGGCAGCCGCGTCGCCGTCGTCGGCGGCTGCGGCTCGATCGGGCGCGGCTATGTCGCCGCCTGCCTCGCCGGCGGCGCGCGGATCGCCGCGATCGACCTTCCGGCCTCGCACGCACAGAACCCGGTGCCCGCCGGCGTCGAGGCGATCGCGCTCGATGCGACCGACGAGCAGGCGGTCGGGCTCGCCTTCGAGCGGCTCGACCGGGCCTGGCGTGGCCTCGACGTCTTCGTCCATCTCGCCGGCATCACCCACGTGCCGCCGAAGCCGCTCGAGGAGATCGAGTCCGCGGTCTGGGACGAGGTGATGGGGATCAACCTCCGCTCGGCCTATCTGACGGCGCGTGCGGCGATGGGGCTCCTCCGCAAGGCGGGCGGCGGCGCGATCGTGCTCACGTCCTCAGGCCTCGCCCTCAATGTCGAGAAGGGGCTCGGTGTCTATTCCGTGACCAAGGCCGGCATCATCGGCCTCACTAAGGTGCTCGCCAAGGAGGGCGCGCCCGATATCCGCGCCAACGCGATCGCCCCGGGGGCGGTCGAGACGGCGTTCATGTCGGGCGGCACGGGGCGCGGCGGCGCCGACGGCAAGCGCGGCTGGTGGCACGACCATCTCGGGACGCGCGGCATCGACATCACCAAGACGATCCCGATGGGCCGCCTCGCGGTGGTCGATGACGTGGTCGGGCCGATGCTTTTCCTGTCGGGGGATGCCTCGCGCTACATGTCCGGCCAGGTGCTGCACATGAACGGCGGCCGGCTGACGCCCTGACCGCACGCCTTAACCATGATCACCGTCGGTCGATTTTACATCCGGCTGCCATAGTTCCGCCCAAGTTGCTGTGGCTCAATGATTCACCCGACTGGCACGACAGTTGCGTCGGGTGCCACGGCAGCGGGCGTGGTTACCATGCGGCACTGGCTGATCGGCGGTATCGTCGGACTGTCCCTGGGTGTCGCAGCCATGCCCGATAGCGCGCGCGCCGGCGCCGGTCGCCGGCCTCGACCTCGTCGCGATCGAGTTCGCCCACTGGTCGCATGCGTTGTGGCCGATGGAGGGCGGCGACGGCGACGGCGCCGACGCGACGTCCTCGTTCGATCGTTTCGCCGCCACGCTTCTCAGCGCCGAGGCGCGCGCCGCCGGCGATTTCGGCCACGCGCTCCTGTCGGGGATCGCCGGGCTGAGCGGTGCGCCCGATGAGACGGTGCTCGTCATGCCGCAAGAGCCCGCCCCGGTGCCGGCATCGCCGGCGCGGAACGCGGGATCACCGAGCCCGGGGGCGCTCGCGCTGGGGCTGTCGCTGCTCCTCGCCCAGCACCTCAAATCCCGACAATAGTCACCCCGCCGTTCGGCGCCACCACCTGGCCGGTCATGAAGTCGGCCTCGGTGGACGCGAGCCAGGCGACGGCGTAGGAGATCTCGATCGGCTGCGCGAGGCGGCCGAGCGGGACCTCGCTTTCCATTTTCCGGATGCGCTCGAGGCCGAGGCTGCCGCGGGTGAGATCGGTCTCGAGAAGCCCCGGCGCGATGGCGTTGACCATGATGTTGTGGGGGGCGAGCTCGCGCGCCCACGACTTGACGAGGCCCGACAACGCCGACTTGGCCGAGGCGTAGTGGCTCGCAAAGGCCGAACCACCCATCGCGAAATTGGACGAGATGTTGATGATCTTGCCGTAGCGGCGGGCTTTCATGCCCGGCACGACCGCCTGGGTGGCGAAGAACGTGCCCTTGACGTGGACGCCATACATCCGGTCGAACGTCGCCTCGTCGATCTGCTCGAGGAGGAGGCCCTGGCCGGCGACGCCCGCGTTGTTGACGAGGATGTCGATGCGGCCCATCGCGGCCTCGGCAGCGGCGATGTCGCGCTTGAGGTCGGCGACCTTCTGCACGTCGCCCACCATCAGATGCGCACGCCGGCCCTTCTGCCGGACGAGCTCCGCGGTCTGGCGGGCCGCGTCCTCGCGAATGTCCTGGACGATCACGTCGGCGCCGCGCTCGGCCAGGAGCGTCGCGTGCGAGCGGCCCATGCCCGCGCCCGCGCCGGTGACGAGGGCGATCCTTCCATCGAGGGCGAGCGACATGGGGTCTCCTTTTCAGATCGAGGGATTCGCGTCGGCCCAGCGGCGGGCAAGTGCGTTGCGGTCGATCTTGCCGCGCTCGTTGCGCGGGATGATGTCGACCATGAGGAGGTGCTTGGGGAGCTTGGTCGGCGGCAGCCGTGCCTTGCAGTGGGCGATCAGCGCCTCGAGCGCGACGCTGCGCCCGGGCTTGGCGGCGACATAGGCGATGACCTCCTCGCCGAACACCTTGTCGGGAACGCCGACCGCGGCCGCCTCGGCGATGTCGTCGTGGTCCATCAGCACCTTGTCGATCTCGAGCGGCGAGATATTGACGCCGCCGCGGATGATCAGGTCCTTGAGCCGGCCGGTGATGTGGAGGCAGCCGTCGTCGTCGAAATAGCCGAGATCGCCGGTCTTGAGCGGCGTATTGCGGATCGGGACGATGGAGCGGTCCTCCATCAGATAGCCGTAGGCGATCTGCGGTCCGGCGATCTGGATCTCGCCGACCGCGCCGCGCGGCAGGTCGCGGCCGTTCTCGTCGACGACGCGCATGTCCTGGTAGACGCAGGGCCGCCCGACGCTGCCGATCTTGCGCGCGGCCGGATCGTTGCCGGCGAGCATGCCGCCCTCGCTCATGCCGTAATGCTGGACGAGGGGGAGGCCGTAGCGCGCCTCGAACCGGCGGAGCTCCTCCTCGTGGAGCGGCGCCGTGCTGCACGACATGAAGCGGACGCCTTCGAGGATCGAGCGGTCGATCTCGACCTGCCTGTTGAGGAACATGTTCACGACCGCCGGGATGCCGAGGATGATGGTCGGCCGGACGCTCCGGATCCAGTTGAAGAACCGGCTGTGTGAGAACTTGCGGGCGATCGCGACAGAGGCGCCGGCCTGCACCGCCGGCATCAGGCTCAGCGTGTGCGTCGAGGCCCAGGCGAAGGAGCGGTATTCGAGGAGGCGGTCGGACGCCGTCAGCCGCCACAGGACGACACAGGCCTCGGGCACCTTCGGGTAGCTGTCGAAGTGGTGGATGACCCCCTTGGGCGCGGCCGAGGTCCCCGACGTGAACCCGATATTCGACTCGCAGTCGGGGCGGCCGACGAACGGGACCGCGGGGTGCGCAGGCACGTCGCGGAGCCGCGTGAACAGCTCGTCCGGATCGCCATCGACGGCGGGCAACCGGTCGAACCGGACGCGATCGGCCCCGGTCGCGGCGGCGAAGGCGGCGATGTCGGCGCCCCCGCGCCAGAGGACGAGGCGCGGCTCGAGCCGCGCGAGGAGCTCGGCTATCTGGTTGGCCGAGGTCTCGACGTCGATCGGGCAGGCGGTCGCGCCACGCCGGAATACGGCGAGGAACAGGATCATCGCCTCGACGACATTGTCCGACAGGATCACGACGCGATCGCCGGCGCCGATGCCGCGATCGGCGAGGAATCGGGCGAAGCGATTGCAGATGTCCTCGAGGTCGCGCCACGTGAACGCGACCCCCTGGTCGATCGCGATGAGCGCGGTCTTGTCGGGGAGGCGCTGGGCGTTGCGCTCGAGCCAGTCCTTGAAGTTCTGCCGCTCGGTATCGAGCGCGAATGCGGTCTCGGCCGCGCCGGTCATTGTCGAAGCCCCTCGTTCGGGCCCGAGCATAGCGGCTCGCCTGTCGCCGTCCAGCGCGACCCTCGCCGGCGCGAGGCAAGACCCGCGCCGCTCGCCGGCGCGAGGCGAGACCATCGTATTCAGCGATATTGCCTTGTTCGGTTAATTTAGTATTCTCCCGCGTCCGAAATGGCTCGGTCAATGACGAAGAACTCATGGCGGACGCCATGGGGCGACGGGCCGCGATCGAGGGAGGAACGCATGAGCACGCTGAGCCGTCGGGATTTCATGGCAGGGGCGGGTGCTGCAGCCGGTGGCGCGGTGATCCTCTCCTTGTCCGGACCCGCGCTCGGCCAGAGCGGCGAGGTCCAGGTCGGCATCCCGGCCGAGACGTCGAACAACCTGCCGATGATGCTCGCCGGCGCGCTCGGCTATCTCAAGGACGAAGGCATCACCGGTCGCGTCCTCTCGACCGGCGGCGGCGTCAACGTCCGCCAGATGGTCGCCGCCGGTCAGATTCAATACGGCATGGGCGACGTCGCCCACCCGCTCGCGATCACCGGCGCCGGCAAGCAGGCCAAGGTGCTGATCGCGATCGACAAGCTCGCGACGGTCGCCAACGTGATGGTGCGCAAGGAGCTCTGGGACCAGGGCATCCGCACGGTCGAGGACTTCGGCAAGTGGAAGAAGCCGGACGGCACCAAGCCGTCGCTCGGCGTCACCCGCGTCGGTTCGGCGACCTGGCTCTATGGCAGCTTCATCTTTTCGCAGGCCGGACTCATCGACAACATCAACTTCGTCTCGGTCGGCGACGGCGCCCCGATGCTGGGTGCGTTCCGGACCGGCAAGATCGATGCGCTGATGGCGAACATCGTCACCTATTTCTCGGTGCTCGACGAGGACATGGGGAGGCCGATCTTCGACGTCACCCAGAAGGGCGCGTGGGACAAGTATTTCGGCAGCGCCATCCCGAGCCAGTGCCTGTTCGCGCTCGAGGACCAGATGAAGGCGCAGCCCGCGATGACGCAGGGCATCGTCAATTCCTGCTACCGGGCGCTCAAGTTCATCGAGAAGACCTCGGCGAAGGAGCTCTTCGCGGCCATCGAGGGCAAGTACATGAGCGCGTTCAAGCCCGAGGTCGCGGTGCGCGAGATGGAGTTCATGAAGCCGATCTTCGACTATGACGGCTCGATCACACCCGAGATGTACAAGAACGGCGCCAAGATCTGGTTTACCGAGGAGACCAAGATCCGACCCCAGCCTTATGAGCGGATGGTCGACCTGTCGCTGCTCCAGGTCGCGAAGAAGAAGTTCGGCTGACGATGGCGCCGGTCAACGACATGGATATGCTGGCGCATAGGCCCGCGGCGGCGCAGCCTGCGGCCGCCGCCTCGGTCCGCCAGCGGATCGAGGTCCGCGACATCACCAAGGTCTTCCCCCTGCACGGCGAGGATCTCGTCGCCGTGGAGAAGGTCTCCTTCTCGATCCGCGAGGGCGAGTTCGTCGCCCTGCTCGGGCCGTCGGGATGCGGCAAGTCGACCATCCTCAACATGATCGCGGGCCTCATCACAATCACCGGCGGGGCGGCCTATCTCGACGGAAGGAGCGTCGCCTATGGCAAGGTTGATCCGCAGGTCGGCTACGTCTTTCAACGCGACACCGTGTTCCCGTGGCGCACCGTCCGGCGCAATATCGGCTACGGGCTCGAGCTCAGCCGCCTCGCCAAGGCCGAACGCGAGGCGCGCGTCCTCGAGGTGATCCGCCAGGCCGGGCTCAAGGGCTTCGAGGACGCCTATCCGCTCGCGCTCTCGGGCGGCATGCGCCAGCGCGTCGCGCTCATGCGCACGCTCATCATGCAGCCGCAGATCCTCCTGATGGACGAGCCCTTCGGCGCGCTCGACACCCATACCAAGCTCGAGATGCACAAGTTCCTGCTCGAGATCTGGGAGCACGAGCGCCAGACGGTCCTGTTCGTGACCCACGATCTTTCCGAGGCGCTGACGCTGTCGGACCGGATCATCCTCCTCTCCGCCCGCCCGGGCCGGCTCAAGGAGGACTTCGAGGTGCCGTTCCCGCGCCCGCGCGACGCCATCCGGCTCCGAGAATCGCGCGAGTACAGCGAGCTCTTTGCCAAGGTCTGGCATTCGCTCGGCGACGAGTTCGCCAAGACGAAGGCGGAATAGGCGATGTCCAAGGGGACGTTCATCAACGTCTGCCGCTTCGGCCTCCTCCTCGTCCTTCTGGCGATCTGGGAGTGGGGCTGGGATCTCCGGAAGCACGTAAGCTGGATCGTGCCGACGCTGCTCGATCCCTATTTCATCTCCAAGCCGTCGCTGATATGGACGCGGTTCCTCGAGATGGGCTGCTTCGCCAACACGCGCGGCGACTGGTTGATCAACATCGATGGCACATTCATGAAATGCGTCTACGCCGGCAAGGGAAGCCTCTGGACCCATACGCTGGCGACGCTCAAGAACACGTTCTGGGGCTTCCTCGTCGGCGTCGGCTCGGGCATCGGCGTCGGCATGCTGCTCGGCCGGTCCGAGATGCTCGCCAAGATCTTCGAGCCCTACATCGTCGCCTTCAACTCGCTGCCGCGCGTCGCGCTGGTGCCGCTGATCATCATCATGTTCGGCCTCGGCGATGTGTCGAAGATCGTGACGGCGCTGACGCTCGTGTTCTTCGTGGTGTTCTTCAACACCTTCGAGGGCACCCGCGGGGTCGACCGCGACCACATCAACGCCGCGCGCTTCCTCGGCGCCAATGCCTGGCAGGTCACGTGGACGATCTACGTCCCCTCGGCGCTCGCCTGGGTGTTCGCGTCGCTGACGCCGGCGGTCTCGTTCGCGCTGATCGGGGTCATCGTCGGCGAGTTCATCGGCTCGGAGCGCGGCCTCGGCAAGGTCATCATCGAGGCCGAGGCGACGCTGCAGACGGCCGACATGATGGTCGCGCTGTTCGTCCTGATGGTGATCGGCGTCGTGCTCGTCCTTGGGGTGCGCGAGGTGCAGCGCCGCCTCTTGCGCTGGCAGCGCCACCACGCCGAGACGTTCTGAGCATCACGCGTAGCCGGTGTCGGCGAGGAAGCGGTAATAGGGGTCCTGCGCCGCCCGCATCGCCTTCATGTCCTCGGCCGAGAACCAGCGCGAGAAGTCCATCTTCTCGACCGGGTAGCGCGCGCGCTGGAACTGATCCTTCTGCTCGAGCGGCACCGTCGCGTCGATCCCCATGCCGCCGTCCGAGACCGAGATCTGGCCGGTCTTGAACTCGGAGGGCTGATAGGCCTGGCCGCGGCTGTACTCGTTGAAGATCACGTAGTCCTTGCGCGGGCTGGCGCGCGATTCGACCGCCCACATCACGTCCTCGGGCTGCCAGATGTCGATGTCCTCGTCGACGACGATGCAGAGCCGGAGCCCGCGATGGGTCGTCATGATGGCGCCCATGATGTTGCGCTGGAGGCCCTCGTCGCTGCGCTTGGTCTTCTTCACCTGGACGACGACGCCGCCCCAGATGGTGAGACCGGTCCACAGCGCCACGTCCTGGACGAAGCCGGGCGCCATGCGCTCGCACATCTCGTAGATCGAGGCACACACATAAGGCGCCTGGTACCAGACCGAGCCGAGGACCGGGGTGTAGTAGATCGGCTTGTTGCCGCGATGGGTGATCGCGGTAAGCTCGAACCCCCTCGGTGTCCGGTAGGCGCGGCCCATGAAGCGCGCCCATTCAGGGTGGAGCTTGCCGACACCCTGCTTGCCGATCTTCTCCGCCTCGTCGGTCTCCCACACCCGCGCGCCGTCGACGATGTAGCCCTCGAGCACCCACTCCGACTGCGCGATCGCATAGGCATCGACCGTCTTCGCCTTGACGATCTCGACCGGCGAGCCCTGGAGCGCGCCGGCCATGCCGATCTCGTCGGTGAAGCCCGGGAAGATGATCGGGTTGAAGGTCGAGAAGCCCATCATCTCGATCGCCGGCGGCGGGCAGATGTTGACGGTGACGGGGATCTTCTGCCCCTTGTACCGCTGGCAGATCAGATCGCCCTGGCCGCCCGGCACCATGTTGATCGAGGCGAGCGGCTGGTTGTCGCGAAACGACATCCGGTAGAACGAGAACTGGGTGCCGTTGCCCGGCACCCAGGGCGGGCCGATGAAATGGACGCCGGAGCCGAAGATCCGCATCCCGTCCTCCTCGGTGTGGAGGACCATCGGCAGCCGGTCGACGACGCGTCCGATCCGGTCCTTCTCGATCACGACCTCCTGGCACGGTGCCTCGCGCGCGGCGACCTCGCGCGGCGCGACCGGGTTCTTCAGGGCGTCGAGGATCTTGAACTTGATGTCGCGGAAGTGCTCGACACCGACGAGCTTGGCGCAGCGCTCGCGAGTCGCCCACAGATTCGCGATCATCCGCGCGTTCGGATAGCCCGTGATGTTGTTCGCGACCAGCGCCTTCGCGTTGTCGAAAGCCTTGGCGATCGACGTCATCTCGAGCACGGGGTCGACCTTGGCGTCGATGTAGTGGACGTCCTCGCCGAGCCAGTCGAGCGTCGTGCGGAGGCTCTTGAAGGCCTCCTCGCGCGTCGCGGTCGGTGTCGTCCTGCGGGCGAGCGTCATGGCGGAATCTCCGTCCTTCAACCCCTGATGATCTCGCGCGCCTCGCCGGGGAGGAACGAGGCCTGGCATTGCGGGCAGCGGAGCGCGACATCGCCCCGGTCGACCAGCGCGTCGGTGACGTGGAACCAGGCGGCGCAGGCCGGGCAGGAGACCCAGACCGTGTTGCCGTCCTTCTCGTGCGGGGATCCTTCGTCGCTCATCTCGGGCCTCAGGCGCGCGGCCATTGGCGCGTGTCGACCGCGCCGAGAAGAGCCGTCGCCTTGTCGAGCGCGGCGGTATCGACGCGGTTGGGCGGCGACACGGGCCGCGGCGCGTCAGGCCGCTTCGCCTGCGGCAGCGTCGCATCGATCGCGATCTTGCTCGCGGTCGTCCAGCCGCGCGGCAGCGTCGGGTCGAGATAGGGCGCCGTGAGGCCGTCGATGCGCATCAGGTCGCGGTGCCACTGCGCACGCGTCGCGAGCGCCCACATGACGTGGCGGTCATCGAAGATATCGATGTCGGTGTCGACGGCGACGACGAGCTTGAGCCGGCGATAGGAAAGGGCGGCCGCGAGCGTGTCGCGCACCTCGCCGCGCCGGGCCTCGCCGAACTGCAGATAGGCGTGGTAGCGCCGGCCGGAAAACGGCACGTGCACATTGACGAGAGCGGGCGCCGCGCTCCGGCACACGGCGTAGATCGAGCCCTCGAGCGACAAATTATCCGGGATCAGGTGATCGGGGAGGCCCGAACCGCAGTCGACATAGATCGCGTCGCGGCGCTGCGTGATGCAGGCGATCTCGATCACCGGGTTGGCGAGCTGCGGCCCGGTATAGCCCGTGTACTCGGCGAACGGCCCCTCGGCTTCGAGCCGGTTGGGCGGGATGAATCCCTCGATCACGATCTCGGCGTCGGCCGGGACCATGATCTGCTCGCCGTGGGTGATCGAGGGGACGAGGCGGAGCGGCGCCCCGATCGTGCCGCCCGCGGCCGACCAGTGGCTCGCCGGATAGGCCTGCTTGGTCTGCGCGCCGATCGAGACGGCCGGGTGGTGGCCGAGCCAGATCGCCACGGGGCACGGCTCGCCGCGGGCCCAGAACTTCCGCATGTTGCGGTAGTTGTGCGAGATCTCGGTGAGATAGCAGCCGAGCAGGCGGGGCCCGCGGATCAGGCAGCGCTGGATGCCCGCGTTGTCGGTGCCGCTATCGGGGTCACAGGTCGTGAGGTGGCCGGCCGAGATGTAGTGCCCGGCATCGCCGACATGCTGGCGGAAGGCGGGAAGACGGGTCGCATCGGCGTCGCTGCCCTGGAAGACGACCGCCTGGACCGGCGCATCGGCGCGCGCGACGACGACCGGCGCGATCGGGCGCGCGGCGAGCTGGGCGAGGCTGCGGGCCGCCTCGCGATGATCGGCGATGCCGAGCGCCGCCGCGCAGAGGGCGCGGCTCGCGAACAGGTTGGTGACGACCGGCATGGCGCCGAGCGTGCCGTCGGCGAGACGCGGGCGGTCGAGGCGGATGACCGGCTGGGCGGCGGCCCGCCACAGCGCATGCTGGAGGGCGGTAATCTCATGGACGACCGACAGCGGCGCCGGCGGGCGGAACACCGCGTGATCGTGCTCGGCGAGGAAGCTGCGGAGATCGGGCGGCAAGCGGGCGAGGTTCCCCTCCGCGTCGGCCGACGGCACCGTGCCTCCGGTCGCGGAACGGCCGGGATGCTAGAGCATGCCATGCCGGATGGGAATCGCCGGCTACGCGGCGCGGGCCGCCGGGCGGGCGAGGCCCGTACAATAGCTCTGGATCCGGTCCTTGAGATCGTCGCCGATGTCGAAGGCGACGCGTGTCGCATCCGGGTCGATGCCGACGACGCGGGCCCGGAACCACCCAAACTCCGCCAGCTCGACGCCGATCGGCGTGCCGACCGCGACATCGAGCGGCACGCCGAGGCGCATGCCCCCGCCGGACAGATCGACCGCGACCACCGTCTCGGCCCTCCCGTCGATCTCGATGGTGACCGAGATCGGGTGCGCGACGCGGCGGTGGCGGCGTCGGTCGGTGAACTCGGAATCGCGGATCACCTTGTGCAGCCGGTGCTGGAGGTCCTGCATCTGATCCGAGATGGCCGACGCCGAGAGCTGGAGCGCATGCGCGAGCGCGCTCGCGCCGTTCGCCTCCGCAGCGACGCGGACGATGCTGCCGGTGACCTCGCGGCTTCCCGCGGCCGCGGTCTGGACCGAGGCCGCGATCTGCTTCGTCGCGGCGTCCTGCTCCTCGACGGCGGAGGCGACCGACGACGTCATCTGGTGCATCTCGCCGATCAGCGCCGCAACCTCGCGCGTCGCCTCGACCGATTCGCGCGTCGCCGACTGGATCGCCGCGATCTGCGCCGTGATCTCGTCGGTCCCCAACGCGGTCTGGTTGGCGAGCGTCTTCACCTCGGCGGCGACCACCGCGAAACCCTTGCCGGCCGCGCCCGCGCGCGCCGCCTCGATCGTCGCGTTTAGGGCGAGGAGATTGGTCTGGCTCGCGACGTCGTTGATCAGTCTCACGATGTCGTCGATCTTGCGGATCGCGGCGGCCAGGCCGGAGACCTTGGTCGAGGTCGATTCGACCTGGGCGCGGCCGCGTTGCGCGACCTCGCTGCTCTTGACGACGATGGCGGCGATCTCGGAGACCGAGGAGGCGATCTCGTCGGCCGCGGTGGCCACCGTCTGGGCGCTGGTCGACGCCTGGCCCGAGGCCTCGTTGGCGATCGTCGTCTGGCGCGACATCTCGCTCATGCACCCGGCGAGCTGCATCGCGCTCTCGCACAGCGCGGCGAGCCGATCGTCGATATCGAGGATCGAGGAATCGAGGAGCCCGTCGATTTCGTCGGAGAGCTGCTGCATCGAGGCTGCGATGATCTCGCGCTCGCGCCGTTCCGCGAGCGCGCGCTCGGTCGCGTTCCTCTCGCGCTCGGCGATCAGCGTCTCTGCGCTCTCACGCTCGCGATCCTCGAGCGCCCGCTTGGCGTGCGCCGCCTCCTGGAACACCAGGACGGCGCGCGCCATGCCGCCGATCTCGTCCGACCGCTCCCGGTGCGGCACCGCGACGGCGAGCTCGCCCGAGGCCAGCGCCCCCATCGTCCCCGTTAGGTCGGTGACCGGCCGTGCGGCGCGCGTGCCGAGAACGCAGCCGGCGCCGATCACCAGCGCCATCACGCGAGCAGCGTGAGGAGGAGGCCGTTGAAGACATGGTGCCAGATCGCGAACACCTCGGCTGCCGGAGCGCGCACGATCACCGTCCAGCCGAGGCCGGGGAAGTCGAGAAACCCGACGGACCGCGCGAAGCCGGCGGCGATGGGTTCACCGGTCTTCGGCGCGTCATAGGCGATCGCGCCGTGGTTCGCCTCGCGCGAGCGGATCGCGGGCGGGAGTTCCTCGGCGACGAGATTACGGTCGCGGGCGAGGACGCCGTCGGCGAGACCGCCGCGCTCGGCGAGGACGCGCCCCTCGCGATCGAGGAGCGTGATCGTCGCCGCGTCGATACCCTGGCCGGAGATGGCGCGCTGCGTATGGGCGATGAGTTCCTCGATCGCGGCGAAGTCGATCAGGTTGATCCAGACGCCGAGGAAGGTGCCGCTCGAATCGTGGATCGGCGCGGCGAAGGCGAGCGTCAGCCCGTCGCGGCCTGCGATATCGACGACGGCCGCCTCGCGATAGGGTCCGTGCACATAGGTGCCGGTGAGGCCATTGCGACCGTCGAGGAATTCCCCCTTCATCGGCCGCGCGATCCACGGCGCGCCGAGGAAGTTCGCGGCGTAGAGGCGCCTCGTGTCGATCGGCCGGCAGCGCGCATCGATCGAATTGACCGCGAGCACGCGCCCGTCGGGCGCGACTATCATCGTCAACGCATAGACGCCGTAGAGCTGGACATAGCCGTTCATCGCCAGCACGAGTTCGTTCTTCGCGTCCGGGCTGCCCCAGTTGACGGCGTCGAACGCGGCGCGGTTCATGGCGAAGGCCTGCGCGTCGCCGTAGCGCTCGGAGAGATGGAGATCGACGACCTGGGCGAGCGTGACGGCGGCGCCGCCGAGCTTGACCATGAGACCGTCCTTGACCGTCGCGCTCTGGATCGAGAGGACCGAGAGAACCGCGGCCGCCGGAATGAGGCCGAACACCACGAGGAGAATGACGAGCTTGGCGCGGATGTTCCAGTGGGACGGGCGATTCGATGCGCCGGACAGGCCGTGATCGGGGTCGGGCATGGCGGCCTCCAAATCGTCCTGGTCGCCCCGGCCGGCACGTCTTGCGTGTGCCGATCCTCAGGCGCAATGCATACGTGAGTATCCATGCCCGTTATTCACGATGCACGTTAAGCGTGTCTGAAATCGATGGTTGCAAAGATCAGCGCCAATCGGACGAGCATCACAAGTATTCGTGCCGTCGAGCGGGCCGATCAATCAGGAACCGTTGTCTTGCGATCCCACCAAGGTTTGTGGCGTTGGTCCTAGGACTTCTCGCCGATCATCGAGTTGCGGCCGTCCGCGGTCATGCGTTGCCGGGGGCGGCAGCGTCCACGGCGAGGTGAACATGTCTGCCGCGATGTATTGCTTGGGCCAGGGCAGGCCCTTGTAGCCGAGCGCGCGGGCGGCGTGGCGGGTGTAGAAGGGGTCATAGAGATGGCCGCGCGCCATCATGCAGAGATCGGCCTCGCCGTTGTCGACGACGCGGTTCATCTCGTGCGGGCTCGCGAAGGCACCGACGGTGATGGTCGGAACGCCGACCTCGCGGCGGATGCGGGCGCTGAACGGGGTCTGGAACAATCCCGGCAGGCGCGGGCGCGGCTCGGCGGTGACGCTCCCGGTCGACACGTCGAGGATGTCGATCCCGGCCTTCTTGAGGAGCCGCGCGATCTCGACCGCATCGTCGATCGTCGTGCCGCCGTCGATCCAGTCAACCGCCGAGATGCGAACCGAGATCGGCTTCCGGTCCGGCCACACGGCGCGGACGGCGTGGAAGATCTCGATCGCGATCTGCATGCGGTTGATGAGCGAACCACCATACTCGTCGGTGCGGTGGTTGGTGAGCGGCGAGATGAAGCTCGACACCAGATAGCCGTGGGCGAAGTGGAGCTCGATGATGTCGAAGCCGGCCTCGTCGGCCATGCGGGCGGCCCGCACGAAGTCGTCGCGGAGCTGGGCGATGTCGGCCTTGGTCATCTCGCGCGGCGTTTGGCTGTGTGGCAGGAGCGGCAGCGGCGACGGCGCGACAAGCGGCCAGTTGCCGTCGTCGCGCGGCTCGTTGGAGGCCTCCCACATCTTCTTGGTCGAGCCCTTGCGCCCTGCATGGCTGAGCTGGATGCCGATCTTCGCGGCGGTCGTGTTGTGCACGAAGTCGACGATCCGTCGCCACGCCGGCACATGCGCGGGCTTGTAAATGCCGGCGCAGCCGTCGGTGATGCGCCCCTCGCGATCGACATCGGTCATCTCGGTGAAGACGAGGCCCGCGCCACCCATCGCGAAGCCGCCGAGATGGACGAGGTGGAAGTCGTTGGGCGTGCCGTCCTCGGCCGAGTACATGCACATCGGCGATACGGCGACGCGGTTGGGGACGGTGAGGCCGCGCAGTGAGAACGGCGTGAACATCGGCGGTGTCATCGGGGCCTCGCGCGTCGGGGTGCCGGGGGGCTCGGCTCAGAACTCTTCCATCAGCCGACCGAGGCCGCGCACCTGGTCCTGGATGCCGTTGGTGCGGAGCGCGTGCCAATAGGTCGTCGTGTTGATGCCGAGGACGGGCTTCCTGAGCCAGCGCTCCGCCTCTGCCGCGACGAAGGCCATCGGCAGATTGGCGCCGAACTGGACGATCGCCTCGACATCGGGGCCGTCGATCTCCTGCAGCGAGCGCCGCAGAACGTCCTCCGGCACGTGACCGATATTGACCGGGCTGTCGCAGCAGAGATGCTTCATCCGAACGACGTCGTAGCCGATTTCGGCGGCGTAGGCGCGGAGGTGCTTCTCCGCCGTCGGCTGATACGGCGTCAGCATCGCGATCCTGCCGCGGATGCCGAGCTTCTTGAGCGCGATGGGAAGCGCGTCCGCCGCCTGGGTGATGCCGATCGGCTTGCCGGCACGCTTGAGGATGCGCTGGTCGATCGCGCGCGCCGACTTGAGGCTGCCGCCCCAGATGCTCTCGGCCGAGATGCCGAGGATGATGTGGTCGGGGTGGCAGGTCATGACCCGGTCGATCGCCTCTTCGAGCGCGACGTCGATGCGCCGGATCAGCTCGTCGAAGTCGGCGTCGTTGCGGATCGGGTCGTCCGGAATGTGCATGCGCGCGATGTGGTTGGTGACGCCCTTGGGGCGCAGCATGTCGTAATTGGGCTGTACGATCGTGTTGGTCGACGGGGTCACGATCCCGAACTTCATCCGCCATCCCCAGGTGTCGACCATGTCGTTCCTCCCGTTCGATCTCGCGTGTCAGCGTCTTCCGGACAGGGTCCGGAGCCGGAAGCGCTGGATCTTGCCCGAGGCCGTCTTCGGCAGCTCGTCGACGAACTCGATCCAGCGCGGATATTTGAACGGCGCGAGGCGCGCGCGCACGAAGGTGACGAGGTCGGCCCGCAGCGTCTCGTCCGCCTGGCCCCCCGGCTTCAGGACCACGAAGCCCTTGGGCTTGATCAGCCCGTTCTCGTCCGGCGCGCCGATGACGGCGGCCTCCATCACGGCGGGATGGGCGGCGAGCGCGGATTCGACCTCGAACGGCGAGACCCAGATGCCGCCGACCTTGAGCATGTCGTCGTCGCGGCCGGAAAAGAAGTAGTAGCCGTCGGCATCGCGCCAGCACGTGTCGCCGGTGAAGAACCAGCCGCCTCGCATCTGCTGCGCGGTCTTCTCGGGCTTGTTCCAGTAGTAGGTCGCGACGCTCGCGCCGCGGATCGCGAACTGGCCGGGCTCGCCGGCGGGCACGTCGTTGAAGCTCTCGTCGCAGATGCGACCCTCGTAGCCGGCGACAATGCGCCCGGCCGAGCCGAGCCGCACCGAGCCCGGCAGGTTCGAGGTGTAGAGATGGAGCGCCTCGCTCGAGCCGATCGCATCGAGGAGCTCGAGGCCGGTGAGCCGCTTCCAGTCCTCGTAGACCGCCGGCGGCAACGCCTCGCCGGCCGAGACGCACCAGCGGAGCGAGGAAAGATCGGCCTTGTGGCCCTGCTCGAGCGCGGCGACCTGCATCGCATAGAGCGTAGGGATGCCGAAATAGACGGTCGGCTTTGACCAGGTGATGAGGTCGAGCGTGTTCTGCGCCGTCGGCCGATCCTCGAGGAGCACGATCGGCGCGCCCGTCCACAGCGGGAACGAGAGCGAGTTGCCGATGCCGTAGGCGAAGAAGAGCTTCGGCGGCGACAGCATCACGTCGTTCTCGCCGATGCCCGCGACGCGGACGGCGTAGAGCTCGGAGGTGTAGACCATGTCCTTGTGCTGGTGCACCGATGCCTTCGGCGCGCCCGTCGAACCTGAGGAGTAGAGCCAGAACATGTCGGACGCCGCGGTCGTTGCCGCCGGCGCGATCTCGTCCCGCTCGGCAGCGAGGAGCGCGTCCATCGCGATCCAGCCGGGCGGGCTCGCGTCGGCGCAGATGCGATGCTCGACCGCGCTCGCCGGGCTCGCGAGCGCGGGCTCGAGCTCGGGCAGAACGTCCTTCGAGGCGAGGACCACCTTTGCCTTCGAATCGCCCAGCATGTAGCTGTAGTTGGCGGCGCGGAGGAAATAGTTCACCGGCACCGCGATCGCGCCGAGCCGCACGGTGCCGAGAAAGCCGAAATAGAACGAGGGCGAATCCTTGCAGAAGAGCATCACCCGGTCACCCGGCCCGACGCCGAGCCGGCGGAGCGCGTTCGCCATCCGCGCCGCGCCGGCGGCGATCTCGCCGACCGTGAGCCTGCGGTCACGCCAGCGTGCGATGACCCGTCGGGCCCGGCCTTCCTCGAGATGCTTGTCGAGGAAGGGCACCGTGACGTTGAAGGTGTCGGCGAAGGTGAGCCTCGACAGCGGCTCTGAGCGATCGACGAGAACGGTATGCGCCTTCATCGGCTCTCCGCATCGAGGAGGGCGTAGGTCGAGCTCGCGCTCGCGACCACATCGCCGGTATCTGCGTTCTTGAGCACCATCTCGCCGAACACGAGCCGACGGCCGAAGCGAAGAATGCGCGTCTCGCAGTCGATGGTGCCGAGCGCGGGTCGCATGAAGTTCATGCCGAGCGAGACCGTCGCGACCGAGCGGAACCCATCATAGGAGGCGACCGCCATCACCATCGAGGTGTCGGCCAGCGCCATGAGCGACTGGCCGCTGACGACTCCGTTGGTGTGGACGATGCGCGCGTCGTGCGGCAGGCGGAGACGGACAAATCCCTTCTCGATCGCCTGGACCTTCATGCCGAGCACGTTGACCCAGGGCGCGGCCCGGGCCGCGAACCGCGCGTCCGCCTCGTCGATGGTCGGTGTCGTCATACTAGATACTCGCGCCTTTCGGCCCCGGCGCTCGTTATGCCGGCGCTCGTTGTGGTCCCCGACGCCATGCTTGACGGTAGCCTAGCGGTCCGAAAATATGCGGTCAATTCGCCCGGCCGCGCCGGCCGTTTCCCCCCGAGCATCGGAGAACCCGCATGACTGCGAGCAACCAGCGTCCCGTCCATATGCTCGCCATCTGCGGCAGCCTGCGGCGGAACTCGTACAATCGTGGGCTCCTGCGTGCCGCCCAGAAAGTGAAGCCCGAGGGCGTGACGATCGAGGAGTTCGATCTGATCGATATCCCGATGTTCAACCCCGACGCCTTCGACGCGACCGGCTTCCCCAAGGCGGTGCAGGACTTCCGGGCTCGGATCAAGGCGGCGGACGCGATCCTGATCGCGACACCCGAGTACAATTACTCGCTGCCGGGGGTGCTCAAGAACGCGATCGACTGGGCGTCGCGTCCACCCGAGCAGCCGTTCGCGAAGAAGCCGATCGCGATCATGGGCGCGACCCTGGGCGCATGGGGCACCACCCGCGCGCAGTATCACCTACGCCAGGTGTGCGTCTTCCTCGACATGCTGCCGATCAACAAGCCCGAGGTCCTGGTGCCGCTCGCGGCGCAGAAGTTCGACAAGGAGTCCAACCTGACCGACGAGGCGACGATGGGTTTCGTCCGCGATCTCGTCGTCAGTCTCGCGACCTGGACCAATCAGCTCCGCGCCGGCTGACGGCGGGCGGGCACCGGGACCACTGGTAACACCACCGGTAACAAGGGGTTAGCCTTGGCGCGCTAGAAGGGCGGGGCCGGGCGTCCCGTCCGCCCCCCATTGCAGCGCCTCCGAGACGATGGCGAACCTCGTGATGTTCCGACGCACGCTCGCCGAGCATGGTCCGCAGATGGTCCGTTTCGCGATCGTCGGCGTCATCAACACGGCGATCGATTTCGCGATATTCAGCGCCCTCCATTTCGGCGTCGGCTTCGGCATCGTCGCCGCCAACGTGCTTGCGTTCCTGGTCGCGGTCACCAACAGCTTCATCATGAACCGCGCCTGGACCTTCGCCGGCCGCAAGGGGAGCGGCCGCATCCGCTATCAGCTACCGATGTTCGTCGCCCTCAACACGGTCGGCCTCGTGCTCTCGACCGTGACGGTCCTCGCTCTGTCCGAGATGATGCAGGTCCTCGCCGCCAAGGTCTGCGCGATCGTCGTCGTGTTCCTGTGGAACTACGCGACCATCCAGCGCTTCGTCTACCGGGCCGACTGAGCGGCCCTTGCCGGCGCGCGCCGGGGCGGGCGAGAAAGGCGGCGATCAATCGACCCGCCGAGGGAGGCTCCATGACCGACATCACGCTCGTCGTCCCGCCGGGGATGCAGAACATCTATGACCAGAAGCGCTACGCGCCCGGCGTGCGGGTCGGCGATCTCCTGTTCGTGTCCGGCATGCTGGGGCGCGACGAAGCGCTTCGCGTCATCGCCGATCCCGAGGCCCAGTTCGCCCAGGTGTTCGAGAACACGCTCAAGGTGCTGCGGGCGGCGGGGGCGGATTTCTCCGACGTGGTCGAGTTCGTCGGCTATTTCACGCATCTGCAACGCGACTTCGCGCTGTTCCAGAGAGTGAAGGACCGCTACGTGACGAAGGACTTCCCGGCGCAGACGGCGATCGGTGTGACCGAGCTGTCGACGCCGGGTCTCCTGGTCGAGCTCAAATGCGTGGCGCGCCTACGCCGCTAGCGATCGGTCGGTCGCGTGACCGGAGGCGATGAGGGCGGCCCGCGTCCGGTTGGTGACGCCGAGCCGCTGCAGGATCGCCGTGATGTGGACCCGGACCGTCTTCTCGGATAGTCCGAGGGCGGTTGCGATCTCGGTGTTGGATTTGCCGAGACCGAGCTGGCCGAGCACCTCGCTCTGGCGCGGGGTGAGCCGGGCGAGGACATTGGAGGGCATGATCGGCGGTGCGCTGCCCTGGATCGCGGCGGCCGTCGCGGGCGGATCGAGGAGCTTGCGCGGCACATAGACATCGCCGTCGAGGACATGGCGCACGGCGCGGCAGAACTCGTCGACCGCGATCGACTTCGGAATGAACCCGGCCGCGCCGGCGTCGAGCGCGGCGAGCGCCTCGTGGCGCATCCCGCACGGGGCGGTCGCGTGTATCGGGGTTGCGGGGCATTGCGCCCGGAGCGTCCTGAGGCCGCCATGGCGCTCGACGCCCGTGATCGCAATATTGGCGATGATCAGGCCGACATCAGGTCGGTGGGCGACGTGCTGGATGGCCTGCTCGAGCGATGTGGCCCGTGCCACCTGGACGCCCGGCTCGAGGCAGGTGAGCGCCGTTTCGATACCAATCTGCCAGATCGAGTTGTCATCGATGACGAGGACGTGCATGCCGTCGCTCCTGTCCGACTATCAGCGTTTACGCGGCTATTGCTCGTGCATAATTTCGACTACCTACGCGGCCCCGGCGTAGACATTCGCCCCAACCGGGATACGCAACGGAACCAATCAATTGTCGCAAGATTTGCATCGATTGCTGAATGAATGGTCAATGCCTACCGTTGTGTGGAGGTTTCTCGCCTCCCCTGACGGGCGCGGCGTGGAAGATCCTGTTCGGGCTGCCGGCGGTCGCGGCGATTGCCCGGCCGGCCTGTCACGACAGCGCGCTATCCAGCCGGTGGCGATGGCGCTCGGCGTCGGCGCCTTGCCCTTAGAGGGCTCAGGCGGGGCCGCCGAGGACGCTCGCGATCTCGCGGCCGATCGACACGGTGTTGCGCGATGGCCTGATGGCGGCCCGCAAGCCGAGCGCGGGGTGCTTGAGGATCGCGATCTGCTTCTCGTTCGGCCCGCCGTCCTCGGCGCTCAACCGGTAGGCGTGGCTCCGGATGGCGTCGGCCATCGGCACGACGTGCTCGAACTTGGGCTCCTGCACGCGCGCATTGAGGTCGAGCGCGAGCTCGGTGATGCGCTCGAGCCGGGCCGCGAGCATGTAGCGCTCGCCGGAGGCCATCACGCGCGGCAGGTCATCGGCGATGTTGCCGAGCTCGACGGCGATGCTCTCGATCTTGCGCGCGCTGATGCTGCCGATGGCGACCTCGAGCTGGGCGCGGCCGGTTTCCTCGTCCCACTGGCCGAGGGCCTTGGCGCGCACCACGTTGGGCGGCCGGAACATCGGCGTGTCGAGCCCCGGCCGGGCCTGGGTTCGCCGGTCGGGGCCGACATAGTGCGGCGTGACCACGAAGAGCTTCCGCTTCTGGATGATCGACCAGACGCGGGCGAGGATCTGGTTCGGCGCGACCGGGGCGGCGAGCAGGAAATCGGTGCCGCAGTCGATGGCGCCGCGGACGACGTCGCCGGTCGCCTGCCAGGTCATGTAGATGACCGGGAGAAACGGGTCGAGCCCGACCTCGTGATGGCGGAGCGTCGCGATGAACTGGTTCACGTCGCCGCCGCGGAGATCGGCGTCGCAGATCAGGAGATCGGGCGGCGGGTTCGCGTAGAGGACGTCGGTCAGCTCATGGATGTCGGCCGTGTCGATCACGTGGCGGAAGCCGCAGTCGTTGAGCGCCATCTTGACGCTGTGGCGGACGAACGCGCGCGAGTCGGCGAGGACGATGCGGATATCCTGAAGCTTCAACTGCGCCACGCCGGCCGACCGTCGCGAGGGTTTCGGAGCATTTCGGGCAAAAGCTGGTATGGAACCGTGAAGGTTCGGTTAGGAGCCCCGGGCCGGCCGAGAAAATCGCGCGAGATAGGGCTTTCAACCCGGGGGCGGTCGGGTGATACTCGCCGGCGCATGCCCGCGGCGGTAGCGGTGCCGGTCTCTTGGAGGCTAAGGATGGATACGGGTACGGAGAGTTTTCGCGAATTGCCGATCAAGCAGATGGATCGTCGGACCTCGACGTCGGATGTCCTCGTCCATGCCGCGCGCCAGGCGCGCGATCGCCACTATGAGGACTATCTGATCATCGACGTCGATGCGCATCATTTCGAGTCCGAGTCCTGGAAGGAGGTCATCGACTACATCCAGGACCCGGTCATCAAGGACCTCGGCAAGAGCATGGAGCGGCTCGACGGGACCAATCCCGGCTCGCTCCTCAACGCCCAGCCGGGCCTCAACTTCCAGAACGTCGGCGGCCGCATCCCGCACTCGGGCGGCCTCCGCGGCGAGCCGATCGACGACAAGTCCGTGCACCGTGACGTCATCCTCGCCCGGCGGGCGATGGAGAATCTCGGCATCGACTACCAGGTGATCTTCCCGACGCCCATGCTCGGCCTCGGCCTGCACCCGCAGCCGAACCTCGAGATCGAGATCTCGTTCGCCTATAACCGCTGGCTCACCGAGCGCATCCTGTCCGGCGACGACCGGCTGACCGCCCTCATCTATCTGCCGATGTGCGATCCCGAGGCGGCGATGAAGACGGTCGAGGAGTTCGGCGACAAGAAGGGCGTCGTCGGCTTCAACATCACCTCGGTCCGGCACAAGCCGGTCCACTACAACCAGTACATGAAGCTCTATCGCGCCATCGAGGAGCGCGGGCTCACGCTCGGCTTCCACGCCGGCCCGACCTGGGAGGACGAGTGGACCTCGCAGCTCGACCGCTTCATCGGCATCCACGCGATCTCGTTCGTGCTGTGCAATCTCGTGCACATGACCAACTGGGTGCTGCACGGCCTGCCGGAGCGCTTCCCGAAGCTGCCGGTGATGTGGATCGAGAGCGGGCTCGCCTGGGTGCCGTTCATGATGCAGCGGCTGGACAACGAGTATCTGATGCGGAGCTCCGAGGCGCCACTCCTCAAGCGGCTTCCGAGCGAGTACATGCGCGAGATGTACTACACCTCGCAGCCGATCGAGCGCACCAACATGAAGCTCCTGCAGTCGACCTTCGAGGCGATCAAGGCCGATACGCAGCTTCTCTATGCGTCCGACTGGCCGCACTGGGACTTCGATGCGCCCTCGACCATCATGGACATCCCGTTCCTGACCGAGCAGGCCAAGCGCAACATCCTCGGCCTCAACGCCAACCGGCTGTTCAAGCTCGACCTGCCGAAGGAAAAGAAGAAGTTCGCCGCCGAGTAGAGCGCCGACGCCATAACGAGAGGGCCGGCGACCAATGGTCGCCGGCCCTTCGCTTTTGATCCCTTCGCTTTTGATCCGTTCGCTCTTGAGCCGTACGCTTTTGGTCCGTCGCGGTCAGCCCGCGGCGACGGCGAGGGCGACGGCGGTCATCCCGATGCCGGCGGCGAGGCTGGAGCGGACGAAGATCGAGTGAAGACCACGCGGCCTGTATTTCATGACGCCTTTCTCCCAGTGGCTGGTCTAGCTGTCGCTGGCGGCGCCGATCAGAGCGCGCCCGATAGGCGTGAGGTGGTATCCCCGCCGAGCCAGGCAAGAGACAGGACGGAGAGATCGACGGAGCCATCATGACGCGTCTCGCCCTCTCGCTCGCCTGCGGTCCCTATGACCGGACCGAGGCGCTCCGCCTCGGTGTCGTCCAGGTCGAGGGCGTCGATCTCACCTATGTGCCGATCCAGTCGCCGCCCGAGATCTTCGCGCGCATGGTCAAGGCGCACGCGTTCGATGCGGCGGAGATGTCCACCGCACATTATCTGACGCTCAAGGCGCGCGGCCCGTTCCCCTATGTCGCGATCCCGGTCTTCCCGTCGCGGCTCTTCCGCCACGGGTTCATCTTCGTCAACCGCCGATCCGGCATCCGCGCGCCCAACGACCTCGAGGGCCGCCGCATCGGCGTCCAGGAGTATCGCCAGACCGCGGCGGTCTGGATCCGGGGCATACTCGCCGACGAATACGGGGTCTCGTTCGCGAATGTGCACTGGGTCGAGGGTGGGGTCGATGCGCCGCGCCGCACCGACGACGACATGGATCTCCGCCCGCTGGTCCCGGTCGCGCTGACGCGGGCCGGCGAGGGCGAGACGCTCAACGGCCTCCTCGCCGCGGGCCGCATCGATGCGCTGATCGGCGCCCGGCGGCCGTCATCGCTCGGCAGCGTGCCCGACGTCGTCCGCCTGTTCGAGGACTATCGCGCGGTCGAGCGCAGCTATTTCATCCGCACCGGCATCTACCCGATCATGCATACGATTGTGCTGCGCGAGGACCTCCTCGCACGCCAACCGTGGCTCGCCGAGAGCCTCTTCAAGGCGTTCGTCGCGGCGAAGTCGTGGGCGCTTCGCGAGATGCGCTTCAGCGGCGCGCAGCGCTTCATGCTGCCGTGGATGTTCCACGAGATCGACGAGATCGACCGCCTGTTCGGCGGCGATCCCTGGCCCTACGGGATCGAGCCGAACCGCAAGACGCTCGAGACCCTGATGCGCTATCTCGCCGATCAGCGTTTCGTCGAGCGCGTGGTCCCGATCGACCCGTTGTTCGCGCCCATCGTCGGCTGGGAGGAATAGCGCGCGCGCATTGCCGGACCGCCGTGCGCGACCTACATCGCATTCCATGGACAGTCGGAAGCGCGATCGCGATGCCCGTCTCGGGACGGAGGAGGCCCCCGGTCTCGCCGCGTTGTGCGGCCTCGCCTCGCGATTCAATCTTCGTTAACCGGGGGTTTAAGTCGCCCTTAACACGACCTAGCTATTGAGGAGATGTTCGCGACTTCTCCCTCGTCGCGTTCAATGCGCGCCGCACCAGGGGCTTACTCCCACCTATGCCTCCCTGTACCCTGTTGCGACTGGCGGAGCCTTACAGTAGCGCAACTTTGGCTCCGTCGATTTTTTGATGACAGCACGGTTTCGATAGAGGCGCAAGACGCCGCCGTATCGCGTTGCCGATGCCGGCGCGTTCGGTCATGCTCGTGCCGTCGCGCTAGGTGCGGCGGGTGACGGCGGCGGGAGCGCCATGGCGAACGGTCGGGTTCTCGGCATCGGCGGCGTCTTCTCCAAGAGCCCGGCGCCGGCGGCGCGCGCCGATTGGTATCGCCGCGTCCTCGGCCTCGATCCGGAGCCGGGCGGCGCGGTTGTGTTCACGGCCTATGATCTCGCCGACCGCGTCGGCGCCATGCAGATCCTCGCGCCCTTTCCCGCGGACACCGACTATTTCGCGCCGTCGACCGCGCCGTTCATGATCAATCTCGTCGTCGACGATCTCGCCGCCATGCTGGCGCGCGCGGCCGCGGCCGGCGTCGTGCCGGTCTGGCGCGACGACGACGGCCCGCAGGGACGCTTTGCGCATTTGATCGACCCGGACGGAATCAAGATCGAGCTGTGGGAGCCGCGCGGGCTCTGAGCCGATGGATCTCTCCGGTTTCGCGGGCACGCTCCTTCTCAATCCGCGTCACGCGCCCGAGCGCCTCGCGATCGACCGTGACGCCGGCGCGCGGGCGCGGGCGACGATCGCGTCCTGGCCGGGCTACACGCCGACGCCCGTCACCGATCTCACCCGGCTCGCCCAGACGCTCGGGGTCGGGCGCCTCGCCTACAAGGACGAAGGCGGGCGCTTCGGCCTCGGCAGCTTCAAGGCGCTCGGCGGCGCCTATGGTGTCTTCCGCGTCGTCGCGCGCAGGGTCGCGACCGAGACCGGACAGGAGCCGACCGTCGCGGCGCTTCTCGACGGACGCCACCGCGAACGTGTTGCCGCTCTCACGGTCTCGACCGCGACCGACGGCAACCACGGCCGCTCGGTCGCCTGGGGCGCATCGTTGTTCGGCTGCCGCGCGGTGATCTACATCCCGCATGATTGCAGCCCCGGCCGCGCCGCGGCGATCGCGCACTACGGCGCCGCGGTGGTCCGCACTGACGGCGGCTACGATGCGACGGTGCGGCGCTGCGCCGCCGATGCGTCTCGCGAGGGCCGCATCCTCGTCGCCGATACCGCGTGGCCGGGCTACACCGAGATCCCGGGCTGGGTGACGGACGGCTATACGCTGATGGTCGCCGAGGCGCTCGCCGCGATCGGCGGGCCGCCGAGCCATGTCTTCGTCCAGGGCGGCGTCGGCGCGCTCGCCGCCGCGCTCGCCGGGCACCTGATCGAGTGCGCCGGTCCGGGCGCGGTACGCGTGGTCGTGGTCGAGCCCGACGGCGCGGCCTGCCTTCACGCGAGCGCCGCCGCCGGCCGCCCGACCGCCGCGCGCGCACCCGTCCACAGCGTCATGGCGGGGCTCAATTGCGGCGAGGTCTCGACGCTCGCCTGGGACGTCCTCGACCGCGCCGCGTTCGCGTTCATGACGGTGCCCGATGATGTGACCGCGCCGACGATGCGGCTTCTCGCCGACCACCGGCCGCCGATCGTCGCGGGCGAGTCCGCGATCGCCGGGCTCGCCGGCGCGATCGTGGCGGCGCGCGATCCGGCGATGCGGGCGGCGCTTCAACTTTCGGAGCGGAGCGCTATCTTGCTGTTCGGGACCGAGCGGGATACCGATCCCGCGATCTACACGGAAATGGTCGGCCGCAGCGCGCCCGAGGTCCTTGAGGGGAGTGGGAGAGGCCATGGCTGACCGGATCAAGATCACGCTCGCCGCCGGATCGGGCGTCACGTTCGGGGTCGACGACATTTCCTGCGCCACCGCGACGACCCATGGATTCTGGGAGCGCGAAGGCCTCGACGTCACCTGGATCCCGCGCCACGGCGGCGTCCAGGCGCTCGCCGCGGTGCTCGACGGCTCGGCCGATGTCTCCTATGGCGGGCTCGGACCGGTCCTCCATGCGCGCGCGAGCGGAAAGCCGGTCCGCATCGTCGTCTCGATGGCGCGCGGCCTCGCCCAGAACCTCGTCGTCCAGAAGCGCATCGCGACGCCGGCCGCGCTCGCCAGCGTGAGCTGGGCGCTCGACGGCTTCGGCGCTTTGAGCCACCACCTCGCGCGCCTCGTCCTCAAGTCCCTCGGCATCGACGAGAAGACGATCCGCTGGGAGGCGGTCGGCCCGCCGCCCGAGCGCATCGAGCGGCTTCTCGCCGATACGATCGATGCCTCGCAGATCCGGGTCGAGGAGGCGATCTCCTTGAGCCGGGCGCATCCCGAGCGGCTCCGCACGCTCCTCGGGTTCTCCGATCTGAAGCGGCTCGTCCCGGTTCAGCCGCACGGCGTGCTGGCGACCACGGAGGCCTTCGAGAAGGCGAATCCGGAGGCGCTCCGCCGGCTCGCGCGCGGCATGATGCGTGCCTCGCGCGCGCTCCATGACGAACGCGCCGTGTTCGAGACCGCGATCGCGCGCCATGTCACCATCGCGCTGACGCCCGAGGTTGTCCGCTCGATCTGGCAGCAGGAGCACGACACCGGCGGCTTCGCGGTCAACGGCGAGCTCACGCGGAAGCACTGGGCGGAGCAGATGCGGCTCTATTTCGAGCTCAATCCCGAGCTCCGCCGCGTCACGCGCGCGGAGGTGATCGCGGACGGCTTCGTCGCCGATGCGCTCGCGCGGATCGGCACCCATCCGGCGCCGTTCGACCAGCCGGGAACCTGATCGCCGTCCGGCGGGGTCGTCGCTAGCGCGCGACGAGCGCGCGGCGGAGCACCTTGCCGACCGGGCTCTTCGGCAGCTCGGCGGTGAACTCGACCACGTGCGGCACCTTGTAGGGTGCGATGCGGGCGCGGAGAGTCGCCCGGATGTCCTCGCCGAGCGCGGCATCGGCCCGCGCGCCGGCGCGTGCGACGACGACGGCGCGGATGCGGTTGCCGATCTCCTGGTCTGGCAGCGGCACGATGCAGGCCTCGACCACGGCCGGGTGCTCGCGGAGCGCGTTCTCGATCTCGTAGGGCGAGATGAAGATGCCGCGGCTCTTGAAGCAGTCGTCGGAGCGGCCGGCGATCCAGAAATAGCCGTCGCCGTCGCGGCTCGCGAGATCGCCAGTGTGATACCAGCCGTCGTGCACGACCTCCGCGGTCTTCTCAGGATCCTTGTGGTAGCCGAGGAAGAAGCCCGGATTGTCCGACGCGATCAGGAGGTGGCCGATCTCGCCCGGCGCGGCTGGACGATAGCCGTCGTCGAGCACCTCGACGCGGATGCCGGGCAGCGGCACGCCGATCGAGCCCGGCCGCACCGGCTGACGCGGCCCCTGGCCGAGCACCATCTGCATCTCGGAGATGCCGTAATGCTCCCAGACGTCGCAGCCGATCCGTCGCTTCCATTCGGCGAAGGTCGCGGCCTCGAGCGCCTCGCCGGTCGCGTTGCAGCCGCGGAGCGAGGAGAGATCGAAGCGCTTCTCGACGCCGTCGATCGCGAGCACGCGGCGATAGACGGTCGCGACCGAGTAGAGGACGCTCACGCGGTGGCGCTCGATCGCCTCCAGGATGCGCTCGGGCTGCATGCGGCCCTCGAGCACGACGCCGGTAACGCCGTTCCGGAGCGGAAAAAGGACGTTGTGACCGAGGGCGGAGATGAAGCTCCACTCGCCGGTCGCGAGCGCGACATCGCCCGGCATGGTCGGGATGCGGAGCCGGTTCGCATCGCCGAGCGCGATGATCCAGCGGTGGGCGTGGACGATCCCCTTGGGCCGGCCGGTGGTGCCTGAGGTGTAGACCAGGAACGCGGGCTCATGCGCGCCCGTGTCGACGGCGGCGAGCGGGGCGGCGTCGGCCGCGGCGATCAGGCCCTCGAAGTCGGTCTCGCCCGCGACCGCGCCGCGCGCGACGATCAGCCCGAGCGGCAGGCGGTCGCGGCGGTCACGCAGCGGGGCCGCGATCTCGCCCAGCGTGATCGCCGCCTTGGCCTCGCTGTGGCCGAGGACGTAGTCGACCTCGCTCGGCCTGAGGAGCGAGTTCTGCAGCACCGGAAGTGCCCCGATCTTGATCAGCGCGAGGAAGGCGACGGGAAACTCGGGGCAGTTCGAGAGCCGGATCAGGACCGGCGTGCCGCGTCCGATGCCGCGGCCGCCGAGCGCGCGGGCGAGCGCGTTGACGCGCCCGGCGAGTGCATCATAGGTGATCGGCCCGGTCGCGGTCGCGAAGGCGACGCGCGGGCCGGCGCCGGACGCGAGCGAGCGGTCGAGCACCTCGGCCGCGAGGTTGAGCCGCGGCGGGATCTCGCGATAGCCCTCGGGCGGCGCGACGGCGCTACTTGTCATCGCCGAAAGGCCAGTTCTCGTAATAGGGGCCGCGATAGTCGGCCTTGCGCTTGCCGAGGAAGGCGCGGATGCCCTCGTGGCAGTCCTTGGTCCGCGTGATCTCCATGATCGCCTCGAGCTCGCGCCGCCAGCCTTCCTCGCTGCGGTTGGTGTTCCAGTACATCTTCACGAGCTCCTTGGCGTAGCGGACCGAGAGATAGGGGTTGGAGGCGATCTGGCCCGCCATGGCCATCACCTCGGCCATCAGCTTGTCGTGCGGCACGACGCGCTCGACGAGCCCGATGCGCTCGGCCTCGGCGGCATCGATGATCCGCCCGGTCAGGATCAGCTCGAGCGCCTTGCCGATGCCGACGAGCTTGGGGAGGTTTCGCGCGCCGCCGGATTCGGGGAGGAATCCGGCCGGAACCGCGACCTCGCCGAGCCGCGCCCGATCGGAGGCGATGCGGAGGTCGCAGAGCGTGCACATCTCGAGCCCGATGCCGACCGCCGGGCCGTTGATCGCCGCGATCGTTACCGGCGGCAGGTCCTCGAGCTTCTTGAACGCCCGCTGCAGGACGGCGTGGCGGAGGTCGTTGAAGAAATAGCCGGCGAGCTCCTTGTAGGCGCCGAAATTGCCGAAGTCGAAGTCCTCGTCGCCGGCCCCGACCGGCCCCGCCTCGGTCTTGAGGTCGCCGCCGGCCGAGAAGCCGCGGCCCTCGCCGGTCAGGATCACGACCTTGAGCGCGGCGTTGTGCCGGATCTCGTCGCACAGGATGTCGAGCTCGACCCGCATCCGCACGTCGACGGCGTTCAACGCCTCGGGCCGGCACATCGTGATGACGCCGATGCACTTTTCATCGGGGCGGTTCGGGTTGCCGAGAACCTCCCACTTGAGGGCCTTGTAGTTCATGGCGGTCTCCGTGATGTCCGGGATGTCCGGGATTCCGGTCGGTCGTCTCAGGTTCCGACATAAAGCGGCGCGGCGATGCCGCGGAGCGCCGCGATCACGCTGAGCGCGGTGATGCGCCCGGTCGAGGCGTGCTCGGTCGGCACGTTCTCGATCGTCATCGTGAAGCGGGCGCTGTCGGCCTCGACCGCGATTATGTGCGTGTTGCGCGTGAGCGTCGGGTCGGCCCAGATCTCGAGCCGCGTCGCGTCAGGCCCGATCCCGGCGAGCCCGAGCGCGGCGGCGACGTTGACATTGGCCGGGAAGCCGCGCGCGCCGTCGCGCGCCGATCCTTCGAACAGCTTCTTCGGCGCCGTGAGACCGGCGAGCGAGATATTGTGCTCAGCGAGATAAGGCGCGCCCTCGAGCCCGGCCGGGGGCTTCCGCGTGATCATGCGGACCTCGTGGATCGTGCCCTCGGCGGCGGCCTTGACGGCGTCGAGCCCGAGGAGCGCGCCGGTCGCGAGATGGATGCGCCCGCCGGCGCGGCGCGCGCGGTCGACGAGATCCCAGTGGTCGAGGAGACCGGCCGCGCTCACGGTGAGGAGGACCTTGCCGGCCGCGAGCACCGGCACGGCGATCGCGACGAAGGCCGCGCGCGGCACCGCCTCGGCGATGACATCGCAGCGCTCGGCGAGCGCCTCGGCGCTGACCAGCGGCACCGCCCGTCCGAGGTCGGTCGCCATCAGCGCGCGCGCCTTGTCGACGCTCCGCGTGCATACGGCCTCGAGCTCGAGCCCCTCGATCCCCTTGTCGAGCGCCCTCGCCACGACCCGGCCAATGGTGCCGTAGCCGGCGACCCCCACCTTCACGTCGCGTCTCCCGTCTGTCGGACCCATGGATTGCCCGTATCGCCCGGTCCGTGACAAGCGAAAATGATCGCCCTTGCGCCGCCGTTGGACGCAAGGCACCTGTTTGGAAACCGGAGGAGACGGGCCTTGTTGTTCCTGCTCATGCTGACCGGCGTCGAACCGGAGCCCTGGGTCGCGGGATTCCGCCGCGCGCTGCCGGAGTTGGAGATCCGCGTGTGGCCCGACCCCGGTCCGCCGGAGGCCGTCGCCTACGCGCTCCTCTGGCTGCAGCCCCATGGTCTGCTCGGCCGGTTCACCGGGCTCAAGGCGGTGTTCTCGTTCGGCGCCGGGGTCGACCGGATCCTCGCCGACCCCTCGATCCGGCCCGACATCCCGATCGTCCGCCTGATCGATCCCGGGCTCACGACCGGCATGGTGGAATACGTGGTGCACCGCGTGCTCCACTACCACCGCCGCATCCCGGACTACGAGGCGATGCAGCGCCGGCACGACTGGCGCGAGCTCGAGCAGCCTTTGCCGGAGGATCGCACGATCGGGTTCCTCGGGCTCGGCGTCCTCGGCACCGCCTGCGCGCAGGCGCTGGCCGGGCTCGGCTTCGACGTCGCCGGCTGGAGCCGGACGCCGAAGCGCCTTCCCGGCATCGAGTGCCTGCACGGCGAGACGGGCTTCGATGCGCTGCTCGCGCGGAGCGATATCGTCGTCGCGCTCCTGCCCTCGACCGCCGAGACGCGCGGCATACTCGGCGCGCGCGCCTTCGCCCGGATGAAGCAAGGCGCGCGCTTCATCAATGTCGGTCGCGGCTCGCTCGTCGTTGACGACGATCTCCTCGCCGCGCTCGATCGCGGCCATCTGGCGGGCGCGACGCTCGATGTGTTCCAGGTCGAGCCGCTCGCGGCCGACCATCGCTTCTGGAGCCATCCCTTGGTGTCGGTGACCCCGCATGTCGCGGCCTACAGCCAGCCCAAGACGGTGGTTCGCACCGTCTCCGAGCAGATCCGGGGCTTCGAGGCGGGCCGCGGCCTCCCCCACGTCGTCGACCGGGCGCGGGGCTACTGAGGGGGCGCCCTGCGGCGGGCGGTCGCAGGGGGGCAGGGCGGGTCGGCTTTCGTCGACGCGGGCCGGCGCGTAGGATCGCGGCACGCCCACCCGGAGGACTGCCCGTGGCCAAGCTCACCCTCGATCAGGCCGACCGGATCATCGCCGCCGCCCTCGCGAAGGCGGCCGAGCTCAAGCTCAACCCGCTCACGATCGCCGTCCTCGACGACGGCGCGCACCTCAAGGCGTTCAAGCGCCAGGACGGGCCCGGCGCGCCGCTCCGGCCCTTCGTGGCCCAGGGCAAGGCCTGGGGTGCCCTCGGGATGGGGGTTTCCTCGCGCGCCATCGAGAGCCGCCTGAAGGAGCGGCCGCACTTCCTCGGCGCCCTGATCGAGGCTTCGCAGGGCCGGGTGATCCCGGTGGCGGGCGGTGTCCTGATCCGCGATCCCGCCTCCCACGAGGTCGTCGGCGCGGTCGGCGTCTCGGGCGATACCTCCGACAATGACGAGGCGGTCGCGATCGCCGGCATCGTGGCCGCCGGTCTCAAGACCGATGCCTGATCGGGACCGGACGGGCGCACGCGTCATGGACGGAGCGGCGATCGCGTTGCGCCGGCGCGATGTCCGGGTCATGGGCCTGGTCGGCTTCGCCCATTTCTTCAGCCATTTCTTCCAACTCGCGCTGCCGCCGCTCTTTCCGTTCATCTACGCCGACGCCGGGTTCAACTACACCCAGCTCGGCGTCGTGATGACGCTCTTCTATGTCGCCTCCGCCGGCGCCATGACCTTCGCCGGCGTCCTCGTCGATCGGATCGGCGCCCGCAATACGCTGTTGGCCGGCCTCGTGCTCGAGGCGGCCGCGATCGGGCTCTGCGGCATCACGAGCAATTACGGGGTCCTCTGCCTCCTCGGCGTGCTCGGCGGGATCGGCAACAGCGTGTTCCATCCGGCCGACTATTCGATCCTCTCCAACACCATCAGCGAACAGCGGATGGCGCGCGCCTATAGCGTGCACAATTTCACCGGCTTCCTCGGCTATGCGGCGGCGCCGACGACGATGGTCGCGCTCGCGACGACGGTCGGGTGGCGGACGGCGGCGATCGTCGCGAGCCTCCTCGTCATCCCGATGGTGGTCGCGGTCGCCCTGAAGGGGAACGATTTCCGCGATTTGGCCGATGTCCGCCGCGCGACCGGGGCGACCGGGCCGCAGCCGACGATGCTGCAGCTCGTCGCCCAGCCGGCCGTCCTTCTCTGCTTTGTCTTCTTCGCGCTCCTCGCCGGGGCGACGATCGGGCTCCAGTCCTTCACCGGGGCCGCGCTCAACGAGGCGATGCAGACACCGCTCGTCATTGGCAATGCGGCGCTCACGGTCTATCTCCTCAGCGCACCGGTCGGCGTCCTCGTCGGCGGCGCCATCACCGACCGCTACAAGCGGCCCGATCTCGTTGCCGTCTTCGGCTATGGCATCGCCGCCGTCCTTCTCGTCCTCCTCGCGCTCGTCCGCCCGCCCGACTGGATGCTGTGGCCGTGGCTCGCGGTCGGCGGGTTCTGCGTCGGCCTCGTGTTTCCGGCCCGCGACATCATGGTGCGCGCGATCACGCCGCCCGGCTCGAGCGGCAAGGTATTCGGCTTCGTCTATGCCGGCATGGATGTCGGCTCGGCGGTCTCGCCGGTCTTTCTCGGCTGGCTGATGGACAACGGCGAGCCCCGCCTCGTGTTCGTCTCGATCGCCGTCCTCACCGTGCTCGGCCTCGCCTGCCTGCTCGCCTCGCGCCGCTATGAGACGCGGGCCCGCGTCGCGCCGGCCGAGTAGCCGGTTGCCGCCGGAGCGCCGGTGAACATCGTCTTCTTCGTCCTGGTGGCGGCGGGCTTCCTCGTCGCCGGCTGGCGCCAGATCGGGTGGAAAGCGCCGGCCGACGCCGGGGCGAGCCTCGCCGTGTCGCCGATGCAGGCGCTGTCGAGCGGGCTCGTCGAGGCGGCGGGCGCGGCGGTGACCCTCTCGATCGGGCTCGTCGGCATCATGGCGCTCTTCCTCGGCCTCGTTCGCGTCGCCGAGGAAGGCGGGCTTCTCCGCATGCTCGCCCGGCTGATACGGCCCCTCATGGTGCGCGCCTTCCCCGAGGTGCCACCCGATCATCCCGCGATGGGCGCGATGATCCTCAACATGGCCGCCAATGTCGTCGGGATAGGCAATGCCGCGACCCCGTTCGGCATTCGGGCCATGCAGGAGCTCGATCGGCTCAACCCGCACAAGGGCACGGCGAGCGACGCGATGGTCCTCTTCCTCGCCATCAACACCGCGAGCGTGACCCTGATCCCGACCAGCGTCATCGTGCTGCGTGCCGCATCCGGCTCGGTCGATCCAGCCGGGATCATCGGGACGACGCTGTTCGCGACGATCTGCTCGACCGCCGTCGCGATCCTCGCGGTGAAGCTCTTGCGGCCGTTGTTCCCGCTCGGGCCCGCGACGCCCGGCGAACCGGCCGAGGCCCCGGCGCCGGCACCGGCGGCGGCGGATGCCGCGCGCGATCTGTCGGCGGCCGGCCCCGGCTATTCGCGCGCGGTCTCGATCGCCGCCTTCGGCGCG
>Ga0194132_10001406_pt1 | contig 48737 bp, 40 predicted proteins | sample TA2KigOf80mmetaG_FD_148612 | JGI IMG/M metagenome (GOLD analysis project Ga0194132, IMG submission 148612) | Freshwater microbial communities from Lake Tanganyika, Tanzania - TA2015054 Kigoma Offshore 80m | ecosystem: Environmental > Aquatic > Freshwater > Lake | place: Tanzania: Lake...
TGGCCTGCGCACTTACCGCGTCATGGAACTCTCGCTTTATCACAACCTTGGCTGCCTACCCGAGCCGCCAGCTACCCACAGATTTTGCTGAGGAGGCCTTTTTTCGAGCAGCCGCAACTCTGCACCAAACGCCTAAAGGGAAAGGTAGTGGACGAGTGCGCCGGCTCGGACACAATCGCCTCTTGAGCCGCCAAACTGAATCCCCGGTAAGCCTATAGCGTCTTCAGAAGCGCTATCAGGTCGCTCCTGTCATCCGCCGAAAGCTTCAAACCGAATTCATGCCCCTTGAGCACGCCCGAGACGGGATCGCTTTCAGCCGGAGTTTCTCAGAGGTGCCCCCGAGGGTACACCAGCATAGCTCCCACAGGACTATTCCCTTTGTTTTGAGTGGCCTACTGTAGGTCCTTCATCCGCCCGCCGAACCTTAGGGCGTGAGCACTCCCCGGTTCTCCATTGTCATTCCTACCCGGCAGCGCCATCAGACTCTCGCCTCCGCGATCGAGAGCGTGCTGTTTCAGAGCTTCCCTGATTTCGAGGTCATCGTGCAGGACAACTGTTCCGGCCCCGAGACCTGGGAGGTCGTCAAGCGCTACCGCGACACGCGCGTGAAGTACCACCGCGCCGAGCACGTTCTTCCGATGAATCTGAATTGGGAGGCGGGTCTCAACAGCGCCAGGGGACAGTTTGTATTCTTCTTGGGTGACGACGACGCGCTGATGCCCGACGGGCTCGTCCTGGCCAGCGACATCCTGCTGCGCGCGCCTCTGGAAGTTCTGGCCTGGGAGAAGTACACCTACTGGTGGGACGACGCGCTTGAGCCGAGCCTCCGCGGGCGGCTTTTCGTCCACTGCACCAACGGATTCCGCATGTTGGATTCACACGAACTGCTCGAATCCTACTACTCGTGGAAGGTCGGGATCGGCGCGCTGCCATCCATCTACAGCGGTTTCGTCAGCCGGGCGCTGGTGGACCGCGTGCGCGGCCGCACCGGCGGACTCTACTTCGCCGCCGGATCGCCAGACGTCTTTTCCGGCATCGCGAACCTGTTCTTGAGCACTCAGACGGGCTTCTTCGAGCGTGGCCTGTCGTTGTGCGGGAACTCAGGCTTTTCCACCGGATGCTCGCACTTCTTCCGGAGCCGCGGAGCCGGGCGCCGCGAGATCTACTACCTGGACGAAGGCAAGACAGTCGGCCAACTGCTGCATCCGTCGCTGGTGCCCACGGTGAACCTCGAGATGAACCTGGCCGATGCGCAGCTCCGGGCCAAAGAGATTCTGTTTCCCGATGATGCCCGGTACAAAGTGGATTACGGCTCGATGATCCACGCCATGGCTCAGGCGATCAATCGCGACCCGGACAGCTACGACGAGACACTCGCCGACATCCGCGCGGCCGCGCAGAGATTCTCCGTCGACCTGGACGTGGTGCCGATTCCACCGAAGGCGTCTATCACGCCTGCTCCACTGCAAGGCTTGCTGGGCATTCCGGAAGGCCGCCCGACACTCGCCGTGAATGCGCCTGAAGCCGGAGTGCGCACAGCGGCGCAGGCTGCACGGCTCGCGGCATCCGTTCTGCCGGTGCTCACGATTCAATAAGGCGGCCGGATGCGCATCCTGATCACAGGCAACCTCGGATACGTCGGCCCGGTAGTGGTCGAGCACCTCGCGGCCGTTCGCCCGGAGGCACGGCTGTCCGGCCTCGACACTGGGTGGACCGCGCACGCCGTGGTGACCGCTGCACCGCTCCCCGAGCTTGCGCTTGCCGAACAACGATTCGGGGACGTACGCGACCTTCGCGCGGCCGGCTTGGAGGGGTTTGACGCAATCGTTCACCTCGCCGCGATCTCGAACGACCCGATGAGCCGGCGGTGGGAGGCGCTGACCCGCGCCATCAACTTGGGCGGCACGGCGTCGCTTGCCGCGGAGGCGCGCCGCGCGGGTGTGCGGCGGTTCGTGCTCGCCTCCTCTTGCAGTGTTTACGGACCGGGCGAGGACGGCTGGCTCACGGAGGAATCTCCCACAGCGCCACTGACTCCCTATGCGGAATCGAAGCTCGCCGCCGAGCAAGCCCTGGCGGACCTCGCTGGCCCTGGGTTCACCGTGACGGCATTCCGCTTCGCCACCGCGTATGGCCATAGCCCCCGGCTCAGACTGGATCTCGTGCTGAACGACTTCACGGCGGCCGCCGTGCGGACCGGCCGCATTGAGCTCAACAGCGACGGACAGGCTTGGCGGCCGTTGATCCATGTCCGTGATATGGCACGCCTCATCGACTGGGCACTGTCGCGCGAGGGGTCCGGATCCAATGCGTTCGCGATATACAACGGCGGCTCGTCCGCGCATAACTGGCGCGTGCGGGAGTTGGCGCAGGTGGTGCGTGACAGTCTCGGAGCAAACGTCGAGGTGCGGCTGGCGGAGGGTGCGGGCCCCGATCAGCGGAGCTACCGCGTGAGTTTCGGCAAGATCGAGCGGGAGGCGCCGGAGTACCTGCCCCGCGAGCAGCCCCACAACGCCGTGCGCGAAATGGCGGCCGCCCTTGCCGCGATCCAGCCGTATGACCGCGCGCGCTTTGTCCGCTTGGAAACCGTGGCTCAGGCCATGGATTCCAGACCTGCCCGGTGCCGGTCGTGCGGCGCCGCGCCCGGACCAGTGGTGCTCGACCTCGGCCGTACGGCACTGGCAAACTCCTATCTCGACCCGGTGCGGGCCGCGGAGGAACCGGCCTACCGGCTTCGGGTCCGGCTGTGCGAGTCTTGCAAGCTCGTGCAATTAGACGAAACCGTCCCGCCGGACCGGATCTTCGCTCAATACGCCTACTTATCGTCTTACTCGGACTCCTGGCTGGCGCACGCCCGCGGACTCGCCCGCACCGCCACTGAGCGGCTCAGTTTGGACCAGGATTCACGGGTGGTTGAGATCGCCTCGAACGACGGATATCTGCTCAACAATTTCGTTGCCGCCGGAATTCCCTGCTTGGGCATCGAGCCCTCGTCCAACGCCGTAGAGCGCGCACAGGAGTCGGGTGTGCCTACAATGCAGCGTTTCTTCAGCGCGGAAGTGGCCCAGGAGACAGCCGCGAGCTTTGGCCGCGCCAGTCTGATCATTGCCAACAATGTGCTCGCCCACGTCCCTGCCCTGAATGACTTCGTGCGCGGGCTCAGGATCCTGCTTCGGCCGGACGGCGTCGTCTGCTTTGAGTTCCCCCACCTGCTGCAACTCGTCCGGCACGGCCAGTTCGACACCATCTACCACGAACACTACAGCTACTTCTCACTCATCGCCGCGGACCATCTGTTCCGGCGCCACCGGCTGCGCGCGTTCGACGTGGATGAGCTGCCAACCCACGGCGGCAGCCTCCGCGTATGGGTCTGCCATCTCGACTCGGCACGCTCTCCTGCATCCCCTGAAGTTTCCCGCATCATGGCCGCCGAGTACGCGGCGGGACTGGACCGCGTCGAGGGTTTCGCGCCGCTTTCGGACGCCGCGTCGCGGATGCGCACCAGCCTGATGGCACTCCTCGGCCGCCTCGCTTCGGAGGGCAAGCCGGTCGCCGCCTACGGGGCCGCCGCCAAGGGCAACACGCTGCTCAACTACTGCGGTGCGGGCCCCCGGCAGATCCAATTTGTGGCCGACCGGAATCCGCTCAAACAGGGCAAGCTGCTCCCGGGTTCGAGGATTCCCATCGTGGCGCCAGACGACATATTCCGGCACAAGCCGGCACATGTGCTCATTCTCCCCTGGAACCTGGACGCCGAGGTCCGGGAACAACTGGCTGGAATCCGCGAGTGGGGGGGTGAGTTCATTTCCCTTCCGGAGTTGGTGCCATGACGTTCGAGCCGTTGCCGCTCCACGGGGCGTGGCTCATCCGCGCCGCGCCCGGCTCCGATCACCGGGGCTGGTTCGGACGCGTGTTCTGCGCGGATGAGTTTGCCACGCGCGGCATCGACTCCGCGGTTCTCCAAACCAGCCTCTCCTACAACCGCCAGCGGGCCACGTTGCGCGGCATGCACTGGCAGCAGGCTCCACACCTCGAGGGCAAGCTGGTCCGCTGCGTGCGGGGGAGCGTGTACGATGTGCTGCTGGATGTGCGCCCCGGCTCTCCGACCGAGGGCCGCTGGACCTCGGTCGAGTTGTCAGACTCTGGCGGTGCGCAGGTATGGGTCCCGCCCGGTGTGGCGCACGGATTCGAGACCCTGGAGGATGACACCCTTGTGCTCTACCACATGTCCGGGAAGTTCGTGCCGCAAGCCTCGCGGCGCATTCTGTGGAACGACCGCCGGTTCCGGATCGAGTGGCCGCTGCCGCCGGCGGTACTCTCGGAGGCCGACAGCGGGATGAACCGGTCATGATCAACCAAGCAATTCAGAACTACTGGAACGGCAGGGCACGCGAGTATTCGGGACCCGAGGCAACCACGGGCGACGTATGGCTCCGCGAACTGGAAATCGAGACCCTGCAAAAGACACTCAAAGGCCTCGGGCTTCCATCCGGCGCCCGGCTCCTCGATGCTGGATGTGGCGACGGCTACACGACACTCGCCGTTGCCGCCGCCCTACCCGGCGTCGACGTCACCGGAGTCGATTACTCGCCTCCGATGCTCGCGCGGGCCCATGAACGCCTCAACTCGCACCCGGGCCTCGCCGCCAGGGTCCGGTTCTGTGAGGGCAACGTGTCCGCCATCGACGGCTCGCGGCCCTTTGCCGCCGCCATCACGGTTCGCTGCCTGATCAACCTCGACAAGCCGGAGGACCAGGCCGGAGCGATCCGCTCCATCGCCCAAGCACTCGAGCCCGGCGGAACCTATGTCGCGATCGAGAACTTCGCCGAGGGACACGATGCCATGAACCAGGCCCGGGCAGCTCTCGGACTCGACCCAATCGAGATCCGGTGGCACAACCGCTACTTCACCGAACCTGGGTTCCGGGAAATGACCGAGGCCTGGTTTGAGCCACCAGCCTGGAATCTGTTTGCGAGCTCCTACTACCTCGCGACCCGCGTTCTGTACTCGGCCTACGCCCGCCATACCCGGACAGCGCCCGACTACCGCCACCCGCTGCATGAGCTGGCTGTCCCGCTGCCCACGGCCGGCGATTTCGCGCCGATGCGGCTCGCCATACTCCGCAGGAGGCCTTCACCATGCCGCTAATGACTGAGTGGATCGAAGAGGCTACACGCCTCCGCTATCCGTATAAATTCACCTGGCTCGGACAGCCGGTGATTCAATTCCCGGCCGATGTCGTCGCCATCCAGGAATTGCTCTGGGAGATTAAGCCCGAGGCGGTGGTTGAAACAGGGATCGCCCACGGTGGGTCTTTACTCTTGCACGCATCTATCCTCGAGTTGATTGGCGGTCCGGGAATGGTGTACGGTATCGACATCGATATCCGGCCGCCGAACCGGCACGCAATCGAATCGCACCGCCTCTCACACCGCATCGAGCTCATTGAGGGCTCCTCGGTCGACCCGGAAGTCGCCGACCGCGTCTGGCGGAAGGTGACGGGACGGTCGCCTGTAATGGTCATTCTCGACTCCAATCACAGCCATGATCACGTCGCCCGTGAACTTGAGCTCTACACTCCCTTGATCGGCCGCGGCGGATACTTGATCGTCGGCGACACGATCATTGATGACTTCCCGCCAGGCTCCTTCGACCGCCCATGGGACCAGGGAAACAACCCGAAGACCGCGCTTCGCGCTTTCCTCCAACACACGGACCGTTTTCAGCGCGATCTTGCGATCGAGGACAAGCTGCTCATGACCTGCAATCCGGAGGGATGGCTCAGATGCATTCAGGATTGAAGATTCCGGTCTCCGGCCCCTCGATCACGCAATACGAGGCCGACCTTGTTGCAGAAGCGGTACGCCGCGGCTGGTATGAGGACGCCAACTTCTACAGCAGCCGGTTCGAGCGGGCACTCGCCGACTACACGGGCCGCGCTTGGGCGATTGCCCTCCCCTCCTGTACCTCCGCGATTCACCTGGCTCTGGCGGCCTCAGGCATCGGACCGGGAGACGAAGTGATCGTGCCCGAGCTCACCTGGATCGCAACATCCGCCCCGGTCCAATACGTGGGAGCCTCGCCTGTTTTCGCCGATGTCGAGCCCGACACCTGGTGCATCGATCCGGCTGCCGTGGCCCGCTTGATTACTCCCCGCACGCGCGCCATCATCGGCGTCGACCTGTATGGCAACCTCGCCGATTGGGAAGCTCTTGAACAGCTCGCCTCGCGCCACTCCATCCTGCTGATCGAAGACGCGGCCGAGGCGATCGGCGCGATGTGGTCCGGCCGGCGCGCCGGGAACTTCGGGGACGCAGCCGTGTTCAGCTTCCATGGCAGCAAGACGCTCACCACCGGTGAAGGCGGAATGCTCGTCACCAACAGTCAAGCTCTGCACGACCGAATCCGTTGCCTGTGTGACCATGGCCGCGCGCCTGGAGACCGGATGTTCCTCAACCAGGAAGTGGCTTACAAGTACAAGATGAGCGCAATCCAAGCCGCGCTCGGAATCGCCCAGCTCGACCGGATCCGGGAGCTGACCGCGATGAAGCACGCCATCTTCGCCTGGTATGAATCGGAGTTCCGCGGACTTCCTGATGTATGGCTCAACCAGCCCCGGGCGGGCTCGGCGGCGTCCTATTGGATGTCCACGATCGTCTGGCGCAATGGACCCTCAAAAGAAGACTTGATGGCGCACCTCGATGAGCACGGTGTGGACTCGCGCCCCTTCTTCCACCCTCTCAGTTCCCTGCCCGCCTACCGAGGACATCCTGAGGCCGCGGCAGCGGCGGAGCGGAACAAGACCGCCTACCGGATCAGCCGCCGCGGACTCAATCTCCCCTCGGCGCTCCGGCTGACGGAAGCCGAAGTCCGGTTTGCGGCCAGCCTGGTCCGCCGTTTCCTCACCCCGGAATCGCATCCTCCAATGCCGGCGACTGCGCCCGGATCCGAGGCCGTGCTTGATGCCCCATGAGGCGCCGCACGAGCGGAGTCGTGATGAACGTGCTGGCGATCGCCATGATCACCAGCATCGTGAACATCGGCCGCGGCACAACGCCCAGGTCGTATCCCACGTTCAAGGCCACCAGCTCCATCAGTGCGCGCGTGTTCATGCACGTCCCGATGGTGAACGCGTTGCGGTGCGACTCGCCCACAAGGCGCGCGGCGATGTAGGTGCCGCCAAACTTGCCAACGAAAGCGATCGCCAACACCATCAGGCACATGAACCACATCCCGGCGCCGTTGAGCGTCCCAATATCGGTCCGCAGGCCGGTATAGGTGAAGAAGACTGGCAGCAGCACCGCTCGCACCATCGACGTAATCCTCGATCGCCATTCCTCGACAAACAGCCGGTCATCGTGCAACGCGACGCCCATGCAGAAGCCTCCGATAATCGCGAACACTCCGATGTTGCTCGTGATTGTCGCCGACACGAATAACAGGCAGGCCACCAGCGCGATCGCCGTGCCATTCAACCCGCCGTGCTTCTCCCGAGTCCGCGCGATCCAGCCCTTCACCACGGGCCGTACCACGAAGAACAGCACTCCGAGATAGGCTGCCAGGACTCCAATCCGCAACAAGAGAGCGACACTCGAAAACTTCGACTGCACAATCGCCGCGACCACACCGAGGATGATCCACCCCGCCACGTCGTCCATCGCCGCCGCGCCCAGTACCAGCGCCGCGATCCGGGTGTGCGACAGCCCCAACTCCATAAAGATCCGCCCCAGAATCGGAATCGCCGTGATCGACATCGCCGTGGCGAAAAAGAGCTGAAAACCAAGCAGCGGTGGAAGCGGCCCGGGAAGCTGGTGGTAAAACCAGGGCGCCGTGAAGAAGCCCAGCGTGAACGGAACCGTGATGCCGATCCCGGCGACCGCCAGCACCTGCTTCTTGTTGCGGTCAAAGGTCTCGCCGAACTGGAACTCCAGGCCCACCTCGAACATCAGGAAGATCAGTCCCATCTGGGCGAACGCAGTGAAAACGTCGGCAGTCCCGGGCGCGAACAGCGCTCTCATCTGGCCGGGAAACAACGCCCCCAGGCAGCTTGGCCCCAGTACCAGCCCCGCTAGGATCTCGCCGGAAACGTCAGTCTGCCCTAAGAACCGCCGTGAGACCCAAACCACCACCTGGGTGGCGCACAGAATCGCGATAATCTGGTACAGCAGCCGCAGCACGAGTTGCTCCGCCGCCGGTTGCGCGGAGTTGCTGTGCAGCAGTTCGAGAAGATGTTCCATTGCCCAGAAAACCGTAGACAGTATTCTCTGCCGGATTCGCGCACACCACAATGAGACGCCGGGAATTTTTGCTCGCCGCCGCTCCCGCGCCGCGAGTCGCTGCACGCCTGGAGGAGATCCCCCGCCTGGTACTCCTGCCGGACCAACGCTACGCCGGATTCTTCATCCGCCGGACGGCCGCGGGCCAGGAGGCCGCACGAATCGATTCTACCAACGGCGTGACCTGGCAAGCTCCGTCCCGCCTCTTTCCGCTCGACCCGCGGCCCGGCGGCTGGCTCTACACTGAGGCGCTCGTGGATCAGAACGGCGAGATCCACCTGTTCCTTCTCAACGAAGCGGGCACGGGCCGCACCCGCAACATCGACATCTGGCACACTCGCTCAACCGGAACACGCACACGATGGCCCGCCCCCAAACGCATCTGGACCGGCTACACTGGCTCTCTCAACTCCGTGATTCAAATGCGCGGCGGCCGGGTCCTGCTGCCCTTCTCCTACCGCACCCCGCGCACATGGCGCGAGCGTGGAACAGGCACCGGCGCGTTCACTTTCACCGGCTCGTTCAACTCGACCCTCATCTACAGCGACGATCAGGGCGCCTCCTGGGAGCAGGCTCCGGCGCACCTCAAGGTACCCACGCCCGACATCAATGGTTCCTACGGCGCGGTCGAGCCGGTCGTGGTGCAGCTCAACGATGGCCGTGTCTGGATGTTGATCCGCACCCAACTTGGCCGGTTCTGGGAATCGTTCTCCCCCAACGGCATCGAGTGGAGCGCGCCTCAACCCACGCGTCTCCTCTCCTCCGATTCACCCGCCGGACTGGTCCGCCTTGCTGATGGACGCCTGGTCCTGCTGTGGAACAACTGCCAGCGCTTCCCCTACGCTCACGGCGGCCGCCACGTTCTGCATGCGGCCATCTCCACCAACGACGGCCGCACTTGGAGCGGCTACCGTGAAGCCGCCCGCGACCCGCGCAACGGCGAGCCGCCTCCGCCACACGGCGACCACGGTACCGCCTATCCGTACCCGCTCGCCGGGCGCGACGGCAAGGTCCTGTTCGCCACCGGACAAGGTTCGGGCCGGCGCATCCTCGTTGAGCTCGACCCGGAGTGGCTCAACGAGAAATCGCAGACCGACGACTTCGCCTCCGGTCTTGACCAGTGGTCCACGTTTGCCACCAGAGGGATCGCCGCGGACCGGGGCGCGATGCGGATCGAGCGCGCCGATTCAGACTGGCCCGCCGTCGCCGTGTGGAATTTCCCGAACGGAGCGAGCGGCTCAGTCCGCATTGCGCTGACCCCGAGCGCCACGCTTGACGCCCGCATCCTGCTGACGGACCACTTCTCGACACCGCTCGACGAAGAGGACTTCCTGAACTGCCTCTACGGCTTCGACTGCGGCCGCGCGATGTTGACGCCCGAACGCCGCCAGGAGATCGAGCTCGAATGGAACGCCGCGAAACGCGAATGCACGGTCAAGCTTGACGGCCGCGGTGTGGGCGTAATTCCGTCGTCCAGGGAAAGCGCCGGCGCGAACTATCTGCGGATCCGGGTGAAGCGCGGCTCGATGCACGTCCACCGGGTCGAGGCGCGGGTGCAGTGACGCTGGGCCCGCGGATTCTGGCCTCGGCGTGGTTGGCGATCCCGGCGATCGCGCAAGTGAAGCTTGATCCGGCGATCGAGGATTCACGCCAGGCATTCAAGGCATTCGAGGCAACCTGGGCCGCTGAGGGCGCACCTCCGCTCAAGTGCCGCGTGCAGCCACTCGAGCCGCGCATGGGATTCAGTTTCCGGTATTGGGCGGGATTTCAAACATTCATTCCGATAGCGGAGTTCCCTGCCCGCCAGACGCGCCTGGCTTTCATGCTACGGGTGCGCGCGAAAGCCAAGGGTGGATTCGGCGAGCCGGTTTACTTTCTCGAATCGGGCTCGCTTCCCGAGGCATCGCGCCGTCCGCGATGGAGCGAGGTGCCGCTGAGCGGCGGGATCTACATGGGTCCTGGCGAGTATGAAATCCGATGGCTGGCCAACGACGACCAGCGCCGGGTGTGCCGGCACCAGTGGGCGGTGAAGATCCGTGGAAAGGCCAAGGAGTCCGCGCTCGCGCCGGGCGAAGTGGATAGCGTGGGACTCGAAAACTGGCGTGGCGCGAAGCGTGCCGGGAGTGGATCGCGTGTCACCGTCTTCCTGCACGCCGCCCCACGCTGGCGGGGCCGGAACTTTGTCAAGTTGAACGGCTACGACCGGATGTTGATGCTCAACTCGCTGACGTCGCTGCTGGACCTGGGGGGATTCGCCTCCGCGCAAGTCGTCGCCTACGATATGGCGGGGCGGCGCGTGCTGTTTCAAGACGCGCAGTTCAATCCGCCTGGCTACCAGAAGCTTTCGCAGACGTTGCGCGACACCGGTTTCGGCACGGTCGACTACCAGGTGCTGGCCAAGGGCCCGAGCGAAGCGAAGTTTCTTGCGACGCTGATCGAGCAGTCGCTTTCGGCGGCGGAGAAGCCGGACACCATCGTGTTCCTCGGACCGGAGCTGCGCGGGGTCCGCCGTCTGCCCGGCGAGTTCGAGGGACTTCCAGAGCGGCTGCCGCGTGTCTACTATCTGGCTCTTGGCCGCGACGTGGTTGCGCAAGGGGACATGGTGAGCAAGCTGGTCAAGGCGGCCAAAGGGAAAACGTACCTGGTGCTGCGGGGCCGGGATCTGCTGTCGCCGATCCGTGCTGTCGCCCGGGGCAAGTGAGGCGGGCTTACTTTTCTTAACAAACCATTACCGGACGGGCCGCGTTTCATAGCTCAGAGGCAACGTTGACAGAAAGCCTCACAGAAAGGAAATCACGATGAAGAACGCGAAATTGACCGCGGCCCTCGCGGCTGCGCTGATTCTGGTTCCGGCGGCTATTCTTGCACAGCGTCCGGACCGCCCCGCCGGAGCGCCCGGCAACATGGGTGGTGGACCGCCAAATGGCCAGATGGGCGGGCGTCCGGATGGCGCCGGCCAGCGTCCACCCGAAGCGCGCGGCAAGCGCGGACAGCGGCCCCCTGACGCCCCGGCCCGTCCGCCGCGCGGCAACACCAAGCGGTAGAGATGAGCGGTCCGGAGCGGTATACTCAGAGGCGGTGACGCTCCGGATCGCACTCGGATTATTGATCTGCACCTCTCATCTGGCCGCCGCACCCGATGGACCCTCGATTCTCACGGCCCGGTGCGGCCAGTGCCATTCGGCTTCCGTCAAAATGAGTGGGCTCGATCTGTCCGGCCGTGAACCGATCCTGCGCGGCGGATCCCGTGGGCCGGCGGCAGTGCCGGGGGCGCCGGAGAAGAGCCTGCTGCTCAAAGCGGTCCTGCGCGAGGACAAGGTCGCAATGCCTCCCACCGGCCCGATCCCGGAGGCGGAAGTCCAGGCGCTGCGTGACTGGATCCGGAAGGGCATGGAATGGACCGCGCCCGCGGCGCCGGTGGCCAGGAACTGGTGGTCGTTCACCAAACCGGTCAAAAGCAGCGGCCCGGCCTCGATCGATCCGTTCATTCAATTGAAGCTCGCTGAACAGAAACTCGCCGCCTCGAGCGAAGCCAGCCGGGGGACGCTTGTCCGGCGCCTTTACCTGGACCTCACCGGGCTCCGTCCCACCGCCGATGAGGCCGCCCGCTTCATCCGCGATCCGGACCCGGATGCCTACGCCAAGCTTGTCGACAAGCTTCTCGAATCGCAGCGATACGGAGAGAAGTGGGGACGGCATTGGCTCGATCTGGTCCGCTACTCCGACACCGCCGGTTTCGAACTCGACTCCTACATCGCGGACGCGTGGCGGTACCGCGACTACGTGATTGCTTCGTTCAACAACGACAAGCCGTACGACCGCTTCATCCGCGAACAGATTGCCGGGGACGAATTCTTTCCCGAGGATCCAGCTTCGGTCACCGGCACGGGACTCTACTGCGTTGGACCCAACCGCGATCTGTACCCCGATCAATCCGACATCAACCGCGAGGAGACGCTGACCGATTTCGTCGACACGACCGCCGGCGTGTTCCTGGGACTCACCTTCGGCTGTGCACGCTGCCACGATCACAAGTTCGATCCCTTCACGCAACGCGACTACTACAAGCTGCGCGCCGTGTTCGCTCCGGCAGTGAAGACGAAGATTGCGCTCGACCGCCTGACCTCGCTCAGCTACGACGTCCAGGGGAACATCCGCGAAATCAAGCTGCGCGAGATCGGTGAGCAGATTGGCTCAATCGAACGGCGTTGCCGCGAAGAAGTCCTGAAGGGCAGGCGTCCCAAGGCCCAAGAGGTCCGCGCCTGTCTGTCGCCGGCCGAGCTGGACCGGATGCGGAGTGTCGAGGCTTGGCTCGTGTCCCTCTATACCAGCTACCGCGCCAAGCCGTTTGCTTGCGGCCTCAACGATGTCGGCGATTATGCCCCGCGCACGCTGGTTCCGGTGAAGGGGCAGATGGAAGGGGATCCGGTGAATCCGGGTCTGCCGGCGGTCTTCGGCGGCGCGGAGTTCCGGGACCGCCTGGGTCCCCGTGAGACCACCGGTCCGATTCCGCTCGGGCCAACCACGGAGCGCCGCAGAGCTTTGGCCGATTGGATCGCCAGCCGCGACAATCCCCTTACGGCGCGCGTATTCGTGAATCGCGTATGGCAGTATCACTTCGGCCGCGGCCTTGTCGCGACGCCCAGTGACTTCGGCATGCGCGGCCGTGCTCCTTCGCATCCGGAACTGCTCGACTGGCTGGCGGCGGAGTTCATGGCAAACGGGTGGAAACCGAAGTGGCTACACCGCCTGATCCTGAACTCGGCGGCCTACCGGCGCGCGTCCACGGCGTCGAGCCAGGCGCTCGCACGGGATCCCGAAAACATCTGGCTCGCCCGCTTCACACGCCGGCGCCTCAACGCGGAGGAGTTGCGCGACACCGTGCTGCAGGCCTCCGGAGCGCTGAATCTGAAGATGGGCGGGCGTCCTGTGGTTCCACCGCTCACGGGCGAAGAGGGGTTCAACATGATCGGCCGTGCGGCGGACATGTGGGTGGTCACGCACGACGCGCGCGAACACACCCGGCGCAGCATCTACCTGTTTCAGAAGCGCACGTTCCGGTTGCCGATGATGGAGGTTTTTGATGCGCCCGAGAGCATGCTCACCTGCGCGCGCCGCGATGTGAGCACGACCTCGCCGCAATCGTTGACACTGCTCAACGGATCCTTCGCGGTGGAGCAGTCGCGCAAGCTCGCCGCCCGGCTGGCGGCTGAGCATCCGGAGGAAGCGGCGCTGATCCGGGCGATGTGGCGCTCGACTCTGTCGCGCGATCCGTCCACACGGGAGGAGGCGATGGCGCGGGACTTCCTGGGGGCGCAATCCGCACAGACAGGCTCGCGCGAGAAGGCCGCCGCGGAACTGGCGCGGGGACTCTTCAATGTCAATGAATTTCTCTATGCCGATTGAACGCTTTTCCCGCCGCGCGCTGTTGACGCGCATGGGCATGGGTTTTGGCGCCGCGGCTGCGTCGTCACTGTTGCAGGGCGCGGGTATGGGACCTCTGTCGCCGCGTCCCCCGCACGCGGCGCCCAAAGCCACCGCGGTGATATTCCTGTTCATGCACGGCGGCGTCAGCCATGTCGATACCTGGGATCCGAAGCCCGAGCTGGCCAGACTGGATGGGCAGACGCTTCCGCCGAGTTTCGCGAAGGGACTCAAGACGAGCCGCATCGACTTCACCAAGGCCTTGATGCGCGGAAGCCCCTGGAAGTTCAAGCGCCATGGACAGAGCGGCATCGAAGTGTCCGAGCTGTTTCCGCATATGGTGCGTCACATCGACCGCATGGCGTTGATCCGCTCGTGCCACGGAGATGCGTTCGATCACGCGCCGGCGATGTACCTGCGGAGCACGGGTTCGCAATTTCCGGGCAAGCCGAGCCTGGGCGCTTGGGCGGTTTATGGATTGGGCTCGGAGAGCCAGAATCTGCCGGCGTATGTCGTGATGTCGGATGGCGCGATGAAGTCCGGTCCCCAGGGGTACGGAGCGGGATACCTGCCCGCCGTCTACCAGGGGACCGTGTTCCGCGCGGGTGCGTATCCAATCCTGGACCTCGCCACACCCGAGGGCGTCGGCGCGGCCACACAGCGCAAGACGCTCGACTTTATCCACGAGATGGATCAGATTCATCTGGAAACGCGGCGCGGCGACTCCGAGCTTGAGGCGAGGCTTGAGTCCTACGAGTTGGCTTTCCGGATGCAGGCGGCCGCGCCGGAAGCCGTGGACATCAGCCGCGAGACAGAGGCGACGCGGCGGCTGTATGGAATCGGCGAGCCGCGTACGGATGACTTCGGCCGCAAGTGCCTGCTGGCGAGGAGGCTGGTGGAGCGCGGAGTCCGGTTCATCCAGCTTTATTCGGGCACGCACCTGGGCGATGACTGGGACGGCGCGCACAACGACCTGGTGGGCTCGCACAATAAGATGGCGGCCAAGAGCGATCTGCCGGTCGCCGGGCTGTTGACCGATCTGGCGGCTCGCGGGATGCTCGACTCGACGCTGGTCGTCTGGTCGAGTGAGTTCGGACGGACGCCGCTCGCCGAAGGCAAGAATGGACGCGACCACCATCCCTATGCGTTCAGCATGTGGATGGCGGGCGCCGGTGTGCGCGGCGGACGCGTGCTCGGGTCAACGGATGAATTCGGACTGCGGCCAGCGGAACATCCGTTGAACGCCCACGATGCGAACGCAACGATCCTCCGCATGATGGGGCTCGACCACACACGGTTGACCTACTTCTACCAGGGGCGTGACCAGCGCTTGACCGATGTCCACGGGGAGCATGAGTTCACGAAGTTCCTGTCCGGGCCGTGATGGAATACCGGGCGTAGTTTCCGGCGGATTTACGTAGAGAGGACAGGCGCTTGCAATCGCCTTGACGGGCCGGATTCTCTCAAGGCCTGCTGGCACCCACCGATGAGACAGATGCGGCATGGATCTTGCACAGGACCGGGAAATTCTCGACGAGTTTCTGGTTGAAACTTCTACTAATCTAAGCCAACTGGATCTCGACCTGGTAGAGCTCGAACAGCGTCCGGACGATGGCGAGCTGATGAACCGGATCTTCCGGACCATCCACACGGTCAAGGGAACGTGCGGATTTCTGGGGCTCTCTGGAATGGAGCAGATCTCGCACGTGGGCGAGAACGTTCTCAACCGGCTTCGGAACCGTGAGTTGCGGCTGAACCCGATGCTGGTGAGTCTGATTCTGGACCTGGTGGACGCGCTGCGGGTGGAATCGGCCAGTCTTCAGACCACGTCCAAGGAATCGGGCAACGGCTGGGAGGATTTGGTGGCGCGGCTGAAACAGGCCGAGTCGATGCCTGCCACGGCGGCGGGTCCGGAAGTGGCCGAGAGCCTGGCGGTACTGTCAACCAACCAGAAGCCGGCGGCTCCACCCGCGCCAGAGGCGCCGGATACGACGATCCGGATCGATGTCGGGCTGGCGGACAAACTGGTGAACCTGGTCGGCGAGCTGGTGCTGGTCCGCAACCAGATGCTTGAGTCGGGCGGTGAATCCCAAGCCCGGCAGCGGTTGAACCTGATCACCTCCGAGCTGCAGGAGAGCGTGATGAAGACGCGCATGCAGCCGGTGAGCGTGGTGTGGAACAAGCTGCCGCGCGTGGTGCGTGACCTTGGTGCTCAGCTTGGAAAGCAGATTCAGCTCGTCCAGGAAGGATCGGAGACCGAGATGGACCGCGGAGTGATCGAGGCGATCCGCGATCCACTCACCCACATTGTCCGCAACTCCTGTGACCACGGGCTGGAACGGCCCGAGGTGAGGCGCGAGCGGGGAAAGCCCGAGGCGGGCACTCTGCGGTTGAAGGCGTATCAAGAGAGCGGCCAGGTAGTGATTGAAGTGGCTGACGACGGAGCTGGGATCAACGGCGAGAAGGTCCGCAACAAGGCGCTCGAAAAGGGGCTGGTCACGCCGCAACAGGTAGCGGTGATGTCCGAGCGCCAACTCCAGGAGCTGGTCTTCCTGCCGGGCTTCTCGACCGCGGATACGGTGTCAAGCATCAGCGGCCGTGGTGTCGGCATGGACGTTGTCCGAAGGAACATCCAGCGCATCGGTGGCAGTATCGAACTGGCGAGCCAGACGGGCGCCGGGACGCTGTTGCGGATCCGGATTCCGCTCACGCTTGCGATCATCCCGGGACTGCTTGTGACCGCGGGCGGGCAGAGGTTTGTGATTCCTCAGGCGAGCCTGGTGGATCTGGTTCGCGCGAGCGGCGCGCAGGTTCCGAAGGTGATGCAGTGGGTCGACGACAACCCGGTGTTCCGGCGCAACGGGCGCCTGTGGCCTTTGCTGTTCCTCAAGCAGGTGCTGGGCATGGAAGCCTGCGATGCGGGCTGGTGCCCGGAGGTTCTGACAGCCGCCTTCGTCGAGGCCAAGGGGCGGCGGTTCGGTTTGGTTGTCGACGCGGTGCAGAGCATGCGCGAAATCGTGGTGAAACCGCTTGGACGCAAGGCTCGGGGTTTGAACGTGTACGCGGGAGCGACGATCCTTGATGACGGCAACGTCGCGCTGATTTTGGACATTGCGGGGCTGGCCCAGAAGGCGGCGCTTGAGTGCGTCGAAGCGCCACCGGAGGAGACTCAAGCGCGCGGCGCCGGGGAGGGCGCGGCCCGCCGGACAATGCTGCTCGTTGAAGCGGGAGAGTACAAGGTGCTGTCGACCGAGCCTGCCAGGCTCGGTGGGGAACTGCCGGCCATCGTCGTCTCGCATGGAGCGATGCGGGCGGCGCTGGTGGTGGACCGGATCCGGGACATCCGCTCGGCCGGGTTCAGCGCCGAGAGGCAGGTGAATCATCCAGCGATTGAGTGCTCCGCAGTGTTTGACGGGCAGGTGTGCGACGTGCTGGACCTGAAGTCGATTCTCGAGGAGCGGAAGGCGGCGCGATGAACGCGGCGGCCGGCGGGGGAAAACTGGTGACGTTCTGGTGCGGCGGACATTTGTTCGGGGTGCCAGTGAACCATGTCCAGGAAGTATTGCGGGATCATCCGAAGACGCCGGTCCCGCTGGCTCCAGTCGCGATTGGGGGCGTGATGAATCTGCGAGGCAGGATCGTCATGGAGGTCAGGATGAATTCCCTGCTCGGGTCGGAAGAGCCCGACGGGGACGCGAGCGTGATTGTGCGGTGGGAGGACGAGCTCGCTGCGCTGCGGGTGGACCGCGTGGGAGATGTGGTGGAGTTGAACGGCGCGAGTCCTGGTGGATGCCGGAACGAGTTCCGCGGACGGGCGCGGGAGTTGATCCGCGAAGTGTATGAGTGGAATGACCGGCTCGTGCTCTTGCTCGATACCGGCGCCGCCGTGGAAATGGCCTGGAAGCGTTCGCAAGCAATAGATCGGGGAGACTGAAAATGTGGATCGACTTGATTCAAGGCAAGAGTCTGCAGAAGAAACTGGTTGCCTGTTTTTTGGTCTTCGGCCTGGTGCCAATGGCCGTTGTGATGTTGTTGTCTTGGCGGCGGAACAACGAAGCCTTTGAGGAGTCCGGGCGCCAGATGAGCTCGGCTGCCGCGGCTCTGTCCGACAAGATTGACCGGAATTTGTTTGAGCGTTACGGGGACGTGCAGGCGTTTGCGTTTCATCCGGCGGCCGCCAGCGGCAACCGCCCGGAGATAGAGAAGGCGATCAACTTTTTCATGGCGGCCTATGGCATGTACGACGTCATGATAGTCGCGGACACCGACGGGAAGGTGATCGCGGCAAACACGGTGGACTACGCGGGGAAGCCCTTGGCGTGGACGTCGCCGGTTGGAACCAGTGTCCGGGGCGAGGAGTGGTTTGAGCAGTGCGTGAGCGGCCGCGTCTCCGCCGGACAAAGCTATGTCGGCGATGTGAAGCCGGATCCGCTCGTGGCGGCCAGGTCGAAAGGCGAGGGCCTGGCCTTTAATTTCTCCGCGCCGATCTTTAACGGGAGCCGGATCGTGGGTGTGTGGTCCAACCGCGCCTCCTGGGACCGGATCGCGGTTCCTGTGGTTGCCGATTACGCAAACGAAGTACGGTCGGCGATCCCATCGTTACAGGCTTTCCTGATGAGCAAGGGGGGCACGGTGCTGCACTCACCGGTGGCAGCGGACCGGCTCAAGGTGAACCTGATTGACCGGGGCTGGGCCTCGGCACGCGAGGCCGCGCGGGGAACCAACGGCCACATGCTCGAAAAACACGGAGCCGAGCGGCAAGTGGGGTTCGCCGTGTCCAAGGGATTCGGCTCGTACCCGAGCAACAGCATGGCGGTGATTCTGTCGGTGGATGCCGATGAGGTTGGATCCGGAATGCGGGTGACCGCCCGCTACAGCCTCGCGCTGGGCGTCCTGCTGGCGCTCGGTTGCGCCCTGCTTGGCGGTTGGATATCAAGCCGGTCAGTGGCGCCGCTGTCGAGCATGGCCGAGGTTTTGGACAGGGCGGCGCAGGGTGACCTGAGCCATCACTTGAAGGTGGCCAGCCATGACGAGATCGGGCGTGTGGGCGAAGCGCTGAATCAAATGATGAAGAACACGCGGATGACGGTGGAAGCGATTGCATCGAGCGGCAGCCGGCTGTCCAATTCGTCGCGGGAGCTCGGCCAGATCAGTAGCAGCATGGCGGCGGCCGCCGAGGAGACCGCGGTTCAGGCGTCGACCGTTTCCGAGTCGAGCGAGCGTGTCTCGAGGAATCTTGAGGTGATGGCGGCAAGCTCGGAAGAAATGATGGCCTCGATCCGCGAGATTTCACGGGCGACGTCGCAGGCAGCCGGTGTTGCGCGGACAGCGGTGGACGTCGCGCAAAAGACGAACTCGACCCTCAGCAAGCTGGCGGTTTCATCGAGCGAGATTGGCAACGTCGTGAAGGTGATCAACTCCATCGCCGAGCAGACAAACCTGCTCGCGTTGAACGCCACGATTGAAGCGGCCCGCGCGGGCGAGGCGGGCAAGGGGTTCGCGGTGGTGGCCAATGAAGTGAAGAGCCTGGCCGAGCAGACCGCGCGCGCCACCGGGGACATTGCGCGGCGCGTGGAGGCGATTCAGGGCGACTCGCGAAGCTGCACCGAGTCGATCGCGCACGTGACCGAGGTGATCGACAAGATCCATTCGATCACCGGGGTGATCGCGGCCGCAATCGAGGAGCAGACGGCCACGACCACGGAGGTGACCAAGAGCATCGGCCTGGTGGTCGAGGGATCCCAGGAGATTGTCCGCAACATTTCGCAGGTCGCCGAGGCGACCAAGGACGGCACGCGGGCGGCGTCAGAGACGCGGATGTCGGCTGAGGGTCTGGCGGCACTGTCGTCGGAGTTGAGCCAGTTGGTGGCACAGTTTAGAGTGTAATCCCTCGGAGGGCGAAACACCCACGGTATGAGGATGCTATACTGAGCGGGTGCTCCGAATCGTTGTCAGCAACCAACGCGGCGGCGTGGCAAAGACTACGACCGCCGCGACCGTTTCGAGGTGCCTCGCCGGACGGGGAATGAAGACCCTGTTGATCGATACCGACTCGCAGGGATCGATTGGCACCATCCTCGGACTGCGTCCGCAATATACCCTGCACGACCTGCTGATCCGGCAGACTCCCCTGCCCCAGTGCGTGGTTCAGGCCTGCGAGGGGCTGGATGTTCTGTGCAGTGACCGGAAGACGCAGGCAGCCGAGGACATCATCAGCGGCCAGACCCTGCGTGAGCTGCACTTCGAACAGGTGTTTCAGGACAGCGGGGCCGACCGCTCCTACGACGCCGTGGTGCTCGACGTGGCGCCGTCGCTGAACCTGTTCCAGACCTGCGCTATGCTCTATGCCAAATGCGTCGTGATTCCGGTGGCGATGGAGACGCTGAGTGTCCAAGGCGCGGCGGCGAGCATCAGCTCGGCCAACGAGTTGAACCGGCTGTTCAAACGTCCGTCTGGAATCCGGACGCTGGGGATGCTTCCGGTGATGGTCAATCAACGGCTCCAGATGACGCAGACCGTGCTGAACGCGCTCGGCGACATGTCCGGAGCGCTGGGTGTTCCGGTGCTGCCAGTGATCCGGACCGACACGGCGGTGGTCAAGGCGGCACGGGCGCGGCAGTTCCTGCAGGACTTTGATCCGCGGTCGAAGGCGCTTGAAGACTACGAGGCGGCGGTGGGGAAGATGATCGAGCTGGCAGGAGTGGGCAAATGACCGCCGCAAGAACCCGCCGGAAGCAGAGTGCTCCGGAGCTCGACTGGCGGGACTTGGCGAGCGGTCCGGCGTTGCGGGGGTTGACGGAGGCGTTGGGGACGCCGGAGGCTCCTGTGCCTGCGCCTGCTCTGGAGACCCCTACGGTACTAGATCCACCTACGGTGGGTGTTACAGGATTTTGGCGGGATGGAGCGGGAACGCTGTTCCCGGCCAAGCGGGTGGCCGAGGTCAAATCCGCCGCCCACTCGATGACGCTCGGCGAGGAGCGGTTCTATCAGTCCGTCTGGAACGCGGGCGCCGACGATGGCGTAGTGGTGGAGTCCGATCAGTCGCGGATCTTCTCGCTCGGCTACGACCGGCTGGCGGCGCTCGTCCGTCTGGATGAGAAGAGCGTCCGGGCGCTCATCCCGAAGCTGGCCGCCAAGCAGATTCTCGAGATCCTGGCGCCGGAGGAGAGCGCGACCCGGACGGGGCGGACCTACCGGATCTTCGGTCCGGCGGAGGTGCTGGCGCGGCAGAGGCGGGCCGGGCTGACGCATGTGGTGAAGAACGGTCGGGCGGTTGAGTTCGTAACTCCATCGGACCATGTTTCTCCTACCGTGGGTGTAAGTATTCCGGAGCCCCAGCCCGAAGCGCCTGCCATCCCGATCACCTCTCCGGCCGCGGCCGGTCAAGTCGAAGCCGCGCTGGCGGTCTACGGTCCGCAGGCTGCCGCACAGTCCCAGGCGATCATCGCCGCGGTCCTGGCCAAGTCCCCCACGGCGACACTGGACGAGCTGGTGTTTTTCATTCATGAGCGCGGCCGGGCGGTCCGGGCCGGGAGCTTCTCCAACCCTGGAGCCTACCTGGCCGCCTACGTTCCGCAGTCGTTCACAGGGGCGGCGATCCAGTGGTTCCGGCGGGCCCGGGGAGCCGCAAGATCGCTCTCGACATCCTCCTAACTCTCTGATATACTGAGACTTGGGGGATTCGGCGGGGGTCCCGTGGCGAGTCCGCGTAGTGGCTTGGTTTTGACCTACCTCTTCCGCGCTGGGGGCTCGACGGGGTATTCCGCGATGTCGGTCCGGGCCGTCCGGAAGATTTCCCGCGCCCGCGCTACGAGCTCTGGCTTTTCGGCGGCCAGATCCTTGGCCTCAGACTCGTCTTGAGCGAGGTTGTACAGCTCAACCGGCCCTTTTCCAAGACGCACCGCCTTCCAGTCACCGATTCGCACGGCCTGGTCAAACCGGCGGGTCCGCCAGCTCTCCCAGTAGAGATAGTCGCGCTTGGGAGGCGGTCCTCCGGTCAGGCGCCCGGCCATGGACACGCCATCGATTCCGGACGGGGGCAGGGGAGCGCCAGCCAGTTCGGCGGCGGTTGGCAGAAAATCCCAGAACGCCCACGGTGTGTGATCCACCCTCCCTGCCGTAATCTTCCCTGGCCACCGTGCGATCATCGGCGTCCGGATCCCGCCCTCGTACACCTCTCCCTTGGCGCCCCGTAGCGTGCCAGTGCTCTTGAAGAACGGGATCATTGCCTTGTGGCCCGCGCCGTTGTCGCTCGCGAAGAACACCACCGTATCCTGGTCCAGCCGGAGCTCCCGCAGCAGCGCCATCACGCGTCCGATGCCGGTGTCCATGTAGGTCACCATCGCGGCCAGTGTTTTGAGGTCCTGGGACCAGGGCATGGCCGCGTACGGCCCATCGTCCGGGGCCTCGAGGTCAAAGTGCGGCGACGTGTAGGGCAGGTACAGAAAGAACGGCCGTGTGCGGTTGGCCCGGATGAAGCGTTCGGCCTCGCGGGTGAACAACTCGGTCGCGTAGTCGTTGCGCTGTCCGTTTTGATTCCCTTTGAGGAGTTCCTTCCGTTCGTTCCGCCACAAGTGGTCGGTGTAGTAGTGAACGGCGTGGTCCTGATTGAGGAACCCGAACCAGTCGTCGAATCCCTGGCGGTTGGGGACGCCTTCCGTACCGGGCTCGCCGAGCCCCCACTTGCCGAAGATGCCCGTCGTGTAGCCCGCCTGCTTCAGGATCTCGGCCACCGTCCGCTCTCCCGCGGGCAGCGGTACGCGGTCTCCGTTCCGCAACGAGTGGTTCGCCCGGATGGCGGCGTGTCCCTGGTGCTTGCCCGTCATGAGGGAACAACGTGATGGAGCGCACACGGTCGCGCCTGCGTAGGCCTGGGTGAACCGTGTCCCCTCGGCGGCCAGCCGGTCGATGTTCGGAGTGCGGATCAGCTTCTGTCCATAGCACCCGACGTCGAAACAGCCCAGGTCGTCGGCAAGGATAAACACGATGTTGGGCTTCCGCCGCGACGCTAGCTGCGCAGCAGCGCCCGCCAGCAACTCGCGCCGCGTCACTGCCGATTCTCCGCCACCGGCCACCAGCGGTTAACGAGCGCGGCCAGCTCCTTGGCAAGCGCGGGCTGGGAAGCGCTCAAATCGGATTGCTCGCCCGGATCCGCCAGAATGTCGAACAGCTCGGTCTGGCCGCGCATCCAGGGGACAGAACCGCTACCGGGCCACAGTGCGAGAGAGGCGTTGGCTGTGTGAGGAATCACCAGCTTGTGGCGTCCACGGACCACCCACCGGTACTTCACGTTCGCCTCTGGTTTCTCGATGTCGGCGGAGGAGTGAGCGAAGATGGCTCCAAACACCGCCTCGCGCCGGCTCCGTGCCTTGGCGTCGAGCACATTGATCCCGGGCATGCCAGCGAGCGGCTTCAGGCCGGCGAAAGGCAGCACTGTCGCGGCGACATCCACGGTCGAGGCCAGCGCATCACTGTCACGGGCGGGCCGGATCCGTTTGGGATGCCAGAAAATGAGCGGCGTCCGCAGTCCCGCGTCGTAGGGAGACAGCTTGGCGCGGCTGGGCACGACTCCTCCGGGAACCTGCACCCATCCGTTGTCGGCCATGTAGACGACCAGGGTGTTGTCCGCGACGCCGGCCTTGGAGAGGTGATCCATCAACTGTCCGATGGTCTCGTCGAACCACTCGATCATTGCGTAGTACTTGGCGATTCCGAAGTCGAGACCCATGTACTTGGAGAGAAGCCGGTCCGGGGGGTTGTGGGGTGTGTGGGGCATCATCGGCGCGTACCACAGAAAGAAAGGCTTCTTGCCGCTGGCCGCGCGGTCGATGAAGCTGAACACGGGCTGCATGGTTTTGCGTCCGATGTCCAGGCCCTGGTCGCCATGGCGTCCGCCGCGCGCGACGTCGCCGTGCGTCATGCACTCGGTGAAGCCGCCGCACTTGCATTCGCCCTCCCACCACTTGCCCGTTTGCAGGCTCATGTATCCGCGCGCGGTGAGGAGTCCGGCAAGGGTCTTCGATTCCTGGAACACGCGCACCATGGACGCGCGGCTGTTGGCGTTGCGCGCCTCGCCCGGAGGGTCGTTGCCGGTGATCCGGTGCTGATGCGGGTAAAGCCCGGTCATGATTGAAGCGAGGCTCGGACGGCACAGGCTGCTGGGCACGTATCCGCGGGTGAGCGTGAGTCCCTCGCGCGCCAGCCGGTCGATATGGGGTGTGCGGACCTGTGCGTTGCCCATGAAGCCGTAGTCGGGCCAGCCATGGTCGTCGGAGATGATCAGGACGACGTTGGGGTCCGCGGGCCAGGCGTGCAACGCCGCGGCCAGGATGAGCGGGGTCAGCTTCGGGCGCATCTATGACATGATAGTGAATCACCATGCTCGAGTTGCGGGAGGTCCGGAAGCATTTCGCTGGGATCCCGGCGGTGGATCGAGTGACGTTCAACGTCCATCCGGGTGAAGTGACCGGATACCTGGGGCCGAACGGGTCGGGAAAATCGACCACGATGAAGATGATCGCGGGGTTGATGGAACCCACCGATGGCGAGATTCTGTACCGCGGCCAGCCGGTGCGGAGCGATTTGATCGGGTTCAAGCGGGTCCTGGGATATGTGCCGGAGGAAGCGCACCTGTATCCCCACTTGTCGGGACACGAGTACCTGACACTGGTCAGCCAGTTGCGCGAGATTCCGGCCAAGGTGGCGGGCGAAAAGATCGACGGCCTGCTGAGGCTGCTGTCGTTGACGGGCGACCGGCATTCGCCGATTTCGAATTATTCGAAGGGAATGCGGCAGAAGATCCTGCTCGCCGCGGCGTTGATGCATGATCCGGAAGTGATCCTGCTCGACGAGCCGTTTTCGGGGCTGGATGCGGCAACCGCGCTCATTTTGCGGAGCCTGATCCAGGAGTTGGCCCGGCGCGGCAAGGTGATCCTGTTCAGCTCGCATGAGCTCGAGACCGTTGAGCGTGTCTCGACGCGCGTGATTATCCTGCACCGGGGCAAGGTGGCGGCGGATGACTCGATCGCGTCGCTGCGGAACCTGATGGCGCTGCCGACACTTGAAGAGATCTTCGTGCAACTTGCTGTCGAGGAAGACATGGCGGCGGTGTCGCGGGGGATCGCAGAGCTGATCCGGCGGCAGGACGGCTCTCTTGAACAAGGTCCAGCCGTGTGAATTCCATTCGGGTCCTCTACCGGCACTTCCTGTTCCGGATCGTCGACCTGGACGCGCTGGCTCCACTGGCCGACACCCATAAGCTTCTCGGGCGCGTGGCATTCGTCCTGGTGATGTTGAGCCTCACGTTCGTGGTGCAGGCTTTCACGCTGGGTTCCATTTCGAACCTGCCGGCGCAAGTGGGGCTTGTCCTCGCCTGGGCGGGCGAACATTTTCTGATCGCGACGACGATGCTTGTCACCGGAATCCTGGCGGTGCTGAGCTGGGACTCGACGTTTCCCACCAAGCGCGATCTCGACGTGCTCGGGCCGCTGCCGGTGCTTCCGTCCGCGATCTTTGCGGCCAAGGCCGCCGCCGTGGGATCCGCGCTCGGACTCGTGATTCTGCTGCTGCACGCGATTCCCGGGCTCATCTGGCCGGCTGTCCTCCACTCGATGTCCAAAGAGCAGCCAGTGCTTGCGCTCACCTACGGCCCCAGGATTCCTGTGCCGGACATCGATCGCCTCAAACCCGTGCTCGACCGGTCCCTCGCCGACGCGCTGAGGCCAGGCGGCGCGCTTGGAACCGAGTCCAACGGAGGCCTGGTCATCGGCGTTGCCGACCGGGGACAGCGGCGCGTGTTCGCCTATGGATCGGCAAAGCCGGAAACGATTTTCCCGATCGCTTCGGTGAGCAAGACGTTCACCGCATTGATGCTCGCGCGGATGGCCACCGACAGACGCACCTCGCTCAATGAGCCGCTCCGGGCGCTGCTTCCACCGGGTACCGTGGCGCGGCCGGGCGGCGCCGAGATCACGCTACTCGATCTTGCGCTGCACAGGTCCGGACTGCCGGCCATGCCGGACAACCTCAAGATCGCCAGCCGGGATGGGCCGGCGATCGATTACGGGATCGGGAAGCTGTTCAGCTTCATCGGCGGACATGGAGTTTCCAAGCGCGGGACTCCGGCGTTCGACTACAGCAACGTGGGATACGCATTGCTCGGACAAGCGCTGGCGCAAAGGCAGGGCGTTTCGTACGAGGAACTGCTCCGGCGCGAGATCACGGATCCACTGGGAATGCGCGACACAGGCGTGGCCGTGAATGACAGCAACCGGGAGCGCATCATCCCCGGACGCCGTCTGCGGGGCGGGACGGCAAAGCCGGTTGCGCTCGACTCTTTGACTCCAGCCGGCGGGATCCTGTCGACGGCTGGCGACCTGCTCAACTACATCGAGGCCCAGCTCAAGCCGGACGCGGCGATTGCGTTGTCACACCGTTTGCGCGCGGACATGGCTCCGGGCTACAAGATGGGGCTCGGCTGGATCCACTCCTCCGCGCATGGAGTCTACTGGCACAACGGCGGATTGCCTGGATACTCGAGCTACGTGTTCTTCCACCCTGGGCGGGGGTTTGGCGGAGTGGTGCTGCTCAACCAGGGACCCGAGTTCGGCACTCTCGGCGATTTGCTCGGCGACCACCTCCGCGCGCGGCTCGCGGGCGAACCCGCGGTCTCGCTCGACAGCGTCACGATCCCTGCGCCAGGCGGATTCACAGGAGTGCTGCGCTACGCGGCTGCTTACTGGATCACGATGATCTGCGGAGGGGCGTTCGTGTTCTTCGCGATTCTCGCGGTGCAGGGGCTGGCCATGCAGTTGCTGCCGTGGCCCTGGTTTCTGAAGGCTTCGTCAGTGATGCAGCTCACGATCCTGTGCATTCTGCTGGGGGGATCGCTGCTACAGCCGGCCCTGCCGGGTCCGCATGTCCTGGTGCGCGCGTTGAACGAGGGTCCGTTGTACTGGTCGCCGTCCTACTGGTTCCTGGGAGTGTTCCAGCAGTTGGCAGGATCACCAGCGCTGGCGCCGCTCGCCTGGCGCGCGTGGACGGCGCTGGCAGCCGTGTTGTTGATCGTGGCCGTGTCGTACCTGCTCTCCTACTGGCGGACGTTGCGGAAAATGGCCGAGGCGCCGGACATTGTCCCTGGAGGAAAGCGCCGGCACTGGCTGCCGCGGTTTGGAAGTCCGCTAGCGACCGCCGTGGCGCAGTTCTCGATCCGCACGCTGATGAGGAGCCGGCAGCACCGGCTGATTCTGGCGTTCTACTGGGGGATCGCGTTCACGATTGTCCTGCTGGTGACCAAGAGTCCCGCGATTCAGAAGCGGCTGGGCGCGGGCGACAACGTGTGGACCGAGCCGAACGTGGCGGCGATCCTGGCAAGCGTGCTGGTGTGCTGGTTCGCGGTGTTGGGCGCGCGGATGGCGGCGGTGCTGCCGATCGCGCTGCCGGCGAACTGGATTTTCCGGGCGAGTCCGGTGCCTGGGGGTGTGAGGACGCTGGCGGCGGTGCGGAGGGCGTTATACGCGATGGGTCCGGTGCAGGTGTGGCTGGTGTTCGCGTTGTTGTTCCTGAGCACGTGGCCGTGGCGCGCGGCGGCGGGGCATCTGGTGCTGTTGGCGCTGCTGACTGCGCTGGCGGCCGAGGTGAGTCTGCTGAAGTTCGGAAAGATTCCGTTCACCTGTTCGTACCTGCCCGGTGAAGGGCGGTCGCCGTTGGTCTTCTTCGTCTATCTGTTCGGGATGCTGTACCAGACGCAGGTGAGCGCACTGCACCTGTGGCTGCTGGAGAATCCCGTGTGGCTTGCCGTGGCGGCGGGTGTGCTGCTGATGGTGATCGCGGGAGTGTACTGGTGGAACCGGCGGAAGGCGGAGGTGAATGTCGAGTTCGAGGATGAGCCGCAGCGGACGATCGTCGCGCTGGATCTGAGCCGTGATGGGACGCCGTTGCGATAAGCCCGTTCCCGATCCCGGAGCGGCGGTGGACTGTCAGCGCGGTTACAATAGAGGCAAGGAGGGCATCATGTTTCGAGCAGCCTTGGTGGCCTTTCTTGCCACCACGCCGGCAGTACGGAGCCAGTCGCTCGTCCCGCCCGGCGCCAACACCCCAACCCCGCCCAGGCCCGCCCTGACAAGTGAAATGCGCGGCGACATCGCCATGGCCCGCAAGGAGTACCGGCAGGCGGTGGACCACTACCGCGAAATGGCGCCTGAGTCGCATATTTCGCTCAACAAGATCGGAATCGCGTTCCACCAGATGACCGAGCTGAGCTACGCGAAGAAGTACTACGAGCGCGCCGTCAAGTTTAGACCGGACTACGCGGAGGCGCTGAACAATCTCGGCACCGTTTACTACGCGGGACGCAGCTACCGGCGCGCGATCTCCTGGTACAACAAGGCGCTCAAGGTGGCGCCCAATTCGGCGAGCATCTACAGCAACCTGGGGACGGCCTGGTTTGCGCGGAAGAACTACGAGCGGGCATCGGAAGCCTATCAGAAGGCGCTCGAGCTTGACCCGGAAGTCTTCGAGCACCGGTCGACCAACGGTGTGATGCTGCAGGAGCGGAGCGTCCAGGAGCGGGCCAAGTTCCACTACTACCTGGCGAAGACCTACGCGCGGGCGGGCCAGGTGGAACGTACGTTGATGTACATGCGCAAGGCGCTTGAGGAAGGATTCAAGGACCGGCAGAAGTTTGTTGAAGAACCCGATTTTGCCCAACTCCAGGCGAACCCCGAATTCCAGGAACTGCTTAAGCTTCAGCCTCGCGTTCTGTAGCCTGCTGGCTGGGGCAGCCTGCGGGTCAAAGCCTCGCGGCATCGAGCGTGTCGCTATCTTGCCGGTCGAGAATCTGACGCCAGTGTCGTCGCTCGGCTGGGCGGGCGCGGCGGCGGCTCCATTGGCGGCAAGACTGGCCGCGAAGGCGCCGGGAATGGCGGTGTTCGCCGTGGCCGATCCGGCGGAAGCGGCACGGCGGCAGGCGACCCGGCTGGTGAAGACCTATTTCGCGCGGAACGGATCCGAATGGACCCTGCGCGGCGCGGTAGAGGACGCGGAGACGCACCGGACCGTTCAGCCGATCGCCGGCCCGGCGGATTCCCCCGCCACGATCGGTGTGGCGCTGGCTTCCGCGTTGTGGAACGGATCAGCCGCGCAGAGCTGGAAGCCCGAAGCAGTTGAGGCGCTCGGCCGCGCGATGCTGCTTCCGCCCGCGCAGGCGGTCCCATTCTATAAGCAGGCCGTCGACGCGGATCCAAGTCTCGAGGAGGCGTGGCTGCGCTGGATCCAGACGCTTGCGGCAACGGGCAGCCGGACCGAAGCCGAAGACGTTCTGGCGCGCGCCCCGAAGACTTCCGCGCTCGCGGTGCTGGCCGCGAATCTGACAGGCAGTCTGGCTGCCCGGACAAGTGCGCTGAAGGCCAGCGCCGAGGCCAATCCATCCGACTGGGAAACGTGGATCCAGTACGCCACGGTGGCGTCACAGGCACGGCAGTATCGTGAGGGCGCGGCGGCGTTTGAGCGTGCTCTGTCTCTCAATCCGGGGTCCGCAAGCTTGCACAACGACGCGGCCTACACGTTCGAGCTTGCCGGACAACATGAGCGGGCGCTGCGGGCCGCGCGCGAATCGGCCAAGCTGCTGCCAGGGAGCGTGAATCCGCTGGATACGCTCGGTGAGATCCACGCGATGGCCGGGGAATTCAAGGAAGCGGAGAAGGCGTTCCTGGACGCGCAGGCGAAGGATCCGCGGTTTCTCGGTGGAGCGCTGGCGGTGAAAGCGGCGCTGATGCGGAGGCTGGCGGGAGATCAGCAGGGCGCAGACAAGCTCTTTGGAGGCACCACCGGAGTGATCGCGCGGGCGCAATGGGACTATTCATCAGGCCGCAGGCCGCAGGCCGAAGCCGCGCTTGCGGGCAGCAATCTCGCGGCCGCGAAGGCGCAGTTGGCGCTGTGGCGGCTGCCGGAGGGCGATCCGGTGGGCGCGCGCAAGCGGATCGAGGAGGGTGCCGCGCTGGCTACCAAGCCGGATGAGAAGTCGCTGTTGAGCCTGGCACAGAGTCTGCTGACGGGCAACGTTGCGAATCCGTACCTGAAGGGTGCGAGCCTGCTGTTGGCGGGCAAGGCGGCGGAGGCGGTCCCGCTGCTCGAGCAGGCGGCCGGCTCGCTGCGCACAGGGCAGTCGAGCCATGTTCCGGTGCTGTTGGCGTGGGCGTATCTTGAGACGGGCAAGCAGCAGGAGGCGGCGGAATTGCTCAAGTCCTGGCCGATTCCCCGGTCGCAGGCGGAGGACTACCTCGAGTTCCTCACCTACCCGCGCGCCGTCGAGTTGCGCAAGCGGGCGGGAATCCCTGTAAAGTAGCAGTGTGAGAGTCCTGATTCTGTTCAGTTGCGCCTGGGCCCTGCTTGCTCAGGACGCCGCGGTCCGTCCCGAGCGGACGATTCACCTGTTCGATGGAAAGTCGCTCGACGCCTTCGATACCTGGCTGGTGGACCACCACCATTCGGATCCGAACCGCGTCTTCACCGTGATCGACCAGATTGATGGCGCTCCTGCGATTCGTGTGAGCGGACAGGGCTACGGCGGCATCATTACGAAGCAGCGGTTCCGCGACTACAAGCTGATCACCGAGTACCGCTGGGGTGGAATCACTTGGGGGGCGCGCAAGGACAAGACGCGCGACAGCGGGATCCTGATCCACTCGCAGGGCCGGCCGGGAAGTTCACGGGCGGATTTCAATGGCCCCTGGATGCACTCGATCGAATTCCAGATCATTGAAGGCGGGGTCGGCGATATCCTGTTTGTCGGGGGATACGACGAGGGCGGGGAATTGCGCAAGCCCAGCGCCAAGGTGAAGACGAAGACCGACCGCGATGGCGAGCCGGTGTTTGACCCGAACGGGACCGAGCAGGTCCACTCGGCGCGGCGTGTGAACTGGTGGGGCCGCGATGTCGATTGGGCGGACAAGCTCGGGTTCCGTGGTCCGGTGGATGTGGACAGTCCCGGGCAGGAGTGGACGCGGCTGGAAGCGGTGGTTGAGGGCGGCAATCTGATCTACTACGTCAACGGCAAGCTGGTGAACCAGGCACGGGACGCTTCGCTGACGGAGGGCAAGCTCTTGTTCCAGACCGAGGGCGCGGAAATCTACTTCCGCAAGATCACACTCGAACCCCTTCGATAAATAATGCGACTCGCACCGCCGGGCCGTCATCAGAGAGCATGATATGAATCTGGACTTGGCAGAACTGCGGCGGGTGCGCATTGAGACGTTGTCCCTCGTGTCGGCTCTCACGCAGGTGGATTCGGAGTATTCGGCGTCGGAGGAAAAATGGAGTGCGGGTGAGATCCTCGACCACCTGTTGATCGCCGATGGTCTCTACACAGGCATCATCCGCGACTTGATCGATCTCGCCAAGGCCGGAAAGCGGCCTGTGATTTTCAAGGGGTTCAGCGAAGTGGACACCACGTTTAGCTTCCTGCCGCGTGAGATGCTGCCCATGCTCACGATCCCGATGACGATGTTTAACCTGTTTGTGCCAACGGCAATGCGCGAGGCATTTCTGCGCAACCGGTTCGTGGCGGCCAAGTCGCCCAAGATCGCGGTTCCGCGCAAGGGGCAGCCGATTGAGACGTTGCGCGGGGGATTGAAGCAGTCACTCGAGTCGCTCGAGCAGGTGTTCTTGAGTAATGCGCGTTTGGACTTCCGCAGCATGTGCCTGATCCATCCAATGTTAGGCAACAACAGCGCGTTAGACCTGATCCGGATCGTGTACAACCACGAGAAGCGCCATCAGTCGCAACTTCGCGAGGCGCTGGCGGCTATTCCGGTCAAGAGCGCGGCGGCGGCGTAATCAGACGGAACAGCTTTTCGACGTGCTTGGCGAGGATGTCGCACTCGACGTTGATGCGGCCGCCTGGTCTACGGTCCCGCAGATTGGTCACCTGAATGGTGTGCGGGACGATGGTGACGCCCAGGACGCGGTCCTCGATGCTCGCGATCGTGAGGCTGATTCCATCCAGGCACACCGATCCTTTGAAAACCAGATAGCGGTCGAGCTCTGCGGGGATCCGCGCCTTCAGCCACCAGTTATCCGCGCCCAGGGGATCGAGGGCGAGGAGTTCCGCCGTGCCATCCACATGTCCCTGGACGATGTGGCCGCTGAGCCGACCCGATGGAGAGAGTGGACGCTCCAGGTTCACCAGCGCTCCGGGGGCGAGATCACCGAGGTTGGTCCGGCGCAGCGTCTCGGGGGCGAGATCGGCACAGAACGAATCGGGCGCGAGATCCACCGCTGTGAGGCAGACTCCGTTCACGGCGATGCTCGAGCCGGGAGTGGAATCCTCCAGGACGCGCTTGCATTCGATGCGGATTCGCGCACCGGCCTCGCGCGGCTCAATCGCGGCGATTCGGCCGGTTTCCTCCACGATTCCGGTGAACATCAGGGCTTCTCGAGATAGGCTTCCACCGCGAACTCCTCGGTGGTGATCGAGTGCAACGTGACGCCGCGAAAGCGGATCGCATCGGCGCGGCTGGACCGTCCCGTGCCGCCGGCGACGGGCAGGGAGCGGGTTCCGCCGAGGATCTTGGGCGCGTAGTAGAAGAAGATCCGGTCGACGACAGCGCTTTCGAGGAACGCCCAGTTGACGCGGCTGCCGCCTTCGATCATCAGCGACAGATAGCGCTCGCGTCCCAGGTGATCGACGAGTTGGCGCGGATCCGTGCGTCCGCCGGGATGATCGGCGGCAATCACTTGGATCCCGCGGGCTTCGAGTGCGCGCCTCCGGTCGGCTGGAGCCCGCGACGTGGTCACCACCAGCACATCCGAATGGCAGGTTTCGACCATCCGCGAAGTCAGCGGGATCCGCAACTGCGAATCGAGCACGATGCGCAGAAGCGGACGCGCGCGAGGCTTGGTGGTGCGGTCGGAGAGCAGACAGTCGTCGGCGAGCAGCGTTCCGATTCCTGTGCAGATGGAGTCAGAGCGGTGCCGCAAGGTTTGCACGTGGGCTCGCGCCCGATCGGAGGTGATCCAGCCCTGGTTGTCGTCGGGCGCGGCGATCTTGCCGTCGAGCGTGACGGCGGCCTTGAGCGTGACGAGCGGACGGCCGGTCCGCATGTAATGAACGAAATCCTCGTTGAGCTTTTCCGCCTCGGCGGTGAACTCGGGATCCACACTGGCTTCGATCCCGGCGGCGCGCAGCTCCGCGAGTCCCTTGCCTGACACGAGCGGATTCGGATCGTGCATGGCGGCCACAACGCGCGCAACCCCGGCTTCGATGAGGGCGCCGGTGCAGGGTCCGGTGCGGCCGGTGTGGCAACAGGGCTCGAGCGTGACATAGAGATCGGCTCCACGGGCATCCCCGCCGGCCTGTTCGAGCGCGGCGATCTCGGCGTGCGCCTTCCGCTCCCAGGTGTGGAATCCGGTGGCGATCACCTGGCCGTCCCTGGCGAGCACCGCGCCGACCATGGGGTTGGGACTCGCCAGCGCCTCGCCCAGGCGCGCCTGATCGAGCGCGAGACGCATGAGTTCGCGGGGAGTCATGTTATTCGAACAGGGAGAAGACGAACTTTTCCGGGTCGAACGGGAGCAGGTCGTCGAGTTGCTCGCCGACGCCGACGAATCGGATGGGCAAGGCGAGCTCGCGGGCGATCGCCACCACAACTCCGCCTTTGGCGGTGCCGTCGAGCTTGGTCAGAACGATGCCGGTGACGCCGCTCGACTCGGTGAACTTGCGCGCCTGTTCGAGTCCGTTCTGTCCGGTGGTGGCATCCATCACGAGCAGGACTTCGTGCGGAGCGTCGGGGATCACGCGCTGCGCCGTGCGGCGCATCTTTTCGAGCTCGAGCATGAGGTTCGCTTTGGTGTGCAGGCGGCCGGCGGTGTCGACGATCACGTATCCGAACTTGCGCGCCTTGGCGGCGTTGAGCGCGTCGAACAGGACAGCGCTCGGGTCGGATCCCTGCTGCTGGCGGATTACTTCGATCTGGGTCCGGTTTCCCCAAACTTCTAGCTGCTCGATGGCGGCGGCGCGGAACGTGTCGGCGGCGCACAGCAGGACGCTGTGGCCGGAGGACTTGAAGTGATTGGCGAGCTTGCCGATCGTGGTTGTCTTGCCGACGCCGTTGACGCCGACCATCAGGATCACGGTGGGGGGCTCGGCGGCGCGCTGCATGGGACGGTCGGCGCCCTGGAGGACTTCCAGGAGATGCTCGCGGATCAGGCCTTTGAGCTCGGCGGAGTCGTTGACCAGCTTGCGGTCGACACGCTGGCGGATCCGTTCGAGGACTTCGGTGGAGGTTTTGACGCCGATGTCGGCGGAGATAAGGGCGTACTCGAGTTCTTCGAGCAGGTCCGCATCGATCTGCTTTTTCCCATGGATGGTGTCGTCGATGGCCTCCATGAGTCCGGCGCGGGTCTTCCGGATGCCGAGTTTGAGGCGGTCGAGAAGGCTCGTCTGGGGTGGAGGTTCGGGCTCGGGTTCTGGTTCGGGTTCTGGCGGCTTGTTCCCGAATAGCGACTTCAGTAGGGGCACGGAGGGGAACTCCTATTGTAGTCTGGCAGGGCACCGGCGATCGAGACGCTGGCCCCTACGCGCTCAGCTCGAACACGTCCGCGCGGACCCCGTTGGCACCCACCAGCCGCGACGGTGAGGGTGAATCGTAGACCACAAGCAGCCGCTTGCGTCCATCCACCTGCGGCAGCAAGGTGATCGCCTCGGCGTGGTCGGTCCCGGTCCCGAACGGGACATTGAGCACCTCGGTGAGCACCGGGGGCGCGGCCGGGGCAGGGAAGCCCGCCCACCGGAACACCTTCACCGGACCGTCGAGGTCCATCGTCGGACCGGCGAGGATCAGCAGGTCTGCCCCGTCGACCTCAAGGTCCCGGATTCCGAGCCCGCCCAGTGGAAGAAAGTGCTTGGCGGGTGCCGTGTCGAGCTTCAGGTCAGTGCCGGCCACCGACACCGTGAGTTCGAGGACCACCGACCAGCCGCGGAGCACGGGTCCCCGCAATCCGAGGAACACCTTGTTGCCAATCACGGCCATACCTTCGATGTCGAGTCCGTTGTCCTTCGAAGGGATGTCTTTGAAGCGCCCCAGGTGCGGATCGCCCGCCAACGCGGCTCCCAGAGCGTTCGACTGACCCGAGTGCGGGAGCTTCACGGGCGCCGAGAGCTCCATGCCCTCGGTGTCGGCCGACACTGCGAACCGGGCCAGCGTGAAGCGGTTGACCGTTTCTTCTGGTTTCACTTCCGCCAGTTTCCCCGCCACCTTGTCCGGCAGAGTCCCGACCTTGGCTTTCGACCGCTTCAGGCTGTGTGATCCGGTCAGCCAGAGGAATCCTGCGGATTGGGCCAGGCCTTCGATGTCGATCTCATCGGAGCCGGGAAGTGCCAGCTCCGTCTTCAGGTCGACGGGCTTCTCCTTTTCGAACCGGTCCGGCGCGGTGCGTGTGAGCCGGGTGATCGCCGTCCCCTCGTCGGATCCGAGCCACAGGTTGTCCCCGGTGATGAGGACCGCCGAGAGGTCCTCGATCAGCTTCGGCGTCTTGTCGAGAACGAACGTGTAGGTAGTGATTGGGCAGGGCATGGTAGGTAGTGCCGGCCAGCGGGCAAGCGTTTCACCCTCGCATCCAATCCCGTACGATTTCGTCGACCCAGATTCTGGGACCGGATCCGGACAGGAACCCGATGTGTCCGCCGTGCGCGGGCGCGATCAGACGGACGTGCGGGTTGTCCCGGATCCCGGCGGCGGAGTATAGGCTGAAGGGAATGATCGGATCATCCTGCGCCTGGACGAGCAGCGCCGGAACCCGGATCGCCGCCATGAACTCCGCCGAGGATTGGGTCCCGTAGTAGTGCGTTGCGCCGGTGAATCCGAACGACGGCGCGGTCACCTGGTCGTCCATGTCGAACAGCGTGCGGATCGCCGCCAGCCGCGCCGAGGGGATCCAGCGCTCGCCGACGACCGCTTGCCTCCGCTTCAGCCGGCTCTTCATCGCGGTCAAGTAGTGCCACTGCAGGATCCGGTTGCGCGGCTCGGCGGTGGCACGGGAGCAGGCGGCGAGATCCATGGGCGCGGACACGCCGCAGACGCCGCGCAGCAGTCCGGGTCCCGCGGCGCCGAGCTCGCCCGCGAGTTTCAGCGCTTGATTGGCGCCCAGGCTGAATCCGATGAGCCAGGCCGGTCCGCTCAACGATTCGAGGTAGGTGCGGATGTCCGTGGTCAGGCCCGCGTGGTAGAGCGTCGGGCACCAGGACTCGGTCCCGCCACAGGTCCGGATGTTCATGCGATGGACTGCGAGGCCCGCCGTGAGCAGTGTCTGGGCCAGGCTCAGCATGTACTTGCTGGACGAGGATCCTTCGAGTCCGTGGACGAGCACGGCCTCTCCCTTCGCCGTGCCAGTGGGCTGTTGGACATGGACCAGCACCTCGACTCCCGGCGCGGTACGGAACCGCCGTGGTTCGACCGGATACGTGCGCGTGTCGAGGCGGCGCGGCCAGAAGTTCGCGGCCACCGTGGCGACCAGGGGATTGGGGAAAAGCGGCTCGAACGGAGGCAAGCGGCGATCAGCCCCACCAGGTCTCGCCCGGCGCGAGATGGGCCTTGGCGACATCGGGATTCAACTCGACGCCGTAGCCAGGTTTCTCGCGGATCCGGTAGTAGCCGCCCTCGAAGATTGGGCCGTCGTGGATGACCAGGTCCTGCCACCAGCCGATGTACTTGGCCAACTCGTGAACGCGGAAGTCGCGCATCGATGCGGCGGCGTGGGCAGAGGCGATGGTCCCGACCGGGCTCGCCGGATTGTGCGCGGCTGTGGCGATGTAATGGGTGTCGGCGAGATCGTGAATCCGCTTGGATTCGAGCAGCCCTCCTGACTTCGGAATATCAATATGCACGATGTCGCAGCCCTGACGCTCGATGAGCGGACGAAATCCGTCGCGCGTGTACAGGTTCTCGCCGGTGCAGACAGGAACATTCACGGTCTGGGTGACGCGGACCATCGCTTCGATGTTGCCGGGCGGCACCGGGTCTTCGAGCCACATCGGATTGGAGGGCTCGATCACGCGCGCCATGTTGATCGCATCGCGGACATCGTACCTCCAGTGGGCCTCAACGCCGAAGTCGATGTCGGGACCGAGTGTGGCGCGCACGGTCTCCATGGCGCGTCCGATGCGGCGCAGATCCTTGAGCGTGAGACCGCGGGTGTAGCGGTCGTGGCCTGGCTCTTTGTACTCCGGGTCGGCGCGCGGCGGGATGCCGTCACCCTGGAACTTGAACGCGGTCCAGCCGAACTTCTCTGCCATCGCCTCCTGGACTTGCGCGCGCCACGCGCCGAGGTCCTCGGGATTATCCACTGCCTGCATGGTCCGGTAGAAGCGGACGCGGTCGCGAAACCGTCCGCCGAGCAGATTGCAGGCCGGCGTCTTGAGGATCTTGCCGGCCAAGTCCCATAGGGCGATCTCGATTCCACTCGCGGCGGTGACGGTGACGCCTGCCAGCGCGCCCGCGCCAGCGCTGAGCATCAGCATTTTCGTATAGAGCTTGTCGACGTTGAGCGGATCCTCGCCGATGATGTGGGGCGCGAGCTGGCGGAGGATGAGGTCCTTGACTCCGGGTCCCCAGTAGGCTTCGCCGAGTCCGTAGAGCCCAGAGCCGGTTTCGACCTTCACGAGGTTCCAGTCCCAGGTTCCGCGGACGATCATGCATTTGACGCCGGTGATCTTGACCTTGCCCTTGTCCTGGGCGGCCAGCCGGTGCAGCGGGAGCGAGGCGGCGGAGGCGCAAGTCTGGAGGAACGTTCGGCGGTTCATTCGCCGATTTTACAATTCCAGGCGGCCCCGGTAGAACATGTCGCGTAATTTGAATCGCTGCACGAAGGGGGATTTGCCGGCCTCGCCCGCGAATTCGATCACTCCTTTGTCCATGTCCAGGCCTTCGAAGCGTGGAAAGCGGATCGACGCTGCGAGATGCATCCCATGCTCGGGCACGGACACTTCAATGGCGTGAACCGGGCGGCGTCCCGCCGTGTAGAGGCGCGCGGTTTTCAGCAGTTCCTCTTCCAGTGCCTTGGCGCCGGAGGGAAACATCGTGGTCAGGAAGCCTCCGGTCTCAACCAGATACCCGGCGGGCTCACGGTCGAGCAGGGCGCGGGCGCCAGGCTGGCCGAGTCCCGCGCGGCCGAACTCCGCGATCGCCAAGGCCTGGCGCACGGGGAGCGCGCTCGAAAACCGCGTGGTCAGGTAGAGTTCGGTCCGGACGGACCGCTTGAGGAAGAGGAACGGCGAAGTGATCGAGCGCGCCCAGGGAGAATCCGTCAGCACCTTGTCGACGAACCCGGCATCCCAGTCGGGAAAGGCGGGATGCTCCCAGCCCCGCGCCAGTGCAACTGGAGCTGCTGCCGCCGAAGCCAGGAACGTCCGCCGCGTCATATATTCTCCCGGACGCGGACCGCGCGACGCTGGTTTCGAGTTCTACCGGACCGCCACCGCCTGCACCTGCACCAACTGCCGCTGGATCACCTGAAGCGTCGTGCGCGCCGGTGGATTCCGCGGAAAGAACTCGCGGAAAACGGCGTTCATCGCATCCATCTGACCGATGTCCTGGAGGTACACGTGCGTGTCCACCACGTTGCGCAGATCCATTCCGGAAAGCTTCAAGATGGCCTCAATGCTGCGGATGGAATCGCGCATCTGCTCCTCGAGTGCCGATCCGTTGCCGGATTTGCCCGAGGTGTAGAGAGTCCCGTTAGCGATCACTCCGCCGTTGGATGAGGTCGGGCTGGGACCCGCGGAGTCGGGCACCACGCGGCCCTTGGAGCCGTCACGCGAGGCGATGAAGGTGAGCTCCACCGAGATCGTGCCCGGGAGCTTCGACAGGCAGAAGCTGGCGCGGCTCGGTGCGAGTCCGAGCTTGAAGGCGTCCTTGTAGACCGAGTTCAGCTTGCCGTAGGTGGTCCCCTGGTATCCATCGGGATCGAGGAAGTAGACGTTGCTGAAGACCGTGTCCTTCATTTGGAGTCCGGCGGCGGTGATCACAGCGTTGATGTTGGCAAGCGACTGCCGGGTCTGGCCTTCGATGGTGGGATCAAGCTGGCCACCCTGCGGGTTCCGGCCGCCGGTCCCCGAGACATAGAGCGTGTCGCCAGCCCAGACACCGGCACGGTAGGGCCCGCCGGGGGCGGGGAACGTACCGGGAGCCGGAACCACCCCGGAGATTTTCGACTTGTCGCGGTAGGCGATGCAAGTGACCTCGATGTTGGCGCCGCCGGGGAGTCCGGGGAATTCGAGAGTCGTGCGCGCGGGGTATTCGCCGGGCTTGAAAAAGCTCCCGTAGGCTTCATTCATCTCCTTGTAGTTGCCCATGTCCTTGAGCTGGACATGGCAGGTGACGACGTGGCCGAAGTCCATTCGGGCGGCGCGCAGCACGTGGCCCATGTTGGCCATGGCCAGGCGTGTCTGATCGCGGATGCCGGACGGCTGGGCGCCGGTGCGCGGGTCCTTGTCGACCTGGCCGGAGATGTAGAGTGTGTCCCCCGCGAGGACACCGGGGCTGTAGGGCCGTCCCGGCGAGAACTCGGGAGGATAGATGAATTGGCGTGGCTGCGTTACTTGAGCGGCGGCCGCGGCTGCGAAAACCGCGGCGATGAGAATCGTCGGCAAGTCCCTGCCTCCTTTCCGACTCTCAATTGTACCCGAGCAATTCCCGCGTCTCCATCACTCCACGGCCGTGCTGGAATGGATTCAAGCCGTCCGCCCATCGGGATTGGGTGATCTGATGTGCGTTCCACCCGAGCGCCGCCATCCGCCGGACTGCCGAGGCGCGTTGCCAGAACCAGAAGCGCAACTCCTCGATCCGCGCACCGAGATCACGGAAGGGACGTCCATGTGATGGCATCACCCAGCGGACGTCCAGGCGAGCCAGTTTGCACAGTGATTCGAGGTAGCCGCCTCCGTCCAGGTGCGGACCGTCGGCCACATGCAGGTGGTCGCCGGCGAGCAGTAGCTTCTTTTCCGGGAAGTAGAAACAGACATGGCCTGTAGAGTGGCCTGGAGTCGCGATCACGCGCATGGGTCCGGCGAGTGTCGGGATGACGTCTCCATCCTGGAGGTAGCCGTCGGCCCGCAGGCCCGCAGGGAACATCCGCCGCATGACCAGCGACGCGGAGCCGATCCGGCGGCGGAAAGCTTCCGGGACTCCCGCTGATTCCAGGGCTTCATTCTGCAGCGCCAGCCAGGCTTCGGGGGTCCGCAGCCGGCCCAATGTTTCGTCTTCATTGGGATGCATCCGAACGGGAGCGCCGGTCCGTTCTTTCAGAACCGCCGCGAGTCCGGAATGATCCGGATGAATATGGGTGAGAAAAATCCTGCGCACCGAACGCAGATCTACGCCTGCTTCCTCATACGCCCGCATCGCGCCCGGCACGTTCATGCCGCAGTCAACCAAGATCCAGCCGTCTTCAACGGGGACCAAGTAGACGTTGACTGAGCCGGGCGCCACCGGCAACGGGATCTCGATTCGCTGAATGCCGCCTGCCGTGTTCCGGTCTATCGCAGGGATTCTGTTTTCTCTCATCTTGCCTCTCCACAATGAAATGCGGCAAAACGGGAGAAAACCGATCATCAAGAATCCGTGAGGCTGAAAACTACCAGTAGAATTTGAGCGCGACCTGCATCTGCCGTTGCGTGTTGGCCTGGTTGGTCACGATGCCGAAGGTGGTGGCGTTCAAGTTGTTGCCGCCCGTGCCGAACACGGTCCGGTTGAACAGGTTGAAGGCTTCCCAGCGGAAGTCGAGGCGGCGGGTTTCGCTGAACAGTGGGAACGACTTCGCGATGCTGATGTTCTCGTTGAAGTTCGGGAAAGCGCGGACCTTGGGGTTGAACCGGGTGACATTGCCGAACGCGATGGGCTGGGCCGGAAACGCGGCGGGGTTCAGGAACCGGTCCACTGCCGGATCGAACTTCTCGCCGCGCAGGGGAGCCCGCCAGCCGTCGTAGCTGGTGATCGTGGGCCGGGTCACGCCGTTGAAGATCGTGAACGGATTGTTCCGGGCGATGGCGATCGGGAATCCGCTGAAGTAGCTCTGGATTCCGCTGATCCGCCAGCCGCCCAGCACGCCATTTACGACGCCGCCCTGGTTCATCCAGCGGCGGCCCTTGCCGAACGGCAGCTCGTAGATGGTCGACATCTTGAGGGCGTGGGTCTGGTCGAACCGGCCGATGGACTTCTCCAGGCGCCGGTTGTACTGGTCCTGGGAAGTGGTGGATCCGTCGTAGCTGTCTGAATCGGTGAGGATCTTCGACAGCGTGTAGTTCCACTGGAACGTCAGGCCTTGCGAATAACGCCGCTCCACCTTGAGAACCACGGCGTGATAGGCCGAGTGGCCGCTCTTGTCGCCGCCCTGAGCGCCGGTGTTGATGTTGAGGTACTGCGGATAGGGGCGCAGGGACTGGGCGACGTTGCGCGTGGTGCGCTGCACGCTGGCGTTGGTGAAGTTGGGGTAGGGAAGCGAAAGTCCGGCCTGTTGGGCGAGCGCGCCACCCGCGGCTGAATTCAGGATGTTCACTGCTTGCGCGGCGCCGAACTGGTTGGTCAGCCGGTCCAGGATTGGCGTCGGCAACTGGTTGATGTTGACCAGTCCGGTCTGGAGCCGCGAGCCGATCACGCCGTTGTAAGCGGCTTCAACAACGGTGCTCGAGGAGATCTGCCGTTGGACGGAGAACGTCCAGTTGTTGTTTTCCGGCGCGCGGACGGCGTCGCTCAACTGCCAGAAGTCGACGTTCTGATTGTTCTGGAACGCCGGGTCGAGGTTTGGAGGCAGTGGATACGCGGGCAGGCCCTGGTCAAGTTTGAAGGCCGAGGTAATGCCCTGGTCGAGCGAGGCGAACGCGTATTGCCCGATGAAGCCGTAAAAGTGGCCGGAGCCAGCAACAACGGTGACCTTGCTAAACGAGCGGCCGTAGGCGGTGCGGATCACGGTCTTGGGGTCGACGGTGTAGGCGAGTCCGATGCGCGGACCCCAGCCGCTGTACCAGCCGGGCACCAGTGACCGGACGTTTTCGCGGCCCGGTCCGAAGCCGGCGAAGCGCAACGCGCCGGGGTAGTTGTTCACCGCTTGATTCGGTTTGTCCGGCGTGAAATCGGAGTACTTGTCGCCATCGTTTTCAACTGGCGGGCGGGTGAATTCGTACCGCAGGCCGATGTTGAGCGTGAGGCGTTTGGACAGCCGCCAGTCGTCCTGTGCATAAAAACCGTAATAGCGGTAGAGCTGTGCGACGAAGCGGTTCGTTTCCGTATTGCCCGAGTTCGCCTCGCCCAACAGGAAGCTGGCGAACGCACTGCCGCTGTTGAAGGCGGTCGCGGCGGGGATGGAAGTCCCGAGGAAGCTGAATCCGGCCGCGCCCATGATGTTCTGCTGGCCGTAGCCGTTGGCGCGCTGGCTCTGGAAGGATCCGCCGAACTTGAAGGTGTGCGATCCGCGGATGAAGCTGAGGTCGTTCTTCATCGACCACAAGGGCTGCTCCGTGCCGTTGAACGAGGTGGAGCCCCAGTTGCTGAAGTCACCGCCGAACCCGGCGGTGGGAAAGTTGATGTCGCAGTCGGGCACGTTCTTGAAGCAGATCTTGTCCTTCCAGCTTTGACCCGCGTTGGCCGATGCGCTCACCTTATAGAACATGTTGCCGCCGATGGCGAAGTGGTTCAGCAGGCGGGACGTGAGGGTCCAGTCGTGCGTCATGCGGAAGGCTTCGGTCTCAAACGTCTGCACCTGTCCGTCCCACAGGGGGAGGGGAAGACCGGGGGACCCGCCGGGGCCAACGGCCTGGTTGAAGTTGCTGTTGTTGTAAAAGAATCCGACCCGGTGCTTGGTGGTGAACTGGTGGTCCACTTTGAGGCTGTACTTGTTCTGCGGCGAAACCACGCTGCCGCCGGTGGAGATGTAATTCTGGCGGACGTATTGGATCGTACCGGGCGTTCCGCCGCGGTTGGGACGCAAGGGCTGGCCAAACGCGCTCCAGGTCTTGGCGAACGGACTGATGCGGGCGGCCGGGATCTGGTTCCCAGCGAAGGGATCACGGATGAAGCCGGTGCCCGCCGGATTCGCGCGCGTGGTGTTGGGATCGTAGATCTGGAGGAGCTGGTTGTTCTGGTTCACCCAGCGGGAGAAGTCGCCGTTGTACATCTCGGGAGTTGGAACCGAGAAGATCGAGTCGTTCGAGCCGACGCGGTTGCGGAATCCCTCGTAGGAGAAGAAGAAGAAGGTGCGGTCACGGCCGTTATAGAGTTTCGGGATCCAAAACGGTCCGCCGGCGGTGGCACCAAAGTCGTTCTGCTTGTATACGGCGCGGGTGGGGGCGAAGAAGCCGCGCGCGTCCAGCTTTTCGTTGCGCAGGAAGTCGTAGACGACGCCGTGGAAGCTGTTGGTGCCGGACTTCGAGGAGAACGTCATGATGCCGCCGCCCGCCTGGCCGTATTCGGCCTTGAAGCCGTTGGTGTCGACGGCGAATTCGGTGATCGCTTCGAGCGACGGCGTGTTGTAGGCGATCTCGACCGCGTCCGCGGACCGGTTAGTGGCTACGGAAACGCCATCGAGCGTCGCTTCCCAGGCACGCGCCTGTCCGCCGCCGAGCGCCAACTGTCCACCGCTGCCGCGCGCTTCGGGCGTGATCGAGACCAGATCGAAGGGACTGCGCAATGCGCCGCCGACGACCAGCGGGAGCTCGTCGACGAGTTTGTTCTGCACCGCGGTGGTGATCTTGGCGTTCTCCGTCTGCACTTGGGCGATGTCGGTGCGGACTTCGAGGATTTCCGTCACTTGGCCGACCTCGAGCCGCGCGTCGGCGCGTACGGTGCCCGCGGCGGTGAGCACGAGTCCATCGCGGACGGTCTTCTTGAATCCGTCGGCGGAGAATTCAATACGGTAGCTGCCAGGCGGCAGGTTGGGAGCGTTGTACTCGCCGGAGTCGGTCGTTTGAACGGTCAGCGTCTGATTGGTGGCGGCGTTGCTGATGAGCACGCGCGCGGCCGGAACAGACGCACCTGAGGAGTCGGTCACCGATCCGGTGATATTTCCCCGTTCGGTCTGGCTGAAGGCAACGCTCGCGAAAACGAGCAGAGTGACAGTAGATTTGATCATAAGGATCCCCTGATGATCTGATTCTACTACCACACCGGCTTGGCGGGGAACTCCTTTACGAGTCGATCTTTCGTTGATAGACGCCCCCTCGTAATACGCGGCACCTTAGGCCGGTTGGATCATCCAAGAGCTGCTGCATGTCGCGGTCCACATCGTACTCCTCGCACAGCGCCACGCAAATCTCTGATAATGAATAGGGTTGCGCGAGCAGCTTCCAGGCGGCACTGGCGGGTCCGTTGAGGTAGTAGTACGACTCCGTGGCAAAGCTCAACATCACGACTTCGCCGTCGATCTCCTCTCAGTATGATCCTCGAGTACGAACTCAAACCACTCCCGTTTGGGACCAGCGGCCGGCGGGGCTTGGTGGTCCACCTTACGCAGTTGGAGATCTACACCAATGTCACCGCAGAGCTGGCCTTCCTCCAGTTGCTCGCGCCGGACCAGGGTGGGATCCGGAAAGGCGATCCGTTTTACGTTGCCTACGACCTGCGGCCGAGCTCAACGGCGTTCGCGCCGGAATACGGGGGCCGCGGGGAGATTTGCCAGGCCGTGATCCGGGCGGTGGAAGATTCCGGCATGCGGGCGGTGAATCTGGGTCCGGTACCGACGCCGGCGCTCTCTGCCTACGCCTTCTCGCGTGGCAAGGGCAGCATCATGGTGACGGGCAGCCACATTCCGTTCGACCGGAATGGCTACAAACTGAACACGTCGCGCGGAGAGCTGATGAAGGAGCATGAGGCGCCGGTTCAGAAGCTGGTGGACGAGTCACGGCCACGGGTGCTCGGCTCTGGCCTGTTCAACTCGCGCGGGATGTTGGCTGAGGGGCACCAGGAGCTGCCCTCCGTGGATCCGGCGGGGCGGGCGTATTACCTGGACCGCTACCGGGATTTCTTCGAGCCTGGATTTTTGAAAGGCAAGCGGATCGCCATCTATCAGCACTCAGCGATTGGGCGGGACATGCTCGCGGAACTGCTGGCGGGCTTCGGAGCGGAGGTGGTTCCGGTGGGGCGGAGCGAGGAGTTCGTACCGATCGACACCGAGGCCATTGGCGCGGATCTGCTGGCGCAGTTGCAGGCTTTCAAGGACGCGGCGGGCGATGTGGACGCGCTGGTGTCGACTGACGGCGACAGTGACCGTCCGCTGGTTTGCGGCGTGGAGGCCGGCGGCAAACTCCGGTTCCATGGCGGCGACCTGGTGGGGATGGTAGTAGCGGAGTGGCTGGGAGCTGACGCGATCGTGGTCCCGGTGAGCTGCAACGACGCGATTGCGCGGGGCCCACTCTCGCGGTTCCTCGAGCCGCAAACCCGGATCGGATCGCCGTTCGTGATCCAGGGAATGGATCAGGCGTTGCGCAAGGGCCGGAGGCGCGTGTGCGGATGGGAGGCGAACGGGGGATTCCTGACCGGGTCACCGATCGAGCGCAGCGGCCGGACTCTGGCGCCGCTGCCGACGCGGGACGCGATGCTGCCGGTGCTGGCCGTGCTGGCGGCCTCGGTTGAAGAGCAAGTTCCGGTGACGGAGCTGTTCGCACGGCTGCCGCGCCGTTTCAGCAGCGCTGACCGGCTGCAGGATTTTCCGCGTGCGAGTTCCGGCCGCATCATGGAACACTTCCAATCGGTGAAGACGGAGCTCGAGGCGGTCTTTCAAGCGGGGCTCGGGTTCGGTCCGGTGCAGACGATCGATTTCACCGACGGGGTGCGGATCCGGTTCGGCAACGGAGACGTCGCGCATTTCCGGCCGTCGGGGAACGCTGATGAGTTCCGGATCTACGCGGTAGCGGACACGGAGGAGCGGGCCGAGGAGATCCGCGCACTGGCGATGGGCGGTGCGGGCCTGCTGCGGCAGTTGGAAGCCGCGGTCAAGGCGCCTTCCAAATGACCGAGCGGGCGGAGGCGGACTCGGGTGCTTTGTTGAGATCGTCCACCTGATAGTAGAGCGTCACGATGGTGCCGCGGCGGGTTTCGACCGAGCTCGGATAGCCGCAGTCGCTGTTGGGTGAATCATCGGCGAGCTGGACGGTTCCGGCGGTATCCCAGGTCTTGCCCTCATCCTTGCTGAACACGGCGCGGACGCCGCGCGGCGCCAGGCGGTCGCCGAACGTCATCAGGACGCGGCCGTCGCGGAGACGGATCAGGTCGGCGGGATGCTCGCTGTTCTCGGTGACCTGGACCGGATCGCTCCAGGTCTTGCCGCCGTCGGGCGAGGAGGCGATCGAGACCGAGCCGCCTTTTTCCGAACGCAGCGCCGCGAGCACGCGATCGCCGGGCAGCGCGAGAATCCCGGTCTCGTTGTAATGCTTACCGATGAGAGTTGGCTCACCCCAGGTCCGGCCGGAGTCACGCGAACGGAAGATGTAGCTCTCGTTGCCGCGCTGATCGTGGAACTCGAAGTAGACGGCCATGAGCACCGTGCCGTCAGACAACTGAACGATCTTGCCATAGGGCGACACCGCACCTTGTCCCCAATAGAACTGATGGATGGGGCGGCTCAGCTCGGGCTTCGACCAGGTCTTGCCGCCGTCTTTCGACTGTGTGACGTAAACGCCTTCAAAGATGCGCTTGGAGCGCTCGCGTGCCAGTTTGCCGTCGGCGCCATATCCGCTGAGAATGGCGAAAGCGGCGATGACGGTGCCGTCGCGGAGCTGGCCGAGCGCGGGATTGCGGTCGTCTTCGGGGCCGTCAACGAGCAGGCGCGGCTTGGACCACGACTTGCCGGCATCGCGCGAGTGGATGAGATCGAGCCGCCCTCCTTTGCCGACATGCGGTCCGCCGCCGCGCAACACAGCGAGCAGGCTGTTGTCCTTTAACTGGACCAGGACGGGAAAGTATCCGTCGCCGCGCAGGGGAATCGAGCGGGAAACGACTTGGCCACACAGCAGCGCGCCAAAGGCGGCAGCGGGCAACAACCGGCTGATGAGGTTCACAGCGCAATTGTACCCCGTTCAAGAAATCGGTCCCCGGATCGATGAGGAAGGCGTGGCTCTTGGCCAGCTTTTGTTTCAAAACGCGCCTTCGGGCATTGTGCTCTTCCGGCCGGACGGGATTATCGAGGACCTGAATCCCGCCTTCTGCCGGATGCTGGGGTCCAACCGCAAGGACCTGGAAGAGCGCAACTGGTGGAATCTCATGGATTCCCAGTCGATGGAGGGCGCGCTATCCGCAACGCAGCAGTTGCTCGATCACAAGCCGGAGGCGGTGGAGTTCGAGATCCGGCTGCGTGGCCGGGCGGGCGAGCGCGTGTGGTGCCACGTGGCGGCGGCGCTGGTGCCGGGCGAGGCGAGTCCGGTGGTCCAGGCGCATCTTACCGACATCACGTCGACGGCGGAGATGCAGCGCGACCTGCTTCAGCGGCTGACGCGGCTGGATGAGCAGCTCCACGAAGAGCACGTGCGCTCGGCGATCGCCCTGCGTGAGAGCGAGGAGCGGTTCCGGGGGGCGTTCGAACAGGCTCCAATCGGAATGGCGATCGCGGATCTGGAAGGCAGGATCATGCAGGTGAACTCGGCATTCCGCGCGATTCTGGGATACTCCGGCGACGAGGCGGTGCAGCTGTCCTGGTATGATCTGCTGGATCCCGCGAGCGACTCTCCGAATCTGGCGCGCCTGCTGGTGCGCACCAGCGTCCCGGTGCCGAGCCTGCAAACCGACGCGCGGTTCCGGATGCGCGACGGGGCGTATCGCGAGGTCCAGTGGAATTTGTCGCCGGTGCGCGACGCCAACGGTGTCACCAAGTGCGTGATCGGCCAGATCACCGACATCTCGGCGCGCAAGGAGGCCGAGCGCAAGCTGCGCCGGTATGCCGCTGATCTCGACCGCAGCAACCGCGACTTACAGGACTTCGCCTATGTCGCCTCGCACGACCTGCAGGAGCCGTTGCGGATGGTGAAGAGCTATCTGGAGCTATTGTCGCGCCGGTACGCTTCGCAGCTTGACGACGACGCCCGCGAGTTCATCGGATACGCGGCGGACGGGGCGTCGCGGATGCAGCACCTGGTGGCGGGCCTGCTGGCGTACTCGCGCGCTGGAGCGGGCAGTGGCAACCGCCGGGGCGTGGATTCGAAGGCGAGCCTGGACGCGGCGCTGGCTAATCTCCACATGGCGATCCGGGAGACCGGCGCTGAGGTGACGCACGGTCCGATGCCGGTGGTGGAGGCGGACGCGCTCCAGCTTACCCAGCTATTGCAGAATCTGATTTCGAATGCGATCAAGTTCCGTTCGGCGGATCCGCCGCGGGTGCATGTAGCCGCCGGTGAGAAGGAGGGAGGGTGGGAGTTCCGTGTCCGGGACAACGGGATCGGGCTGGACCCACGGTTCGCGCAGCGGGCGTTTCAGATCTTCCAGCGGTTGCACAGTCCGGCGCGGTATCCGGGGGCGGGCATCGGACTGGCGGTGTGCAAGCGGATCGTCGAGCGGCACGGCGGCGAGATCCGCGTGGAATCGGCGCCGGGCGAGGGAGCGGAGTTCATCTTCAGCCTTCCGGCCGCGGGGGGTGGCGAATGACGGCCGGGGCCCGCGACATCCTGGTGGTGGATGACAATCCGGCCGATGTGCGGCTAATCCGGGAAGTGCTGACCCAGCACCATGCGGCGCACCGGCTGCATACAGCGCTCGACGGGGCGGCGGCGCTGCGGTTTCTGTGCTCGGAGCGCGCGGACCTGGTGCTGCTGGATTTGAATCTGCCTGGGATCGGCGGCCACGATCTGTTGTCGCTGATCCGGGCGCTGCCCCGGGCGGGAACGGTTCCGGTGGTGGTGTTCAGCTCGTCGGACGCGCCGGAGGATATCGAGCGGGCCTATCAGAACCGGGCGAATAGTTACTTGACCAAGCCGGGGCTGCGCGACCGGACACATCCTTGACACTTTAGCCTGGATTCTTGCTTGACACTTATCAAGGGCGGGTGCGGCTCGATCTTCACCTTACACCTTCT